>Ga0209060_10001243_pt1 | contig 29632 bp, 26 predicted proteins | sample Coa_R1_8_FD_187155 | JGI IMG/M metagenome (GOLD analysis project Ga0209060, IMG submission 187155) | Surface soil microbial communities from Centralia Pennsylvania, which are recovering from an underground coalmine fire - Coalmine... | ecosystem: Environmental > Terrestrial > Soil >...
CGGTGTAGTCCATGGCTCCGTAGTCCTGCAGCGTTTGCACAACCTGAGCAATCGAGGAGCGCTTCTGCCCGATGGCGCAGTAGATACAGATCAGGTTGTTGCCCTTGCTGTTGATGATGGTATCGAGGGCAACAGCGGTCTTGCCGGTCTGCCGGTCGCCGATGATCAACTCGCGCTGGCCACGGCCGACGGGAATCATGGAGTCGATGGCCTTGATTCCGGTGGCCATCGGCTCGCGCACAGGCTGGCGGTCAATGACGCCGGGCGCGATGCGCTCAATCGGCAGGAACTTATCGGCGGTAATTGGCCCCTTATCGTCAATCGGCTGTCCGAGAGCGTTGACGACGCGGCCGATCAGGTTCTTGCCTGTGGGCACCGACATGATGCGGCCGGTGCGGCGAACCTCGCCGCCCTCTTTGATTTCGGTGTATTCACCAAGCACCACGACGCCGACCTGGTCTTCTTCCAGGTTCATGGCAATTCCCGCGATACCATGGCCGAGATCGAGCAACTCTCCGGCCATTACTTTGTCGAGGCCGTAAACACGGGCGATTCCGTCGCCGAGAGAGATGATGGTACCGACTTCATCGACCGAGACCTTGGATTCGTAGTTCTCGATCTGCTCTCGAATGAGTTTGGTTATTTCGTCTGCCTTAATTTGAGCCATAAACTAAATTTGAATTCGAAGTGAAATTTTAAGATCCCGTAATCTGCTGCCGGATTTTCTGCAACTGTCCCTTTACCGAACCGTCATAGATGGTGCTACCGATGCGCGCCATCACTCCACCCAAAAGGCCGGCGTCGCGGGCATAGGTGGCGCGAACCACCTTTCCAGATACCTTCGACAGCCTCGCCTCCAGAGCGGCCTTTTCTTCCTGCGACAATTCGCGCGCCGAACTGATCTGTGCCTCGGCAATGCCAAGCCGATCGTCCAATTCATGTTTGAACTGCGCGGCAATCTCCTCAATCTGGCCGATACGGCGCTGATCGATCAGCACCGCCACAAAATTCCGCAGAGGCCTGGAATCGCTGACGCGGGCAATAATCGCATCGAGCAACTTCAGTTTCTGGTCGCGCTCAACCGAAGGATTCATCCATATGTTCCGTAGATCGGCATTGGCAGTCACCATTCCTGCCATATCGTTCAATTGCTGCACTGTGCGGTCGGCATCCAACTTCCGATCGATCACGACATCGGCAAAGGCGCGGGCATACCGGCTTGCAACCAGAGCCATTTAGTGTCCGTCCTTTCCAAGCTGCTGCGTAAACTCACGAACCAGCGTCTGATCCGCGCTTACACCAATTTGAATCTTCTTCTCGGCCAGATCGACGGCCAAGCCGGCGGCAAACGCTTTCAGATCGCGGCGGGCGGCATTTGAGGCCAGGGCAATTTCCTGCTCCGCAGACTGTACGATCCTTCTTCGCTCTTGCTCCACAGCCGCCATCACGCGCTGCTCTTCGGCGGTAGCCGCTTTTTCGGCTTCCTGACGCATCTCCTCGATATCCGCATCGAGCCTGGAGAGGCGACCCTCCACCTCGGCAAGCCGACGGCGTGCATCTTCACCCGTTTTGCGCGCCTCTTCCATGCGCTGCTGGATGGAGGCGCTGCGGCCCTTAAATAAGGCCGGAATAGAACGCCTTCCAAGGAACCAGAGGCCGCCCGCCACAATCGCGAAATTCAAGCCGACACACAGCCAGTAGGCCTTGTTGACGTCCAAGCCGGTTAACCGGGCAACGAGCTTGACCCCAGCAGAATTTCTGGCCGGATCTTCTTGAGGGGCTTCCGTTTTCGCCGACTCCTTAGAAGCGGAAGCATTGGATGACTGCGCCGATGGAGCTGCATTCTCTTGCGCAGCCGTTAACGCGTACGCGGGTAAACCGCTGCAAACAGGGATCGCCAAGGCAAGAGCAAGCAAACCAAGGGTCCACGCAGGGATTGAGCGCCGTTTCGCAAGACTGGAGAACATGTTCCTTACCGGCCTCCCATGGCTGCGGCCGGCTTGAGGATTGAATCAATCACCTGGGCAGCTAAAGTTTCCACTTGTTGTTGCAGATTGGCTCGCGCCGCGGCAACGTCCTTGGCCAACGCATTGCGCGATTCCTTGACCGTCTCCCCGGCCTTCAACCGGGCTTCTGCCAGAGCCTCATCACGCCGCTGCATCATGAGCTTGCGGCGAGCTTCCTGCCTCTGATAGAGAAGGGCGCGAGCATCGCGCAGTTTCTGCTCATACTCAGCCGTCCGTTTCTCGGCTGAGGCAATCTCAAGCTGGGCCTGTTCGATGGCCCCTTCCGTGCGGGAATGGCGCTCGGCCAACACCCGCTCCAGCTTCTTCTGCACAATGTTCCGGTAGGCGACCCACAGGATCAATAAACAAAATATCGTGGGAACCGAAGAAAGCAGGAGTCCGCCTAATTGTGTAAGCAAGTTCATTGAGTTTTCGCTGAAAGTAGAAAGCGGGTCTGGTGACGACCAGCCAAACTCTTTAAGCTATCATCCGCATGAGCGAGTGTCAAACCTGTGGACCTCGAGCGTAGAGCCACCAAAACAAGGCTGGAATCGTGTGCTGTCGAGAGCCGCAGGCCAAGATTCTTACCGAAATTTTCCCATCCATGAAACCACCTATTTATGCGTTGACACCCGCCTCATGTTGACTAGAATATAAACATCACCTCCGATCCAAGTCAGGATCGAATGGGCTTGCGACCAAGGAAAAAAGTCACCGCTTCTTGGCTGCAGGCCCATTTAAATTCCAGACAAACTTTGTGAGTGTTTTTCGAGGCCGAGCTTCCGAGAGAATGATTAGGAGTTGGGCTCGCGGATCTTTGGGTGTGCAGGTCTTAGGCTCGCAGATCTTGGCTCGCGGATCAGCGTGCGCGCGGTTTGTTTCTTGTCTTCACCACAAACGGTTCCAAAATCCGCGCCAGGGAGGCGGGAGCCTCCACCTCCATTTGCACGTCACTCTCGCGGTAGTCGCGCTTGAGAATCCGGGCCCGCGCTTCAATTTGAGCGAGGAGCCTTCCTTCCGCCTGGGGAATCCGAACTCGCAACAGTTCGGGAGCGTCGATTTCCAGACGCGCGTCGATGGCCTCCAACAATCCTTCAAGCCCGTGCTTGCGCGCAGCGGAAACATAGACTGTGTTCCCGGCGTTGGTCAGCGAAAGCCGTTGCGTCTCGGGCAAGAGATCGGCTTTGTTCATTACCCGAATTTGTGGCGTATTCATCACTTCGAGCTCGCCCAGCACCTGCTCCACCTGTTTTTGCTGATCATGCGCCGAGGGGCTGGTCACGTCCGACACATGAAGAAGCAGCGCCGCACGCTGGACTTCTTCCAAGGTGGCGCGAAAGGCGCTTACGAGCGTTGTCGGCAAGCTACGGATAAAACCTACGGTATCGGAGAGCAGGATTCTCCGCTTGCTTGGCAAAGTAATGCCGCGCACCGTGGGGTCTAGAGTGGCGAACATGCGGGCAGATTGCTCGACTCCCGCAGCGGTGATGGCATTGAACAAGGTGGATTTTCCGGCGTTGGTGTATCCCACGAGAGCCACGGTAGGCAGCGGAACCGATTCGCGGCGGCTTCGCTGCTGTGCGCGGATGCGGCGCACCTCTTCGATCTGTTCCTTGATGTGCCGGACGCGGCGATAGATTTTCCGCCGGTCGGTTTCAAGCTGCGTTTCGCCGGGTCCCCGAGTGCCAATACCGCCGCCTAGCTGAGACATCTCGATGCCTCGTCCGGCAAGACGCGGCAGCAAATATTCCAGCTGAGCAAGTTCCACCTGCAGATGACCTTCGCGGGTCCGGGCGTGACGGGCAAAAATATCGAGAATCAGTTGCGTCCGGTCGATGACCCGCGCTTCCACTTCCGATTCAATATTCCGCTGTTGGGAGGGGGTGAGTTCGTGATCGACCAGCACAAGATCCGCGTCGGTGGATGCGGCGGCCGCGGCAATCTCCTGCAATTTGCCTTTTCCGATCAAGGTCGCCGGATCGGGGCGGTCGCGGCGCTGCACAAAATGACCTACAACTTCGGCCCCGGCAGAACGCGCCAACTCCTGGAATTCAGCCAGGGATTCATCGAGGCTTTCACCTTCGCGGTCTTCCTCACTACCGGCTTCCTCTTTACTGGCTTCTCCCATGGCGGCGCTGCGGGCCATGGCAGCATTGGGCGGCAATTCCGTTTCACGTCCGGCGCGCGATTGACGGCGAAACTCCACCGCGACAAGCAGGGCACGTTCCGGACCGTCGCGTCCGGTGCTTTTCATGCCGCCCGAAGCCTGAACACGGCGGAGGCCTTTTTCAAAGATAGACTAACCCTCCGGTTTTGCAGCGTTGTTTTCGCCTTCGGCGGGCACTGGGGGATGCGGGCGATGATCGCTGTAGTGGCTGCTCTTGGCCATGACCACTGTGGAAATGGCATGCTTGAAAATGAGTTGTTCCTGATTGTTGGTTTCCAGAACCACAGAATATTTATCGAAGGACCGGATGCGGCCTGAAAGCTTTACTCCGCTCAGCAGATAAATGGTGATCTGAGTCTTGTCCTTGCGCGCTGTGTTTAGAAACGAGTCCTGAATGTTTTGTGCCGGCTTGTTTTCCATCTGCCGATCTTTCTCCTGTATGGCTTCCATTGCTTTACAAATGCGGGGAAAATTCTTCTTCAGACACGTACGGTTTTCATTGTAAGCCTTTGACTCCCTCCAATCAAAAACAGCTCCTGAAACGCCTTCCGCGGCCGCCAGCCTTCGCACGCAACCCGAGCAACTTCCAGCACAGAGATGTTAAAATTCGCTCAGTCTTGACGTGAAAAGCATCAGCCCCAAACTTGCAATGGTAGTTCCCATGCTGGATTTGTCCCGCCAGTATGCATTGCTACGGAACCAGGTTTTGGAGGCCATCACGCGCGTTTGCGATTCCCAAAGATACATTTTGAGCGATGAGGTAGCGTCTTTGGAGCGCGAATTTGCGATGCTTTGCCGGACGCACGAAGCCGTGGGCTGCGCCTCCGGAACCGATGCGCTGTGGCTGGCTCTGGCCGCGAGGGATATTGGCCCTGGGCACGACGTGATTACTACGCCTTTCAGCTTTTTTGCGACCGCGGGCGCCGTGCTTCGAGCGGGGGCAAGACCGGTCTTCGTTGATATCGATCCCGAAACCCTGAATATCGATCCCACCAAGGTACAGCAAAAGCTTGGCACTTTTTCATCCCGGAGCCGCTGCCTTTTGCCCGTGCATCTCTATGGCCAAGTGGCCAATATGGACGCACTGAATGCCCTGGCCGCCGAGCATGCATTGGAAGTGATTGAGGATGCAGCGCAGGCCGCAGGCGCCTTATGGAATGGCAAAGCCGCCGGATCGCTCGGCGTGATTGCGGCATTTAGCTTTTACCCGACGAAGAATCTCAGCGCTTTCGGCGATGCCGGAGCGCTCACCACGGAGAGTCCAGAGCTAGCTTCGCGGCTTCGCTCCTTGCGCAACCACGGAGGCAGACAGCGGTATTATCACGACGAAGTGGGCGCGAATAGCCGGCTGGATGCGATTCAGGCGGCAGTTCTCCTAGTGAAGATTCCTTACCTTCAGCAGTGGAATGATGCACGACGAGAGGTGGCTGGTATCTATCTCCATCTGTTGGAAGAAGCAGGATTGACGCGCATAGGGGCCAACTCGCCCGCTCCGGTACGCCTGCTCAAATGCGATCCCCGGGCGCATCACATCTACCACCAGTTTGTGATTCGCGTAGAAAAGCGGGATTCGTTGCGCGCCTTTCTTGCCGAGCGGGGAATCGGAACGGAAATTTACTATCCGGTGCCGCTACACCTGCAACAATGCCTAGCCTACCTCGGTTATGCGTCTGGAGATTTGCCTGAGTCCGAGCAGGCGGCGAAAGATGTATTGGCTCTTCCGATCTTTCCCGAACTTCGCAAAGACGAGCAACAATACGTTATCGAAGCGATTGCGGACTTCTATTCCTGAGCTTTTACCTCTGAGCTTTCTTATGCCGATTCTGGGCCAAACGGGTCAACATCTTTCGGTAATCCTCTGCCGCTACGATAAAACGCGCGGGCTCTTCCGTCCCGCTCAGGGCACGCGCAGCCATCGTGCAATAAGCACGGCGGAACGCCAGATACGCGATCAAAAACATGTTGATTCGACGGCGCGGGTCATCACCGCTTGAGCGGCGGTAAAGTTCCAAAAATCGCTCTGCATGAGCGGCGTTCATCTTCCATTCCACAATTGCGCCCGCCAGATCCCAAGCTATATCGGTAACGCCAGGGTAGAAGTGGTCGTCGCCGTGGCTTCCGGAATCTGTCTTCAGCAACAGGCCATTCGGAGTAAACAGCCATTCGTGAGGGTTCATTCGGGCATCGGCCAAGACTGGACGCTCCAGATGAAGGTGAACCTGTTGGCCCAACTGGAACTGAGCCAGATTGTGTTCGGCCATTTCCTGCAGCGGAGCAAAATCGGCGGAGTTCTGCGCAAACGACCGCATCCGGAACGAGCAGTAAGAAGCCAGGCGGGAGAGAATGGAATCTGAGATCGGACGGATGTTGCCTGCGTTCCCGTAGACCGGTGCGGAGCTAGCTGCTCCGCACGTCCGCGCATAGGAAGTGCATGGATGAGAAACCAAGGGATAAGAAAACCAGGGATAGGAAACGAAGCCATCGGTTTCAATCCTTGGCTCAGGACCAAAGCCTTCGGCTGCAACCTGCTGTTCACGGTTGAAGACCGCGCTACCGTAGTGACCTAACCCCACAAACTTAAACAGGCGAGCTTTGGGGCTTAGGGGGGGAGTGCGATATTTCAATCGCTCGAAGTTCTTCCACGACGCCGGCCAATTGCGGCTATCCGGAAACGAAAACCGCCTCCACACACCGCCTCCCAGCCATTCCTCAGCCTCAGCCGGTTTGCGAGGCGCGGAATCGGCTACGATCCAGCGATATTTGCGCCAGCGGCGAGAAGCATCCGGGGCGCATAGAGAATCAACGCTTGGCTCATGGCTTCCCGCGAGGATGATGCGGCCGCTGCCGACGCCGGCTCTCTGCAGCGCTTCTGCCACCGACAAGAATGAAGATCCACTTAAACCCGGGCCTTCATCCACCACCAGAAAATCGGCATCGGCGGACATGTGGGCTCTTACAAAATCAAACTGACGCGGGCAAAAATTGGTGCACCGGTCGTACGGGTGTCCTACGGGCCGCACCGTGATACGCGCGGCATGAACTCCCTTTTTGCGGGCGGCAGCGGCAGCCATGGCACTCAGTGTTGTACCGATGCTCCTTATGCCAACAACCGCAAGGCGGGCGGGCAAAGGCTCGAACTTCTCGATAACCTTGGCAAACACCAAGGGATGGAGTGCGTAGTAGGCAAAGCCCTCCGGGGCGGAGCGAAAAAGAGTCTCCGGCAATACAACACGTTCGAGAAGAGGCATTTGCCGCGAAAGGCGGCGAAGACTCTGGAGGTCGGAGGGATCGAGCAGCAGAGCGGCGAGACAATCCGTGATATCCGGAAAGAATGGGGCTTCGGCTTCGCTGCCTTGAGGAAGAGAATCTTGCGCACCGGCATCGCCACTATCGCCGTTATCGTTGACCGCACACTCCATTTCTCCAGCAAGCAGGAGCGCCGCAACGATTGTATCGGGGGAAGGGAAGGGGGGAGGGCCGGGGAGAAGGGAGAGAATCTTTTGCTGGAGCGCCGCTCTTAGCTCGCGCGCCACACTGGGCTTGCGACCCTCGCGAAATACCAGAAGATTAAGCCCTTGCCGGGAATTCACTCCAGAGGGGCCGTCATCGACCGAAACCTCTGGGGTTGAAACTTCCGGGGCCGAAGCCTCTAGGGCTGAAACGTCCGGCATGCTGGAGGAAGCGTCTATTTCCTTCAGGCAACTTCCTTCTTCTTGCGCGCGGCACGCGGCGACCGGGCCACATCTCCCTCTTTATCAATGAAATAAAGGTATTGATTGTCACGAACGACCGCGTTGGGCACCAGTACCTTTGTTTCATCTCCACCGGTTTTCGCTCTTTGACAAACGTTACCCTCGCCATCGATGAAATAGAGATATTTCTTGTAGTCGCGTTCTACGCCTAATGTCTTGACCTTTTCCGCCATATCCATTGGACGGCGCATTTCCATGGCCGGATGCCACCCACTTAGGAATGTGAGCGCCTGGATTTGGGTTTGTGATGAGGCTTGGGAGGGGGAACCTCTCCGGGTGCAAGGGCCCGTCGCACGATCGGGGGTGTAAACCGGTACTTCAACTCGCGGACGCTGCCTGTTTCGTCCTTTACATGGAGGGCAAAGGTGCGAACCTCGCCATCTAGACCCAGGGTGGTGGGAACCACTCCCGTAAGGTTACGCTCCCGGTAGGCCGTTTCATAACGATGTCGGCGGGTATTCCAGGTAAATACACGGATCTGGTCGTAATCGAAAGGAAGACCATCGTGGTTTTCAGACATCAGCACAAGATATTCCGGAACGTCTTTCTCTTCCTGCGAATCATGAGACTGATCGAGAACGAAGAAGCCTACGATCCGCTCCCCTTCGGCATATTGGGCAATGTCGATCGGCACGTCCAGATACAAGGCTCTTCCAAGCACCCAACCTACGCGCTTCTGCGAGTCGCGCACCAGCCACCAGTCTTCAAGCACTGCCGGCTGGCCAGGTTTTTCAGGAGCGGGTTTCTTTTCGTCGGCGCCGTTCGCCTCTTCAGGAGTTTGATCGGGGGCGGATTGTTCCGGTTCTTTACCATTTGCCGCGTTCTTGTCTGCCGCAGGCTTTTCGGTTTTCTTTGGATCGGCGTTGCGGTCCACCACGGTGCGCTGAATTAATTCAACTTTTTCATTCTCATTGAGCTGGTACAGATGCTCGGTTTTTCTGCCAGGGGTGAGATGTAAATTCGACTGGCGGCGAACGACCGCAACCGCCTGGGCGGGAGAGGATTTGTAATCCTCCGCAAGCTTCGTAAGCTGTTCGAAACTCTCCTGGCTAATCAGGTAGCGCTCGGCGACCCAACCGTCCTCTCCGCGCGAAGAGCGGACTTTGACGAATCGGCGATTTTGAAGGTGCTCCAGAACTTGTACACGCTCGCCGTTGCGGATAACTCCAACCCTGGAGGCGGCCGGAGCCACACGGTCGCGCATGACCACTTCCGGATCGGCAACATAGGCATACTCCTGCTTATTACCCGCGGAGCCGCCGCATCCTGCGAGGGTTGCAAAACTCAGGGCAACATAAAGCGTGAGAGTAACAAGGCGGCTGCGTTTTCCGGCAGCGGGGCTGTGCATGGGGTACTCATCAATATAGCAGCAAAATCAGGCTGATTTACGCTGGCCGTCGATGGCAGCCCGCTCGCTTGTTGCAAGGGCCCTTTATACTGGCGGCGCGGAGGATCTCAATTTGCGTTTCTTAATGCTGCTCGCCCTGGCCATGTTTGGCCCGCTCGCGTCCATGGCCCAGGAGAACATTCAGGCCAACCAAATCGCGGCGGAACTCGGATTTCTATCCAACGATGCCCTGCAGGGACGCGGCAGCGGAAGCCAAAATGAGCTGTTGGCAGCCACATACCTGGCGGCGGAGCTGCAGGCTATCGGCATCGAGCCACCTGCCTCCAATAACAACAGCTATATCCAGGCGATCTCCGGCGAGTTCAGTTTTTCAGGCACGCCCAGGTTTTGGAACACCCGAAATGTGATTGGAGTGCTTCCAGGCAGCGACGCAAAGTTGAAGGAGGAGGTCATCCTGCTCACAGCCCATATGGACCACCTTGGGTTGGGCGAGCCGGTCAATGGCGACAATATCTACAACGGCGCGGACGACGATGCTTCCGGCTGCGTGGCCGTGTTGCAGCTCGCCCGCGCCTTGATGCAAGGAGAGCACCCAAAACGCACCGTGCTCTTTGTATTTTTCGGCAGTGAGGAGACCGGAGGGCAAGGCAACAAATATTTTCTGGACCATCCCGCGGCGCCGCTGAGCAGCATCGTCGCCAACCTCGAGTTCGAGATGATCGGGAGGCCCGATTCGGCAGTCAAACCCGACCAGTTATGGCTCACGGGATACGACCGCAGCAACCTCGGACCGGAGTTGGCCAAGCATGGCGCAAAGCTGGTCGCCGATCCGCACCCGGCGCAACACTTCTTTCAGCGCTCCGACAACTATGCCCTGGCAAAACGGGGCATCGTGGCCCATACGGTTTCAAGCTTTGGCTTGCATCCGGATTATCACAAGCCCAGCGACGATATCGCGCACATCGACCTGCACCACATGGAGCAGGCCATTGCCTCTTTGGTAGAGCCGGTGAAATGGCTGGCTAATTCCGACTTCAAACCCCAGTGGGCCCCGGGCAAGAAGCCGTAAGCGTGTCTGCCTTGACGCGGCTGCGTGTCAGCCAGAAGACTCTGGCGACTTCCCCTTCCTCGTTCTTGGGGAGAAGGGCATAACTGCCCGTCATTTCTAATTCATTTCACATTGATTTTAGGTCGCAAAAAAATATCGCAAAGAAATGAATAGTCATGATGTGACATGCTAACTAGGTTTAAATTCTTTGGATTATAGGATCGAGCCCACGCCTGAAAAACCGAACAAATTCATTCTTGTTGATTCAGCATCCAAGGCTCTATTTTGCAAATTGCTTCACTGATTCTCAAGCCTGTCAAAGAACATGGAGTCAAAATTGCTCGTGCTCTGCTTGCCTACAATCGGAGCATTACTATGCGGTTACTCAAACGTTCCCCTGTGGTTATCGTGGCACTGTTCATAACATCCGGCATATTCCCAACCTACGCCATAAGCCGTTCACAGGCCGCCAGCAATGCGAACTCTACCATCATCACAGGGAAGCCTGCAGCCCGGAGATTTGTCTATCGTGGCAGGCCCATCCATCCCTTCTGCCTGGATTTTGGATTGGAATCAAAGCACGGCAGCACCAAGTTGCCTTCATGCGCCGATTGGGGAGCGGCAATTCGGACGAAGGGTGATTGGCTGGAAGCCGCTTATCCAGCGAACATAAGCCCTTTGGGCCGGGTTGGGGTTGTGTCCTACCGCGTGATTGCTGCACAAAGCAACATGTTTCTGCTTGAAACGACTGTCAATGGCGGGGGCACCGGCTACTTCGACTCCCTTGAATGGGTGACGCTCGACCGCGATGGCCTCAGGCAAAAGGAAATTGTCACTGGCGGCGACCGCTGCCACGGTGGATTCGCCAGGGGTGCTTGGATCGGCGGCCATTTTCTTCATTTTTCGCGACATGTTACCACCGTGGGCATCCTTGCACTTGGCGGCTATCAAAACCAAGGTGGTGATCTTGAAGATAGCGCAGCAAGCTGCTTCGGGCTTGCCAACTATGAATACGATTTTCTCAACGACAAAGTTCGCCTCGTATCCGTTACGCTCGCTTACGCATCAGGCACCGCAGAATCGCATGGGAAAATCAATGAAGATACGTTGTTACTACAGAAAAACATGGGCATCCAGTCCTGCTTTAATTTGCTATTTGATGAATCCATCGATTCTGGAAAATCAGAACTCAAAGATTCAGCAATCCAAGCGTTTGCCAATGCATTCAAATCGCGGTGCGTTTCAACTTCGAAATAAATGTTTGGGCAGGAAGCGGCACGCACATTGAGTTGCGGGCGGTTGAGGGTAACGCGGAATGCTCACAGAGACAGTCTCGTGAACAGAGACGACTTGGCAAATTCAGTTTGGCTTTTCTTTCTTATTGTTCTTCAGGATTCGCTCGTCAATTGGCTTCCGTCCCCGAAAGCCCTCTTCCACGCCATGCCAATACTGAATCTTTTCTTCGCCGGCCTTCCAGCAGAGGAGCACAATCTGGTCCTCTACGATGCACGGAAAGTCGAGGAGCCCGATATCGAGATCTTTGATCTGTACTCCAATCGCCTCAATCTCGGCCACAGCGTCCTTGGTTTCTTGAAGGGTTTTGTCGATTTTGGCCTTGCGTCCGGCAGCCTTGGGCACGTCCACCAGAAGGCCACCGCTTAGAAAGATACGATGGTTCAGATCCTGGAGCTTTTTCTGCTCCTGCTCGACAAATTGTTTGCCCTGCATCGCGCGGCGGAGCAACGATTCCAGCACCGGAAGGAGAGCGTGCGCCTCGTCAAGCGTGAATGTTTTCATTTTCGACATAAAGGATCAACGCATTACGAAACATCAGGACGTTGGGCAAATCAAGAATTTGACGGCAAAGACCTGCGGGACAGACTTCGTTTCCCGCGAGGAATGCGCCGATAAAATCTAAACCCGAGGTACTGGCGTCATTTTACCCCAGGTTTAAGGCGCATCAAGATTACGGCGGTTTACGGCACTGGCAATTGCATGAAGCTTTTCAAGCCATTTCCTGATTCTTACGAGGCCGGCAACAACGCTGACGCCAGATTTATTTGACTCGCTTTACACATCCCTAAAAGGCCACACCCCGCCGGGCACTACCGCCATGTTGCAACGGCCATACATAACGCCCAGTTCTGTTGCCAAGCGGATTGCGATTGCCTTTGGCTTATCGGATCTCCAACATTCTGTCCAGGGCGACACGCGACCAGTGCTTGACCTCTGCCGGCACCTGAATGCGGTTGACGACCCGCTCCTCCATGAGATTTTCCAAAGCCCAGCAGAGATGCTGGGGCGAGATACGGAACATGGTGGTGCAGAGGCAGCCGGACTCGTCAAGAGTAATTACCATCTTGTTCTGCCGAGCAAACTCCTTACCCATGCGATTGACTAGATGAATCTCTGTACCCACAGCAAATTTGCTTCCGGAAGGCGATTCGCGGATGATTTCGATAAGCCGCTCGGTGGAACCCAGATCGTCAGCTTTCTGGCAAACCTCCCACCGGCATTCGGGATGCACGATCACCCTGATCCCAGGATGTTTGGCCCTCACCTTATCGACATGCTCCGGTAAGAAGCGCTGATGGACGGAGCAATGGCCTTTCCAGAGAATCACCTTTGCTTCGCGCAGGCGCGCAGGAGTCAGCCCACCCATAATTAGGTAAGGGTCCCACACCGCGCAATCTTTGAGTGGAACGCCCATGGCAAATGCAGTATTCCGACCCAAGTGCTGATCGGGCAGAAAGAGCAGTTTCTTGTTTCGCTCAAAGCCCCAACGAAAGGCCGCTCCGGCGTTGGAGGAGGTACAAACCAATCCGCCGCGCTCACCGCAAAAAGCCTTGATGGCGGCAGTCGAGTTCATATATGTGAGGGGCGTGATTCCTTCGCCTTCCTGAGTGGTGAGCCCCAGATCGACAAGTTGATCCCAGCAGCTTTCCACCTGACCGATCTCCGCCATATCTGCCATCGAGCAACCGGCATTCAGATCGGGCAAAAGAACCTGCTGGCCGTCGCGTGCCAGGATATCGGCGCTTTCCGCCATGAAGTGAACGCCGCAGAAGACGATGTAGCGCGCGTGGGTGCGGGCCGCCTCCTGCGACAGCTTATAGGAGTCGCCGCGGAAGTCGGCGAAACGTATGACTTCATCACGCTGGTAGTGATGGCCAAGAACGACCACATCGGCCCCTAAAGCCCGTTTGGCTGAGGCAATGCGCCCATCCATGCTTGTATCTGGAAGAACGAGATAGTTATCCAGAGAGCAATTTTCGGCCCGATCCGAGGCCGAATCAACAGCAACAGACATTTTTATTCGCCGCCTTCAGTTCAAGCGCTATTGGCGCCGGAACGGAGATGTTGAAAGCATCCGCAAGCTCCAGTAGATCCACTGCACGGCCTCGTGACCGGCCCGACCTACGGGGTTGTTGAAGCCCACGTCCTACACAAACAATAGATGCCACCAGAAGCACTTCGACTCAAAAAGCCGATTAGCAATCCAACCGCTTTCGGGGCATTTGCAAGGTATTGTACTACCGTTCGCCGGTTTTTTCTTGTGGAAGGTATATCCCCGCAGAGGGGGGTGCTGCAGATCCGATGCACCCCAGGCGTTTTGACATGCTGGAAAACTTGGCAAACGACACTACTGCCAAGCCGGTGGGATCGATTATCCTATTCGTTCCTTTTTTCAACATGCTTCTAACCGTTCTCTATGCAGTTGCCATTTTTCTCGGCAGCTTCCTGCTGTTCCTCGTGGAGCCGATGGTGGGCAAGCGCCTTGCGCCCTTGCTCGGAGGCTCCGCCGCAGTGTGGGCAGCCTGCCTTGTCTTTTTTCAAACAACGCTGCTCCTCGGATATCTAGCGGCACACTGGCTGGCCACGCGGGTACGGCCCCGGGTCCAGGGACTGGTTTATTTGGCGTTGCTGGCGGCGGGCTTGCCCTTGCTTGCGTTGAACCTAACACCCCATCTTTACGCCGATACCTCCCGCCCCATTTTGAGTTCAGTTGAAGTGCTTCTTCGCCTGATTGGGTTGCCGTTCTTGTTGCTATCGGCAGCGGGGCCGTTGCTTCAAGCCTGGTATTCGCAGAGTTCCAGCATTCGAAACCAAGCCATGGGTTCCGAGTCCGGCACGCCTGCCACCAATTTGGCTCCACCTTATCGGCTGTTTGCGCTCTCCAATTTCGCATCGTTGCTGGCACTCACCATCTATCCAGCCTGGGTGGAGCCTCTCTTTTCCTTGCACGCGCAAGTCATGGCCTGGTCGATCGGCTTCCTGCTTTTTACGGTAACCTGCGGCCTCGTTGTTTGGCGTGAAAATGGGAGCCTGGGGGCCCTAGGCACTACCAAGCAGGAGAGCGCAAGCGCTCACGCGGAACCAGAGCCCGCAGCCGCCAACAAACTGCTCTGGTTTCTGCTGGCCGCATGCGGATCGCTGCTACTGTGCGCGGTGACCAATCACCTGAGCCAGAATGTTGCGGCGATTCCGTTGCTGTGGACGATTCCGCTCATCATGTACTTGCTGAGCTTTGTGATCGCTTTCAACGGAGAGCGGTTCTACAGACGCCCGATCATGCTGGGCCTGCTGGCGGTGATGGTTGGAGCAACAGGATATGTAATTTACGACACCCGCGGCGGTTGGCCAATCAAGGTAGCCGTTCCTTTCTTTTGCTTTTCCCTACTCATTGCTTGCCTCTTCTGTCACGCGGAGCTGCATCGGCTGCGGCCCTCCCCCCGCCACGCAACATCGTTCTACGTACTGATTGCGGCCGGAGGCGCGGCCGGCGCCTTCTTTGTGGGGGTGCTGGCGCCGGTTGTTTTTTCCGCAAATTATGAACTGGCATCCGGGCTGCTCCTAGTTGCCGCCCTGGCCCTGGCTGTTACCTGGCGACAAGGGCTACAGCCACGTCTTCTATGGGCCGCCGCAACCGTGGGCATGGGAGCCGTGATTTTCCTGCAGGCCCAAAACTATCATCGCAATGCCCTGATTCAGCTTCGCAGTTTCTACGGCGCGCTGCGGGTTGTCGAAAAGCGGGCCAAACCGCAACTCGGTCTGGAGCGGGCTCTCTACCACGGAACCATCCAGCACGGCATTCAGTTTTATGAGAATGGCCTGAGAACAACTCCCACGACCTACTACGCCCCGGATTCCGGTGTTGGCCTCGCTCTGAATCTCTGCTGCAATGGACGCCCGCGGCGCGTGGGCATCATCGGGCTGGGTGCGGGAACGGTGGCCGCATACGGTCAAAAGGGAGACGTATTCCGGTTCTACGAGATCGATCCATTGGTGGAGCGGCTAGCTCAGAATCTGTTCAGCTACACCCGCGAGTCGGCGGCAACGGTGAACATTGTGCTCGGCGACGCGCGCGTTTCGCTGGCAAATGAGGCCCCACAGAATTTCGATGTGCTGGCAATCGATGCGTTTTCGGGCGACGCTATCCCGGTTCATCTGCTCACTGCGGAGGCGCTCGCTCTCTATCGACGGCACTTACAGCCGGGCGGAATCATCGCGTTTCATGTCTCCAGCCAATACCTGGATCTGGTGCCGGTGATCCAGCAGGAGGCCGACCATGCGGGGCTGCAAGCGGTTTACATCGACTCCGACGAAGACGAATCACGCGGAGAGTACAGCGCGGATTGGGTCCTGGTTTCCGCCAACAAGGATTTTATGGCGCGGCCCGAGCTTGCCAAAGATGCAGTTGACATTGAGGTAAAGAAGGGGCTGCGGCTCTGGACGGACGACTACAACAGCCTGCTGCCGATTCTCAAATAGCGGATTTCGGATCAGTCGGATCAATCGGGGGCTGCGGCCCATCTGTGGTTCTCTGCTACATTTGCTTGATCAAGCTGTAGGAGGCTCCCATGAGCGAAGAACCCGTAGCCGGTTCTGATCTCCCGATCGCCAATAACAAGATGTTCATGAATCAGCGGGGCTTACGCGCGGGCTGGCGGCTTTTGATCTTTGTGGCCCTACTGGCGTTGCCACCGCTCCTAATCTTGCGTGCCCTGGCCGCTCTGGGCGCACGCTTTGGGAATGGCCCCGGCCCGGCATCGGCGCCCGGAGACGGATTTCCAACACCGATGCTCATTGGCGAACTTATTCCGTTTTTCTGGCTGCTCTTTGTAAGTTGGGTGATGAGCCGGATCGAGTCGCGCCCCTTGGGGAGCTATGGACTACCTCTGCAGAATTCATCCTTTCTCAAAAAGCTGGTGGTTGGATACGTCTTCTGGGGTTTTCTTCCACTTTCTTTGTTGCTGCTTTCGATGCGAGCTTTGCACGTTTTCTATTTTGGCGGTGTTGTCCTCGCATCATCGCAAATCCTGCAGTGGGCCATCGCTTGGGGCCTGGTTTTTCTGGGAGTGGGATTTCTCGAAGAATACTTGTTTCGCGGATACGCGCTCTACACGCTCGCCGATGGAATTGGATTCTGGCCCGCCGCCGTGGTGATGGCAGCTTGCTTTGCGTTCGCTCATTCCGGCAATCCGGGAGAAAACCGGATTGGGCTGGGGCTTACGGCGGTGTGGGCCGTCTTCGCGTCGGTAGTTCTGTTTCGGACGGGGAGCCTTTGGCTGGCTGTGGGAGCCCACGCGGGTTGGGATTGGGGGCAATCGTTTCTCTATGGGGTGGGCGATAGCGGCTTGCAGGTACCAGGTCACTTGTTGAACCCCCATATTCAGGGGCCGGAGTGGCTTTCCGGGGGAACCGTGGGGCCGGAGGGCAGTGTATTGGCGCTCGTAACGATGGGGTTGATGACCGTGGCTTTTCTTTCGCTTTACCCCCAATCTTCTTTACTCCAGCCGCCGGATGGGAGTTCTCCGGATCAGAGTTCTCTATAGCATTTTCAGCGTTACCGTATCCTGTTTACGCGCTCTCCGTGCGGCTTTTCTTTATTCGAAAAACCAGATGGAAAAGCCGCGCCGTGACCTTGATTCCTGGCCTACAATTGCGCTGAAAATGCTGTAGGGCCGGAAGTGCCGTGGTGGAGCGAGGAATCATGAAGTGGGCGTTCGAGAGGACTCCCGAACGCCACTGCCTGAATCTTAAATATCCAGATTCTTTACATCGAGTGCGTTGTCTACGATGAACTTACGGCGGGCCTCTACGTCTTCACCCATCAGGGTGGTGAAGATCAGCTCACAGGCCTCAATGTCTTCCGCTTTCACATGCAGCAGCGTGCGCCGCTCGGGGTCCATGGTGGTCTCCCAAAGCTGGGTGGAGGTCATCTCGCCAAGACCTTTGTAACGCTGCACGTCATACCCTTTCTTGCCCTCGGAGAGCACGTAGTCGAAAAGCTCGCGGGGGGAGGTTTTTTCTACAACCTCGGTCTCCCCTTTGGCGCGCCGAGCGGGAGCCTTGGCGGATTTTTTGGCTCTCTCTTGATCTGGCTGGTCTTGCTCACCGCGCTCCTCGTCGCCGGCTTCGTCGTCGCTGGAACTGGAGCTCTTGCCAACCACTTCAACCATGAACGGCGGCTTGAGGTACTGCTCGATGAGCTTGAATTTCGAGATCATCTGACGGTATTCAGGCGTTGAGATCAGCTCCCAATTCAAGCGCCGCTCGGATCCTTGAGAGTCGACGAAGTGAACACCCCACAGATTGTGTTCCTCGTCAAAGTAGCTCTCGACCGATTTGATCTGCTGCTCCTTGGCGATATTGTTCACGTCTTTTTCAAGCTGCTGGATTTTCTTTGAGGCGTTTTTCTTGTCGCCCTCAAAATCGGCTCGCTGCGAGAAATCGAGACGCGCGAGCATATCGACGACTTTGGAATCGCGAACCCGCTTGTCCACACGGTCGAAGAATCCCAGGTACTCATGCAGAGAAGTCATGAATTTGTCGAGCGCCGCGCCCTCAAGCTTGGCCGCGCCTTCGCCGTAACGAACCGCCATACCCTCGGCGGCGCGCTTGACCATCACACGCACAAATTCGCGGTCGTCTTTGATGTAGTGCTGCGACTTTCCACGCTTGATGCCATAAAGCGGCGGCTGCGCAATATAGACGTTATTCTTCCGGATCAGCTCGTTCATGTGACGGAAGAAGAACGTGAGGAGCAGCGTGCGGATGTGGGAACCGTCCACGTCGGCGTCGGTCATGAGAATGATCTTGCCGTAACGCAGCTTAGCGGAATCGAAATCATCCTTACCGATACCGGTGCCGAGCGCCGTAATCATGGCGCGGATTTCCTCGTGGCTCAACATCTTGTCGTAGCGAGCCTTCTCGACATTGAGAATTTTTCCCTTGAGCGGCAAGATCGCCTGGAAGCGGCGATCCCGGCCTTGCTTGGCGGTGCCACCGGCGGACTCTCCCTCAACCAGGAACAGCTCGCACCGCTGTGGATCGCGCTCGGAACAATCGGCCAACTTGCCGGGCAGTCCGCCACCATCGAGGGCGCCTTTGCGCCGGGTAAGGTCGCGGGCCTTGCGGGCCGCTTCACGGGCGCGGGCCGCTTCAATGGCCTTGTTGATGATCTTGCGGGCTACCGTAGGATTCTGCTCGAAGAATGCCCCCAGCCTTTCATTAATAAAGGCTTGAACCACGCCAGCAATGTCGGAATTCAGCTTGCCTTTGGTCTGGCCTTCGAACTGTGGCTGCGGCAACTTCACACTGACCACGGCCACCAGTCCTTCGCGTACGTCGTCGCCGGTCAGGTTTTCTTTTACATCCTTGAAGAGGCCGAGTTGCTGCCCTGCTGAGTTGATGGTGCGCGTGAGCGACGTGCGAAAACCCGAAAGGTGCGAGCCCCCATCTACGGTGTTGATGTTGTTCGCAAAGCTAAAGACGGTTTCCGAGTAGCCATCGTTGTATTGAAGTGCGATCTCCATCTGGACGTTGTCGCGGCTGGCGTCCATATAAATGGGCCGATCGTGCAACACGGTCTTTCCGCGATTCAGGTGCTTGATGAACTCGGAGATGCCACCGGCATACTTAAATTCATGTTCACGGGCCTCTCCCGTCTTGGGATCCGTTTGGCGCTCATCGGTCAGCGTGATATGCAGGCCCTTATTCAGGAATGCCAGTTCCCGCAGGCGCTGCGCCAGAGTATCGAAGTTATATTCCGTGACGGTAAAAATCTCTTTGTCGGGGAGAAAATGTATTTTTGTGCCGCGCTTTTTGGTGTTTCCACTCTTGATCAATTTGCTTTGCGGCTCTCCTTTGGAGAATGTCTGCTCCCAGACGTGACCATCGCGCCAGATTTCCAGATCAAGCTGATGACTCAGCGCGTTGACGCAAGAAACGCCCACGCCGTGCAATCCGCCAGAGACCTTGTAATTGGAAGTATCAAACTTGCCACCAGCGTGGAGTTTGGTAAGCACTACCTGGGCCGCAGGAATCTTTTCTCCGTCCACCAACATGTCGTCCACCGGAATGCCGCGACCGTCGTCCACAACGGTAATCGAGCTGTCGATGTGGATCGTTACATCGATCTTGGTTGCGAATCCAGCCAGCGCCTCATCCACGGAGTTGTCGACAACTTCGTAGACAAGCTGGTTCAGTCCTTTTTCGCCGTTGGAGCCAACGTACATGGCAGGGCGAAGACGCACGGCTTCCATGCCCTCAAGAACTTTTATGTCGTCCGCAGTGTAATCGGTGTTTCCGTTTCCGTTGTTCTTGGATGGTTTGTCCGCCGCTTGGCTCGCAGTTGGTGCTGTGGTTTCTTTTGAGGCCACTCGAACTCCCTTTTGGATAGCAATCGTGGGGATGTTTGCAGAGCGCGTTCCAGATCAAGGTCAAATTTCTTACAAGTTACTGAAAATTAAGTTATTTACGCGGGTACTGCACGTTCATAATTATAACACAAGGCGGGGGACGGTGCCCCTATCACGGAGGGGCATGCGGCGTGCGCAAACTCGTTAGAAATTTATTGCACCAAGGACACTTGCGCCAAATTTAGGCACATTTATACTCTCCGACCGTACGTTACACCCCCCAAAAAGGAATGCTAATACCACCAAAAGGAGAGGTTTCCCTATGAAAACGCTACTTCGTACTACGTTTATGTCGCTCATTGCGGTAGGAGCGTATGCAGGAATGTTTGTCGCCACAGACACTACTTCGGAAGCTCCCATGGCCTCTAGCTTTGACCTTCCAGGCGCTTCTCCAGACCAAATCCCGCTCCCCCCCCGCCCGGCCGACTTCAGCGCAGATTTGCAATAAATCACGTTGAGAATCTTTTTGCCCCAAACAGACAGTTGCCTCAATCGGAGGCGATGGCCTTTAAGTTACTGAAAAATAGAATTTTCTATTCTGGGAAAAGGCAGCGCAGCTTCGGCTAAGAGTGATCCCTTAGTCAATAACGGCGACAAGAAACAGCTTGGTGGCCCTTGCAATCTTCCCCACAGGAGTAGTAAGCTGCACAGACTCTGGAGGCAGCTCCATGCGCGTCCAATATGTCTTGGGTGAACTGATCTTGTTGTGCAACGCTCTATGCGTCCTAGTCCAAGGATGCATTTTGGCGGTCATGCTCAAGCGGAAGCTGCGCACCGAATTCCCTTTCTTTTTTCTTTATCTCGCCTTCAACGTCGTGTCGCTAACCGTGATAGGTGTTCTAAGTTACTGGCAGTTTTCGCGCTATCAGTTCGTGTTCTGGGGGCTCTCGATCATCAATATGGTGTTTGTGTTTGCTTCGTTGTATGAAGTCTTTGTTCATACACTCAAGCCGTACTCAGCCATGATCGATTTAGCCAAGATGCTGTTCTATTGGGCAGGCACATTTCTGCTGATCGTTGGCCTCATCACCGCCTTCTTCACGAGGTACCCAACACAGGGACCATTTAACTGGTTTTTCAGCGGCATGGAGATCGCCGATCATAGCCTCAGGCTTATGCAGTGTGGGCTTTTGTTATTGCTGCTCTTGTTCGAAAGGCGGCTTGGACTCTCCTGGCGGAGCCGAGGAATGTCCATTGCGCTCGGCTTGGGCTCTTCCGCAGCAGTTTCGCTCACGGCTGCTTTTCTCAGGAAACAGTTTCACGATTACCGCTTCCAGGTGGACCTCGTCAATGGCATGTTCTATCTCCTTGTGACGATTTTCTGGGCGGCAAGCCTGTTCACGCGCGAACCTACGCGCCGGAATGTGCTCGATTCTCCAAGCCGGCTTATTTTCCAGCGCTGGAACGAAGCTCTCTCCAGTTCGCAGCTAGTGCAACAGGGCGGCGAGATGGCTTTCTCTTCAGTCGATTCCTTTATTCCGGGTGTGGAAAAGGCTGTGGACCGAGTCCTGGCAAAGAAGATTGTGGAATAGGTTCCTAAGAATCGAAAAGGGCCGGGTTGATCCCGGCCCTTTCGTATTTACGGCGGAATTAAAGTAGATACTCAGATACGCATGGGCATCACAACATAGCGATATTTGTATTCGCTGTCGGTGGCCTCATCCGGGCGAAGCTGTCCGGCAGACTGTGAATCCTTGAACTCGAACCGGACGTCTCCCGAGCCTGCAACTTTCAAGAAGTCCAACAGGTAGTACGAGTTAAATCCGATTACGACGGCATCGCCCGTGTATTTGGTTTCAATCGAGTCTTCCGACTCGCCGGTTTCCGAGTTCGACGACGAAATCTTCAGCTCGTCTTTTTCCAGCCGCATGCGAACCGCGCTGGACCGCTCATCCGCAAATTGCGCCACGCGCTGAATTGATCCGGAGAGCTCTTCACCCCGAATGGTGACCGACTTATTGTTATCGCGAGGCAAAACGGCTTCGAAGTTTGGAAATTGTCCGGTAAGCTGCCGCGACGTAAGCAGCCGGCTACCGATGCGGAAGAAGAGCGTGGACTCATCTTTGGCAAATTCCACGAATTGGACGTCCGGGGCGCCCAGCAACGAGTTCAGTTCGGCCATTGCTTTTTTGGGCACCAAAACCTTCATCTCGCCGCTCACGGGCAGCCTCGATGTCACGTTCTCGATGTGCGCCAAACGATGACCATCTGTTGCGACCATTACGGAGCTTTCCGGCTTCAGCAGCAGTAAAGCACCATTCAGCGTGTAACGCGATTCTTCATTGGAAATCGCAAAGATGGTCTTGGCGATGAGATTCCGCAGCACCGGAGCAGGAAGCGTGAGAGCCGATTCGGAAGGGAAGACGGGAAGCGCCGGGAAATTGGCCCGCGCCATTCCAACCATCTTCGTGTTTGAACGGCCACTCCTGATCTGAATCCAGTGGTTCTCCAGCAGCTTAATAGTGATTTCACCATCGCCAAGCAGCTTTACGTAGTCGTAAAACTTACGCGCCGGAATGGTGCAGGACCCTTCTTTTTTCACTTTGGCCGGGCAAGAGGTGCGAAGGCTCAAATCCAGATCCGTGGCAGTGATCGAAAGCTTGTCCCCCGCGGCTTCAAAGAGGAAATTGGACAGAATTGGAATGGTTGTTTTGCGCTCGACCACGCCTTGCGTGGCGGTGAGTTCTTTCAGGAGATCCGACTTGTTGACGCTTATTTCCATCGTGGCTCCCGCCTCTGTCCCTGCGGAAGAAGGCATATTGTGTAAGCCTCCCTGTAAGTTCTTGGTTCTAAACTTATATCAAAAACGATACGTTGAATCATAGCGGCAACACTCTCTCTTCCAGAAAAGTTGCTGCTTAGGCGTTATCGAACCGATTCAAATCGATTCCTAGCCTTTGCTTTCCCATCCTAACGTGTCCATGGGGAGATATGACGGTCTTGCATCAATCGTTCAATCCATTGTCCCCAATCGCTTGTCGGGTTGAATCCTAAAGTATTAATCGTAACTTTAGGCGCCGACCTTGAAAATGAAAAAAAGTGAACTGGAATGACGAGATCATTTTTTCCTGCCCTCATGCGCGGTGCAAATTGAGAGCAGTGGGCATTGACAAAAACTCTGGCAAGCATTCGCTCAATCGAGCGATCAATTGGTTAAAGTTTCGGTCAACTTATTCAGGAGCCTATTCAGATCTTTATCGGCTTGCCGCTGCTCTTCGATGCGGTCAATGGAGTGCATGACCGTGGTGTGGTGCTTGCCGCCGAATTGGCGACCGATTTCCGGCAGAGAAGCCTCAGTCATCTGCTTGGCCAGGTACATCGCGATCTGACGAGGAAACACAATTGCCCTTGAGTTGCTTTTGGCCTTAATCTCGGCCATGCGCAAGCCAAATTGCTCCGCTACCGCTTTCTGAATCGCATCAATCGTGATCTTGCGCGCCTGCGAGTCGATGAAATTCTTCAAAACCTGCTGAGCGGTGGTAAGGCTGACCTCCGCACCCGTAAGCGAGCAATACGCCATCAGACGGATCAACGCTCCTTCCAGTTCGCGCACGTTGGTTCGCACGTTGGAGGCGATATACAAGGCAAGATCTGTGCTCAGCGAAACCCGCTCGGACTCCGCTTTTTTCTGGAGGATGGCGACTTTGGTTTCAAGATCGGGGGGCTGGATATCCGCGATCAGTCCCCATTCGAACCGCGACCGAAGGCGGTCTTCAATCTCCGGCAATTCCTTGGGAGGACGGTCGCTGGCAATCACGATCTGCTTCATGGATTCGTGCAAGGCGTTGAAGGTATGAAAAAATTCCTCCTGTGTGCGCTCCTTCTGCGCCAAAAACTGTATGTCATCGATGAGCAGCACATCGACATTGCGGAACTTGTCGCGAAAGCTAATCATGCGGTCGTAGCGCAACGAGTTGATCATCTCATTCGTGAACTTTTCGCTGGAGATGTAACAGATGGAAGATTGCGGCTGACGCCGCTTGACTTCATGTCCAATCGCCTGCATGAGATGGGTCTTGCCCATCCCCACGCCGCCGTACAGAAATAGCGGGTTATAAGCCTTGGAAGGCCGCTCCGCAACAGCTTGGGACGCAGCGTGGGCAAACTGATTGCCGGCGCCAATCACAAAGGCGTCAAAGGTGTACTTCGGGCTAAGCTGGGCCGCTGAATCCCAATCGAACCTCTGCTGCTTGGCCGCCATGCTGGCCTGCGGCGCATTCGCCGTGGAAACCGGAGCAAAACCTCCGTCAGGGCGCATGGGCGGAACGGAAGGATCTTCCTCGATCGTGATGAACTTCACATCCTGAAACTCCGGCGACAGCGTATCGAGCGCTTCCTGGATCAGATCCCCAAATTTTTCCCCGATATGCCGAAACTCCGGAGTCGGCACGCGAACAAAAATCACTTTTCCCGTGGAGTGGCTAAAGCGAGTCGGCTTCAGCCAAGTGTCGTATGAGTGTCGGCTTATTTTCTTTTCAAGCGCTCCAAGGATTCTGAGCCATGGGTTCGCGGTAGCAGCAGCAATGGATGACGATGACAATGACATGCCTTTTTGAACAAGTTTTATCGCTTCGAGCTGAGTTGATCTCGGTCTTGAGAGCTGGATTTTGCTATTTGCTCAGCGTGGGCACCCGCAAAGCATTTGAACACTGCATAGTGCAATCGAAAATTCTAGACTGTGCGGCATACTAGCACGAACTTCGCGCCGTTGGAATGCACGCAAAGGAATTCGCGAAATTTTTCTCGCGCGTGAGCATCGACGCACGCCTTTCGTCACCGTCACATAGCTGCAATCTGCTTCACGGCTGGTGCAAAAGAGCGGACGCTTTCCAACGGCAGGTCTTCGACGCCAAAAAAATGAAAATTACAATGCGAGGGGATGCCGCCGGAGGAATTAGAAATCTTGCGTCCGACCCTTGCGCATCTCAGCACCTCCCGAAATACGCCGGTAGCACGAAAGATGGAAATTCCTTTATACTTCTTGTTTGCCCCGTGCAAAAGACTTTTTAAGTAGGAGCGCCATCATTCATGCCTAAGCGCACATTTCAACCTAACCGCCGCCGCCGTTCGAAGACGCACGGTTTTCGCACCAGAATGAAAACCAAGAGCGGACAAGCTGTGCTCTCGCGCCGCCGCGCCAAAGGACGCAAACGCGTTTCGGTCAAGCCCGGATTTCGAGATTAGTTTCGCCCCGCAAGGCGCCCTCATCTGTCGGTCTGCCGTCTGTGAATCACCCGAAACAACCTGCGCAGAAATTTCCCAGGAGTTCGCGCCTGTTGAAGCACGCGGACTTTCAAGCGCTTTATAAGCAGGGGAAGAAGTATTTTTCCGGGAATATGACGGCATTTTACCGTTCACGTAACGACCAAGGGTCGCCGCGCGTAGGATTTACTGTGGGGAAGGTTTTGGGCGGAGCGGTAGAACGGAATCGCATCCGGCGCAGGATGCGGGCTGCCGTGCGGCTCAAGCTGTTTCAACTGGCAGCGCCGCTCGATATCGCGCTGCACCCGCGAAAATCGGTACTAACCCTGGATTTTGAAAGGCTTGGCCAGGAGGTCGAGCAGGTTTTCGCGGCCGTGCAAAAGGGGAAGACCCGATGAAAACCACCGCGGAAATCTGTCTCAGGTTCTACAAGAGCTTGGTTTCACCGATGCTTCCTTCGGCCTGCCGCTACGTTCCGAGCTGCTCCGAGTACGCGGCCGAAGCTGTAGCCCTGCGTGGAATCTTTATGGGAGTCGCGCTGGCGGCCTGGCGGCTGCTGCGCTGTAATCCTTGGGCGCACGGCGGTTTTGACCCTGTGCCCCGGAAGTGATTGAGAAACAACATTGGCTGAATATCGCAATCCCCAAAACGAACCCGGCTCCGAAAAACGGTTGCTTCTGCTCTGCCTGCTCATTTTTGCCGGCATCGCCCTCATGCAGTATCTGGCGCCGAAGCCCCCGCAAAAGCCGCCCGAGCAGCCACAAAAGCAGCAGGCGCAAACACAGCCTCAGCAGCCAGGCGCCCTTGCTTCCACCACACCGGAAGCGTCAGTTGCAGCCGCTAGCCCCGCGCCTGCGAGTCCTGGCAAACACGCTGAGCAGGAAGCTGAAACGGTGGTCGAAAGCGACCTGTACCGCATCACGTTCACCAATCGCGGCGGGCTGGTAAAGTCCTGGATCCTGAAAAAATACAAGAACGAACAGGGCAAACCACTCGACATGGTGAATCCGCTTGGAGTCCAGGCCTTTGGGCCGCCGCTGTCGCTCTTCACCTACGATCAGAATCTCCAGAAGAAAGTAAACCAGGCGCTCTACACGAGCGCGGCACCTGAGCCAAGCCATCCTGCGAACCTCACGGCCCCTGCCACGCTGACCTACGAATACTCCGATGGTGAAACCACCGCCCACAAATCGTTCAAGTTCGATAAATCGACCTATGTAATCGGCGTGGAAACCCAGGTGGCTCAAAAAGGTAATCTGGTCGCGGCATTTCCAGCGTGGCCGGCGGGATTGGGCGATCAGGTTTCTCTCACGTCTTTCGGAGCAGGAGAGCGTGTCGATTGGCACCAAAACGGCGAGGTGGTTCGCAAGGCCGCTCAATCGGGTAATTTTCTGACGGGAAAGAAGTGGCTCGTCGGTGGAGAAACGGTGAATGGGCCCTTTGAATGGGCCGCCGTCATCGACCAATACTTTACCGCCGCATTCATGCCGGAATCCCCAAGGGATACGGCCCTTGTTACCTTCCACAACACCATTGACCTGCCTCGACGCGGAGCCGAAGGCGAAAAAGATAAGGCTTCCATTCTGGGCGCGGCACTCGGCGGCACGAACGGAACCACACGGTTGCGCATGTTCGTGGGCCCCAAGGCGGTGGAGGTACTGGAAAGCGTCCAGGCACAGCCGGGCGGGCCGGACCTGCGCGGCATTCTGGACTTCGGCTTTTTTGGTTTTATTTCCAGACCGCTCTTTGCATGGCTGCGATGGACCTACGATCATTGGATCCCCAACTGGGGATGGGCCATCGCTTTCCTCACCGTGGTGATCACGCTCGCTTTGCTACCGCTTCGCATTTCAGGCATGAAGTCGGCCATGAAGATGCAAAAGATCCAGCCGCAAATGAAGTCCCTGCAGGAGAAATACAAGCGCTACAACCTGACCGATCCGCGCCGCGCCGACATGCAGCGGGAAATGTCGGAGCTGTATAAGCGCGAAGGTGTGAATCCCGTGGGCGGCTGCTTGCCCATGCTGCTGCAAATGCCCTTCCTGTTTGCCTTCTACTCCATGTTGGGGAACGCTACGGAGTTGCGGTTGGCCAACTGGCTTTGGATTCCCGATCTTTCGGCCGCCGATCCCCTTCACATTCTGCCCATTGGGATCATTATCACGATGTTCATTACCCAGAGGAGCGCACCTCAGGCGGGAATGGACCCGACCCAACAAAAGATGATGATGTTCATGACGCCCATCATGTTCGGCGTGATCAGCTGGAACCTGCCGTCGGGGTTGGGCATCTACTGGGCGATGAGCAACCTGATTGGATGGGCGCAGCAGGCCATTATCAATCGGACGGATTTAGGCAAGCAGATGCGCCGCAGCAAACGCAAGAAGTAAACTACTTCGTTGTGACTAGCGTTATTTTTCCAGGCTGTAAGGACTTGAGTACCTTGTTTTTGAGGGCCCCTATGGCTGGATTTCATTCTGTATAATCTCCCATTTGGGTTTACGACCATGCTTCAGGACAAGGTTGCGGTAGCCAAGAAAATCGATGCGTTGTTGAAAACCCTCATCTCCACGGGCGGATTCCGGTTGAAGTATCGTATTACCGTAAATCCTCCGCCGCCACCCGACGGCCAAGACCTGGAACAACCAGAGATTCTTGTTGAGCTGGCCGGGCCCGATAGCGGCCTGCTTCTGGAGCGCGGGGCCGAGACGCTTCGCGCAATCGAGACGATCGTGCATGAGTCGCTGCGCCTGCATCCCGACGATCATGACAAGCTCAGCTTCGACTGCAAAGGATACCGCGCCGCACGGCAGCGGGAATTGAAATTAGCCGCGCAGGTTGCCGCCGAGAGAGTGCTGAAAACCGGGACACCTTACTCCTTTGCTCCCATGTCGTCCCGTGAGCGACGGCTCATCCACTTGGCATTTCGCGATCACGAAACGCTGGAGACGCAAAGCGAAGGCGAAGGCAGCCGCAGATATGTTGTGCTCTACCCAAGGGACACAAAGTCTTCGAGACCGATGCGCCGATAATTGTGGGAAAGCCAATCGCCGGGAACCACGAGTGCGGGAGCCATAGGTTCGAGCGCCTCGCGTTTATGGTTGGTTCTGCACGCTAGATTGGAAAGAACATTCCTCTCCTGGAGCTGAATAATGTTGGCTGACGTGGCCATGATTGGCGAGGTGCCTATCTTCGGTCTGATGGATGACGAAGAGAGAGGAGCCCTGGCACAGTTGATGGACTCCCGGGAGTTCAACCAGGGCGAGATCATCTTCGAATACGGCGATGCGGGCGCCGAGGTCTACATTGTACGCAAAGGCAGGGTCGAGATATTCCTGGAGAATACCGAAGGCCACAAGATTGTCCTGGGCGAGCATGAGCGCGGCGATGTATTAGGAGAGCTTTCTTTTCTGGATGGCGGAGCCAGAACAGCTACCGCGGTGGCGGTTGAGCCGACCGAGGCGCTAACCATGGACCGCGAACAACTGCTGGACTTCTTTACCCAACATCCTCATGCGGCAGTCGATCTGCTTACCGTGGTCGGAGGACGTTTGCGCGCGGGAAACGAACTCCTGCGCACACAAGTTTCCCGCAACATCAACATTGAGGCCGCAGAGCAGCTTACTTTTGGACAGCGCATCGCCGACCATGTGGCGGCCTTTGGCGGTTCCTGGACGTTCATCTGTATCTTCGGCGCGGCCATGGCAATCTGGGTGGTTCTTAATTCAACGGCCCTGCTTCGCGACCATTTCGACCCCTATCCTTACATCCTTCTCAATCTCTTTCTTTCGATGATCGCGGCGATACAGGCGCCGATCATCATGATGTCGCAAAACCGGCAGTCCTCGAAAGACCGGCTCAAATCGGACCAGGATTACGAGGTCAACCTCAAAGCCGAGTTGGAGATCGCTCACCTGCACAACAAGCTGGACCGTATGTACGAGCGGCTCGAAGCGCATTTATCACGGATGGAAACACAAAATCATCATCACCAAGGATCGTGAGCAAGCCGGAGTTTTGGCGTGAATGGTTTTAGTGTTCGATTCGCTGCAACGCGAAGGTGGCCGTACCCCAATACATTCGTCCGCGCATCTGCACAGGAATGCGAGCCGCATCATCCGAATACCAGATCCAGATGCGCCCCTTGTTCTTCAGTAATTCGGCACTCGTCTCAGGCTGAACCCTAATCGTATTGAAGGTCCCGGCGGGAGTCTTGATCTGCTCGCGCGCCTCGACGTGGAGATCAACCGTTACGGTTTTGCCGCCATCATTGATGGGAAAGCTGAAAGTCTTGCCGGGTTGCAGAGGCAGAGAGCCTGCGTAGAAAATTGCGGAGAGCACATCCGTAACGCATGGAGGAATATCGTTCTCGGTGTGCTTGCTCTCATTCTTCTTGATGTTTTTC
>Ga0209060_10001244_pt1 | contig 29629 bp, 27 predicted proteins | sample Coa_R1_8_FD_187155 | JGI IMG/M metagenome (GOLD analysis project Ga0209060, IMG submission 187155) | Surface soil microbial communities from Centralia Pennsylvania, which are recovering from an underground coalmine fire - Coalmine... | ecosystem: Environmental > Terrestrial > Soil >...
CGGGACTGAGCTTGCGCTCGTTGAGCAGGTAGAGTTGGTACTCGCGGACGGCTTCCAGGTCCAGCAACTCCGGACTCTTGCCGAAGTAGCGGGCGTAGGCGGCGACGTGGTGAACGTAGTTGCGCTGAGTCTCGGGGGTGAGATGGCGCAGTTGCATGTCTTCGATCATGCGTTGACGTAGGGGTGTCATGCGAAGGCTCCTTTGGAAGTGGATTTGGTCATTTCGGTATAACCAGATCCAGTATTCCGCAGGAGCCTCGCGCCACGCTACCGGCCCCAAACCACAGAGGCCGCTACGAAGACGGGTACCGCGCAGCGGTTTAGTTCACTGGGGACGGGGGGCCGGAAAAACTCGCCGGCCTACGGCCGGTTGGCCGGATGGAAATCCGGCCGGCGGGCTGAAAGCCCGGCCCCCACTAAAGACACCTGTTTGAGTGGAGTGGAAATGTACAAATTTCACCTCAAGCCGCCGCTATGATGGACTCGGTCTTGGGGTGCGGGAAGACTTCGACGGCGGGATCGACGCCCAGCCAGAGGATGGCTCCGGCGGCCAGCGCGATCGCCATGGGGATGAGCGGCGCATTATAGTTTCCGAACCAAGAGACGATGTAACCGAAGGCGACCTGGGAAATGACGGCGCCTGCGTTCGCAGCAGTGTTCCCCATGCCCATCATGGCTCCGGCGTTTCGCGGCGCGACATCGATCGCGACTGCGCTGAAGACTGACTGCTGGAAAGTCATTCCGCCATATGTGAGCGAAAGAAAGACGAGAACCAGCGTGTGGCTGGCCGTCGCTACAGCGCCGATCAAAGAAAGCGCGGAGATACTCAGGGCGGCGCATCCGAACCCGGCGCGCGCGGCCCGAAGGCCGAAGGCGCGGGCAGCCCGATCGGTAAGGAATCCGCCGAGCAGGTTCGCCGCGGCTCCGACTATGTAGGGCAGGGACGAAAGGATCAGGTCATTCTCGCCGAATCCGCGGCCTTTCACTAGAAATGTGTGCAGCCAGGATTGGTAGAAAGCGATGGCATAGCAGTACAGCCCCCCGATGGCCATGAGCCGCCAGGCATTACCGGAGCGAAGGGCCCCGCCCCATTTAATCCGGTGATCGGCGTGGGGCGCTCGCACGCCGATTTCCTGGCGCTCGGCTGGAGGGACCCGCGGCATTTCGGAGGGCCTGTCGCGGAACCAGCGGAACCAGATAATGGTCCATAGGACACCGAGGAATCCAAAGGTGACAAAGGATGCGCCCCAGCCATAGTGGAATTGAATGGGAACCACCAAAATCGGGGACAAGGCTCCGCCAAGCTGGCTCATGCACCAGACGACGCCCCATGCCCGGCCGCGCTTTTGCGGAGGGAACCAGCGCGCGATGACGGAGGCGACGTTGGGGTAAGCGCCGGCTTCCCCGATTCCGAAACAGAATCGCGTGGCGAGCAGGACGGAGTAGTTGGTAGCGGCTGCGGTGAGCGATGTGAAGGCGGACCACCAGAGGACCACACGGGTGAGCACCCGGCGCGGTCCGATGCGATCGCCAAGTATACCGGTGGGGAATTCGAAGGCCGCATAAGCCAGAGTGAAGATACCGGTGACCCAGCCCCATTGCTCGGGCGAGATGTGCAGCGCATCCTGCATGCGCGGACCCGCGACCGAGATGCACACGCGATCGAGGTAGGTGAGGATCGCCAGGAGCGAGAGCAGACTGAGAACCCGGTTCTGATATTTCATCGACGGGAACCGTACATTTCCGGTTGGATCACCAGCATACCGCAGCCTGAGCAGACGGCAAGACAGTCTGCTCCACCTCCTCAATGGTTGCGTCGGGAGGATTCAGCGGCGGTTGGCACGCACTTCGGCGCGCCGTTTCAAGGCTTTCTGTATGACCTCGCAGGCGACCTCGTCCAGGCCGGTATGGTCGGGCAGGGGACCGGCTAACGCCCGCAATGCCTCGATATCGGCGGCAGCCGGATGACGCTTCTCGTTCAATTCACTAAGAACCCGCAATGCAACCTGCATCGCTTCCAGGCTCTGGTCCATTGAGGCGATTTTAGAATATGGAACTGCAGGAAGACAATAGGTTAAATGACCCGCGAACCCGCCCTGGTACCACTCTGTTTTGAGTCTGAGTGGGCGTATCGGCTATTTGTCCGAGGCGGCCGGCGAAGCTTGCTTCCTACTGGCCCCGCATTCGTTATTCGCGATTCGCGAATGTAATGAAAGGGTGGTACTGAAGCCGCAAGACGTATATATGTCGTTCTGAAGATCGTGGCCGCCGGGGCTAGGGGGCCGTACGCGCAACTCGCCGCTGCTCTGGCGGTGAGCCCATCTGAAGTGCATGCTTCCGTGAAGCGGGCCCAATCCGCGAAGCTAATCCGCGGCCCCGAACTCCAGAACCGTCCGAACCTCGCGGCTATCGAGGAGTTCCTGGTGCACGGCCTGAAATATGTATTCCCGGCCGACCGAGGCGAATTCACCCGGGGCGTTCCGACGCTGCCGAACCGCTGCGGGACGTAATTGGACAGGGCAACGAACCGATTCCAGTGTGGCCGTATCCCCAGGGGAAAGAGCGCGGCATTGCATTCGAGCCCCTCTACAGAACCGCGCCGGGGCCGCTATTCGGGATCCTGCGTTTTATCAATACCTGGTTTTGGCGGACGCACTTCGAGACGGGCGCGTGCGCGAGCGGAAGTATGCCGAACAGGAACTTCACCGTCGATTCCAGAAGGCAAATGCGCAATCCGAATCTTGACCAACTCGTCGCGACAGCCGATGCTCTCCGTCCGCTGTTGCCTGAATTGGTGTTTGTGGGGGGCTGTGTAACTGGCCTCCTAATCACGGAAGAGGGCGCCGGCGAGCCGCGCGGAACGTTCGATGTGGATGCAATCGCCGAAATCATGTCATACGCCCAGTATGCGGAATTTGGCGATCGCCTACGCAGACTCGGCTTCCATGAAGATACTAGCGAGGGCGCGCCTGTGTGCCGATGGACTCAGGGCCGGAAGATTCTGGACCTCATGCCGCTTGAAGAAAAAATTCTGGGGTTCTCGAACCGCTGGTACAAAGCCGCAATAGCATCGTCCGTAACGAAAGAGCTCCGCGATCATCTTGAGATTCGGATGGTCACCGCCCCGTGTTTCTTGGCTACAAAACTCGAACGTTCAAAGGGCGAGCCGGTAGAGACTTTCTCGGGAGTCACGACCTGGAAGATATTATGTCGGTGGTTGACGGACGCGAAACTCTGAGCGCCGAAGTGCGGAGCGCGGGAGCCGATCTCAGCCACTATGTGCGGCGCGAGATCGGAGGGTTGCTGACAGATCCTGCATTCATCGACGCATTGCCGGGCTTCCTTCTTCCGGATGCGGGCAGCCAGTCGCGAATCGGTATCGTCCTCCGGCGACTGCACGACCTGGCGTCGATCTGACGCCGAACCGGTCCGTTACATCTTGTACCGGCCCAGGTCTTCGTCGTTGAGGCCTTCCAGCCAGCGTCGCAGTTCGTCGTTGTTGGCTTTATCGGAGATGGTGCCGGCCAGCTTCGACGATTTCAGGACCTTCTCTTCCACGTAGATGGGGCAGTCGAGGCGGAGCGCCAGAGCTAAGGCGTCGCTCGGGCGGGAATCCACGCTGATCAACTCTCCATCGCGGTCCAGCCAGATCACGGCGTAGAAGGTGTCGTCTTTCAATTCGCTCACCACCACTTTGCGCAGAGAGCAGTTGAGGCCGAAGAGCAGGCTCTTAATGAGGTCGTGCGTCATGGGACGCGGTGTGGAGACCTTTTCGATCTCCAGAGCGATGGCATTGGCTTCGTAGACTCCTACCCAGATGGGCAGCACCGTGTTGCCGTTGATGTCGCGGAGGATGACGATGGGCATATTGGTGACCGGGTCCATCATCAATCCGCGGATTTTCATTTCAATTTCGGAGGCCGGTTGATGTCCCCCGGCACGCACCGCCGTTTCCCGAAGCACGTCCCTCTCGTCCATGGCGACCTCCAGCTTTCATTACACCACAGTTGCACTTTCGCCAACCAACGAGTTGGGACCGGAGCGAGTCACCCGCACCTGCATGTATTGGCCCGAGAGTCCCTCGGTTTGCGGATGGGTGAAGTTCAGAGTTCGATTGTCCGAAGTGCGGCCGATCCACTGGCCAAGGGCCTGGTTGCGGCCCTCCACCATGACTTCCTGGATAGTGCCGATCAGCTCGGCATTGCGCCGGATTTGAATCGACCGCTGCTTTTCCTGCAGGATCACCAGTCGCCGCTGCTTCTCCTCCTCCGGCACCTGGTCCGCGCGCGCCAGCGCGGCGGTGTTGGGGCGCGGCGAATACTTGAAGCTGAACAGCGAATCGTACTGCACTTCATCCAGCAGGTCGAGCGTCTGCTGAAAATCCTCTTCGGTTTCTCCGGGGAAACCGACAATGATATCGGTGGTAAGGGAGTACTTGCGCCTGGCGGTTTTCAGCCACTCGATGCGCCGCATGTATTCGTCGCGCGTATAGAGCCGGTCCATGGCGGCCAGAGTGCGGCTGGATCCCGATTGCACCGGCAAGTGCACGTGATCGCACAGCACGGGATTCGCGTCCATGGCATCCACAATCGGCTTGACAAAATCGCGGGGGTGGGAAGTCGTGTAGCGCACGCGCCGGATGCCGGGCACTTCGGCTACATGCGCCAGCAGCGTCGCGAAATCCCAGCCGGCGGGCGAGGGATCGCGGTAGCTGTTCACGTTCTGGCCCAGAAGCTGGATCTCGGTATGACCTTCGGCTGCGATGCAGCGGGCTTCGGCCATCACGCTTTCGCTGGTGCGGCTGCGCTCCGGCCCGCGGGTGAACGGCACCACGCAATAGGCGCAGGATTTGTCGCACCCTTCGATGATGGTGATGTAGGCGCGGTGCGGATTGTCGCGCCGCGTGAAGGGCGTATCGAAGGTTTCGCTAGTCTCCAGGCTCAAGCCGGTGACGTGCCGGTTCCCGGCTTCGAGCTGCACCAGCATTTCGGGCAGGCGCGTGTAGCTGGCTGAGCCCGCGACCAAGCTGACATGCGGGGCGCGCGCGAAGATCTTCTCGCCTTCCTGTTGCGCCACGCAGCCGAGCACGCCGAAAACTTTGCCTTTGCCGGCATCGCGTTTGAACTGTTGCAGGCGGCTGAAGACCTTCTGCTCGGCCTTATCGCGGATGCTACAAGTGTTGTACAGCACCAGGTGCGCCTCTTCGGGCGTTTCCACTTGGGCGTAGCCTTCGGCCAGCAGCGTGCCGATTACTTTTTCCGAATCGTGTGCGTTCATCTGGCAGCCAAATGTTTCGATATAAAAGGTTTTCCCAGGCACTCTAACCTATTTTAAACGAGTGGAATGCTATAATCCGGCTAGAGCGGCGCCGGGCCTGCTCGGGCGCGCCCGCAGCGAGGAGGGGACATTCCGTGAAGTTCTTTTTGGATACGGCCAATCTCGAGGAGCTCAAAACGGGAGCGAGTTGGGGAATCGTGGATGGCGTGACCACCAACCCGACCCTGATCGCCAAGGAAGGCCACCCCATCGAAGAGCAGGTTCGCCGGATTTGCGACATCGTGGATGGCGATATCAGCGCGGAAGTGGTCGCCACCGAATCCAGTGCCATGATCGCGGAAGGGCGGCGGCTGGCGCGCATCCATAAGAACATCGTGGTGAAGTGCCCGCTCACGCGTGACGGCATCAAGGCTACGGCGGCGCTTAGCAAGGAAGGCATCCACGTCAACGTCACGTTGTGCTTTACGCCGGGGCAGGCGCTGCTCGCGGCGAAAGCCGGCGCGTATTTCATCAGCCCGTTTGTGGGCCGCCTGGACGACGTGGGGTACACGGGAATGGATCTGGTACGCAGCATCGTCCAGATCTATAAAAACTACAATTTCAAAACCCAGGTTTTGGCGGCTTCGCTGCGTTCCCCACTTCATGTGGTGGAAGCCGCGCAAGCCGGAGCGCACATTGGAACCATGCCGTTCAAGGTTTTGGACATGTTGTTCAACCATCCACTGACGGATAAAGGTCTCGACCAATTCCTGAAAGACTACGCCAAGGTCTTTCAGGAATCGCCCGTGGCCGGGTAAGCTGCCGAAACATGCCGGTGTCACGGGCTCTATCGTCCACGTCCGTGGAGATCATCGCGCTGGGCCTCACCGGCGTAGTTACCGCAATTGGCGCGGTAATGGGCTATCGGGCTTGGAAAATCCGCCGCATCACTCCCGAAGAGCGCGAACGGCAGCGCCGCGGCGCACTGGTGGCGCAGGGCAAGATGGGGGATGCGACGGTGTTGGAGATTCGCGGCGATCTGCTCATTTACAACTATGCGGTCCGGGGCGTGGAATACACCGCGTCACAGGACCTTTCGCCGTTGAAAGCTTACCTGCCGGCCGAATTTTCGCTCCTGGTGGGGCCGGTGGCAGTGAAGTACGACGCCAAGAACCCCGCCAATTCGATCGTGCTAGCCGAAGAATGGAGCGGCCTGCGCTCGCAGCCGAGAGCATAAAAGGCGGCGGAATCAACCGCTCCCTGGCCGTCGCGGCCCGGTATCGGCTATCGGTATTCTGCAAATCCGGGTCAATTCCCTGCAAGCCCCGCCAGGCTCCTCCATTGCACGATGTTGATAGACTAGTAGCTTCCGTTTTTTTCGCTCCAAACACCACCATGGCTATCGCGACCATCAATCCCGCCACGGGCGAACTCCTAAAGAGCTTCGAGCCGCTCTCCGACGCTCAAATCGAGGAAAAGCTCGCCCGCGCCGCGGCCACGTTTCCGCAGTTCCGCGCTCTGTCTTTCGCCGAGCGCGCCCGCTGGATGGCCCAGGCTGCCGAAATCCTCGAGCGCGACAAGGAAGATCTCGGCCGGCTGATGACCACCGAGATGGGGAAAACCTTCCGCTCAGCGGTCGATGAGGCCGTCAAATGCGCCTGGGCGTGCCGCTACTACGCCGAAAATGCCGAGCGCTTCCTGGGCGACGAAGTGGTCGAAACCACTGCGCAGCGCAGCTACGTCCGTTACCAGCCGCTCGGCGTCATCCTCGCCGTGATGCCCTGGAATTTCCCGTTCTGGCAGGTCTTCCGCTTCATCGCCCCCAGCCTCATGGCCGGCAACGTGGGCCTGCTGAAGCACGCCTCCAACGTCCCGCAGTGCGCGCTGCGAATCGAAGCGATCCTGCGCGAGGCCGGCTTCCCCGAGGGCGCGTTCCAAACTCTTCTCGTCGGTGCGAAGCAGGTGGACCGCATCCTCAACGATCCGCGCGTGGCCGCCGCCACGCTCACGGGGAGCGAGGGCGCCGGCGTCGAAGTGGGCGTCTCGGCCGCGCGCCGCATCAAGAAGACCGTCCTGGAACTCGGCGGCAGCGATCCCTTCATCGTGATGCCCAGCGCCAATCTCGAAGAGGCCGTCACCTGGGCTGTGAAAGCCCGCATCGTGAACAACGGCCAGTCCTGCATTGCCGCCAAGCGCTTCATCGTGGCCGAACCGATCGCCGATGATTTCGAGCGCTGCTTCGCCGCCAAAATGGAAGCCCTCAAACTCGGCGATCCGATGGACACCGCCACCGAAGTCGGCCCGCTCTCCACCGCCGACGCAGTGACCGGCCTGCAAGCCGACATCGATGCCACCGTGAAAGCCGGCGCCCGCGTGCTCACCGGCGGCAAGCCGCTCAATGGCAAGGGTAACTTCTATCCGCCCACCGTGCTCACCGACATTCCCAAAGATTCACCTGGCTATAAGGAGGAACTCTTCGGCCCCGTAGCTTGTGTCTTCCGCGTGAAGGATATCGACGAAGCCATTCAGGTCGCCAACGACAGCCGCTTCGGTCTCGGCGCCAGTGCCTGGACCAACGATCCCGCCGAGCGCGAGCGCTTCGTCAACGAGATCGAAGCCGGCATGGTCTTTATTAATAAGATGGTCGCCTCCGATCCCCGCCTTCCGTTCGGCGGCGTCAAATGGTCGGGCCATGGCCGCGAGCTCGGCGTCCACGGAATCCACGAGTTCACCAACATCAAAACGGTGTGGGTCGAGAAATAGCGATGGCCAACGTTGGATACGTCGGCTTAGGCGTGATGGGTGGCCGCATGGCCGCGCGGCTTCTCGAAAAAGGCCACACCGTCACCGGTTACAACCGCACCAAATCGAAAGCGCAGTGGCTCATCGATAAGGGCCTGAAGTGGGCCGATTCGCCGCGCGCCGTGTGCGCGGCCGCCGATGTCATTCTCTCCATGGTCACCAACTCGCAGGCACTGGAAGAGATCGCCAACGGCCCTGATGGGGTGCTCGCCGGTCTCGCCCCGGGAAAGATCTGGGTCGATATGAGCACGGTCGCCCCAGCCGTGAGCCGCGCCCTCGCGCAACAGGCCAAAGCCAAGGGCGCCGCCATGCTCGATGCGCCAGTTTCCGGCAGCGTGATCACCCTTGAACAGGGCAAGCTCTCCGTGATGGCCGGTGGTGAGAAGGATTGCTTCGAGCGCGTCAAGCCCCTGCTGCTCGATATCGGCCCTAAGGTCACCCACGTCGGCGAGAACGGCCTCGCGCTGGTCATGAAGATCGCCACCAATCTGAGCCTCTCCACGCAGATGATGGCCTTTTCCGAAGGCGTGCTGCTGGCCGAGAAGAGCGGCATCGCGCGCGACGTCGCGGTGGACGTCCTGACCCACAGCGCGATCGCTTCTCCGATGGTGCAGTATCGCGGCCCCTTCGTGCTCGGCATGCCCGAAGAAGCCTGGTTCGACGTCAACATGATGCAAAAGGACCTGCTGCTGGCCCTCGAACTCGGCCGCCAGGTCGATGTCCCATTGCCCACTACTGCCGCCACAAATGAGTACCTCTCCGCCGCGCGCGGCATGGGCCTGGCCAAGCAGGATTTCGCGATTGTCTTTGAAGTGCTGGCCCGCATGTCTGGAGTAAGCAAATGAGTACCGCCATCCATCCCACAAAATCCGAACCCACAAGCCAAACCGAGCAGTGGCTGCGCATGTACCGCCGCATGCTCATGATTCGCCTGTTCGAAGAGCACGTGAACGATCTCTACACGCGCGCGCTCATGCCCGGCCTCGCCCACCTTTATAGCGGCGAGGAAGCCATCGCTGTTGGCATCTGCGAAGCGCTCCGTCCCGACGACTACATCACCAGCACCCACCGAGGCCACGGCCACTGCGTCGCCAAGGGCGCCGCGCTCGATCGCATGTTCGCCGAACTGCTCGGCAAGGAAGCCGGCTACTGCAAGGGCAAGGGCGGCTCGATGCACATCGCTGACCCCGATACAGGCAATCTCGGAGCGAACGCTATCGTTGGCGGCAGCGCCGGCATCGCCACGGGGGCGGCCTTCGCGGCCAAACGTCTGGGCAACGGCCGCGTGTGCATCTGCTTCTTCGGCGAGGGCGCGCTGGGCCAGGGCGTCTTATATGAGGTCATGAACATGGCCGCGCTTTGGAAACTGCCGGTGGTCTACGTCTGCGAAAACAACCTCTACAACGAATACACGCACTACAATGACACCACCGCCGGCGACATCCTGACGCGCGCACGGGGCTTCGGTCTCGAAGCCGAAAGCGTCGATGGGCAGGACGTGCGTGCGGTCAATGCCGCCGCCCAAAAGCTCATCGAACGCGCGCGCGCGGGCCAGGGTCCGTCGTTCCTGCTCGCGAACACCTACCGCTTCATGGGCCATCACGTCGGCGATGTGAGCCGCGATTACTACCGTTCCAAGCAGGAAGAGGCCGGTTGGAAGACCGAGCGCGATCCTTTGAAACTCTTCGGCGGTTTCCTGGGCGAGCAGGGCATCGCCGGCCTCGATGAAATGCAGGCGGAGGTGAACGCCGAGATTGAGAAGGCCGTCCAGTTCGCGCTGGCGGCTCCGTACCCCGCAGTAGACAAGGTGGACCAGGATATCTATGCCTGAAGCAGCAGTGGCAACCCGAGAATTAACGTTAGGCGAAGCGGTCCGCGAGGCGCTCGCCGAAGAGATGCGCCGCGACAGCCGCGTCTTCGTCATCGGCGAAGATGTCGCCGAAGCGGGCACCGCGTTCAAGGTGCTGTCGGGCTTGGTTGATGAATTCGGCCCCGAGCGTGTCCTCGACACCCCGATTTCCGAGGCCGGTTTTACCGGCATCGCGGTCGGCGCGGCCATGACCGGCATGCGGCCGGTGGTCGATATCATGTTCGGCGATTTCATTGGCCTCACCATGGACCAGATGGTCAACCAGGCCGCCAAAGTTCACTACATGTCCGGCGGCAAGTGGAAAGTGCCGATGGTCATGCGCGCCACTCTCGGCGCGACCCGCCGCTCCGCCGCCCAGCATTCGCAATCGCTGCATGCCTGGTTCTGTCACGTCCCCGGCCTCAAAGTGGTGCTGCCCTCGACGCCCTACGACGCCAAAGGTCTGCTGAAAAGCGCCATCCGCGACGAAAACCCCGTGGTCTTCTTCGAAGACAAGATGATGTTCCGTTTCAAAGGTCCGGTGCCCGCGGAAGAGTACACCATCCCGCTCGGCGTCGCCGATATCAAACGGGAAGGCACCGACATCACATTGGTCGCCACCAGCAGCATGGTCCATGTGGCACTCGGCGCCGCCAAGCTGCTCGAAGAGTATGATATCAGCGCCGAAGTGATCGACCCGCGTACTCTCTGGCCGCTCGATGAAAAAACACTGATCGATTCGGCAAGGAAGACCTCGCACGTAATCGTGATCGACGAAGGTTACGGACGCTACGGTGCGACCGCCGAGCTAGCCTCAGTCATTGCCGAAGGCGCTTTCTTCGACTTGGAAGCCCCGGTGAAGCGCATGGGCGCGATGCACGTCCCCATCCCGTTCTCGCCGCCGCTCGAAGACGTCACTGTCCCCACGGAAAGAACCGTGTTTGAGGCTGCTCGTGCAATGTGTGGCTAATTGTGGGGTCAGGGCTTCGGCCCTGCCGCCGGGCTTTCGCCCGGCGCGCCGCGCGGAAGCGCGGCGGCAGCCCGGAAGGGCCGCCCACGAACCTTTTAAGGAGATTTTATGGCTTTAAAAACCCACGGAACCATGGCCGTCGATTGGGAGCAGCGCATCGACTTCGATCGCCTCCGCCGCGAACGCCTCGCGCGCGCCAAAGAACTGCTCGCCAAGTCCGAAATGGGCGCCCTGCTGTGCTTCGACATGAACAATGTGCGGTACATCACCGCCACGCACATCGGCACCTGGGCCCAGGATAAGATCAGCCGCTTTACGCTGCTGCCGCAGAATGACGAGCCTATTCTATGGGATTTCGGCTCCGCCGCCAAGCACCACCAGCTCAATTGTCCATGGCTTGGCGAACGCTCGCGCGCGGGGATCCCGCTGCTCCGCGGCGCCATGTCGCCGGAAATGGGCCGCGCCGAAGATGTCGCGCGCAAAATTAAAATCGAGCTCGAAATGCGCGGCCTGCACAAGCAGCCCGTCGGCGTCGATGTCGTCGAGCCGCCCATTCTCTTCGCTTTGCAGAAAGAAGGCATCACCGTGGTGGATGGACAGCAGCTCATGTCCAACGCCCGCATGATCAAGACCCAGGACGAGATCAGCCTGCTGAATACCTCCGCCATGATGGTCGATGCGGCGTATGAAGAGCTGTATCGCGCCATGCGGCCCGGTCTGAGCGAGAACGAGGCTGTGGGACTCGCGAGCAAGGTGTTGTACGATCTCGGATCCGAGTACGTTGAGGGCGTCAACGCCATCTCCGGCGAGCGCTGCAATCCGCATCCGCACGTCTTCTCCGACCGCGTGCTCCGCCCCGGTGACCCCGTCTATTACGACATCCTGCACTCCTACATGGGCTACCGCACCTGCTATTACCGGTGCTTTTCGATCGGCTACGCCTCCCACGCCCTCGTCGACGCCTACAAGCGCTGCCGCGATTACCTCGATGCGGCCATTTCGCTCGTACGCCCCGGCTGCACCACCGGCCAGATCGCTTCCGTCTGGCCCAAAGCGCAGGAATTCGGCTTCGCCAACGAAGAAGCCGCCTTCGCCCTGCAATTCGGCCACGGCATCGGCCTTGCCATTTGGGAAAAGCCTGTCATCAGCCGCCTCGTGTCGCTCGATCACTCGCACGAGATTAAACCCGGCATGGTCTTCGCGCTCGAAACCTTCTGGCCCTCGAAAGATGGCTGGAGCGCTGCACGTATCGAGGAGGAGATCGTCGTCACCGAGACTGGCCACGAAGTCATCACCCGCTTCCCCGCCGAGCAGCTTCTCGTCGCCGGCACGCAATACCATACGGTGAACGGCCCGCTGCCTACCGTCCGCGAGCACGACCCGGCGCCCAGCCGCCGCGTGGTCGAAATGGTGGAAGCCAGCGCTCAGACCGAGCGCGTGGGAGCGACCGATTAATGGCCATCAGCGTCGTTATGCCGGCCCTGGAATTGGCGCAGGAAACCGGCAAGATTCTCAACTGGATTAAGAAGGAAGGCGACTCCATCACCAAGGGCGAGCCGCTCCTCGAAATCGAAACCGACAAGATCACCTTCGAGGTCGAAGCCCCTGGCGACGGCGTCCTGGCCGGCATCAAATCGAACGAAGGCGATGAAGTCCCGGTCGGTCAGACCATCGCCTGGATCGTGGCCCCCGGCGAGCAGCCCCCAGCCGAAGCGGCGACCGCTGCCCCCACCGCCCGCGCCATGACGGCGCCGGTGGGGCAGGTTTCCGACCTGCCCACCCGAACGGCGAAGCCGTCCGCCCCGTCAGAACCTTCGGCCAAAGTTTCCCCCAAAGCCAAGCGCCTCGCCAAAGAGCTAGGCGTTGACCTAAGCAAAGTCCGCGGCACCGGCCCCGATGGAACCATCACCAGCGAAGATGTCGAAGCCGCGGCTAAAGCGCCCGCGCCAACTGCACCGCCACCCGCCGATGAACCCGCCACGCTGAGCCCCATCGCCCGCCTGATGGCTGAGCGCACCACCCAAAGTTGGACCACCGCCCCGCACTTCTTCCTGGTTCGCGAAGTGGAAGCTGGTGGGCTGATGGCCGCCCGCGATCAAGCTGGCAAAGAAAAGATCACTCACACCGACCTTCTCGTGGCCCTGACGGCCCGCGTGCTAACCAAGCATCCCAAACTAAATGGCACCTGGACCGGCCACGCCATTCAACTCAATCCCACGGTCAACATCAGCATGGCGGTCGCTGTACAAGACGGAGTCGTAGGCGTAGTCATCCCCAATGCGAACACCGCAACTCTCGGCGAGATCGCCGCGCAGCGCCGCGAGCTAGCCGATCGCGCCCGCTCCGGCAAGCTGCGGCCCCATGACATCACCGGCGGCACCTTCACCATCAGCAACCTCGGCATGTACGGCGTGGATGCCTTCAACGCCATCATCACGCCGCCGCAGGCCGCGATCCTCGCTATCGGCCGCATCGCCGATCGCGTCGTAGCAGTGGATCGCCAGCCCGCGGTCCGCCCCATGCTTACGATGACTCTGTCGAGCGATCACCGCGTAGTCGATGGCGCCCAAGCCGCCGTCTTCCTGAACGATCTCGCCGAAGCGATCCGCGACCCGCAGAAGATCTTCTAACCAATCGGGTACTTGCAGCAACTTACCGGGCCGCGACCGCGAGGGAGCGGAAATAGTCAGCCTTTTTCACCGGCCTCAGTACACTAATCCTCTGGAAGTTCTCCGTAGACTTTCCGCGCCAGTTCCGGTCCCAGAACCAAGTCTGCCAGCCGCAGGAAGATCTCCTGCTCGCTGGCATTCGGATATTGCTGCCGCAAACCAGCCTTAGCCGCACTGCGCACAGTCTCCGAGAGTTCGAGAGCCCGCTTCATCTTTTCCGCGGGCGACATTCGCGCCCAGCCTTCCATCCAGATCCGCCACGCTTCCGGAGATGTATCGGCCGGCCGCATCTTACATCATCGCCGCGGGTGGCGCGGGCTCGCTCGGGTCGCCGGCGTTGTTGAGCGGAACCTTGATCAGCACCCAAGCGATCAGCGCCAGGACGATGACGCCGCCCACGTAGGATGGGTTCTGGAAGATCACCGGCAGCGGCAGTTCCTGGAAGTTGAAGGTCGCCGTCACCAGGCCGGCCAGCGCCTCGCCGGCAATCAAACCCGAGGCGATCAGAATCCCGATATTCTCCACGCGCACCCTCTGTGCGGGATTCAGTCCAATGCTGTGGGCGCGCCGGTCCACAAGCCAGCGGATCACGCCGCCCACGAAGATCGCCGAAGTGGTCGCGAAAGGCAGGTACATCCCGATGGCGACCAACATGGGGCTCTTCACCTTGAACATGATCATCGCCACCCCCATGAGGCAGCCCGCGATCACCAGCGGCCACGCCATCTCACCGCCCACGATTCCCTGCGCCAGAGCCGCCATTAGCCCGGCCTGGGGCGCCGCCAAAGCTCGGTCGCCGAACCCGATGCCGCCTTTATTAATGTTCGCCTGGTTGAGAATGATCAGGGGGAAGTAAGTCGCCAGGCAGGCGCAGACCACGGCAATCAGTTCCACGATCTGGATGTAGCGCGGCGTACCGCCCAGAATGTACCCGACTTTGAAGTCCTGCAAGAGTTCGCCCGCCACGGCCGACGAAACGCAGACCACCGCCGCCACTCCGAGAACTGCGACCACTCCGCTCAGCCCCGAAACGCCCAGCGAGACCATCAGTAGAGCCGCGATCACCAGAGTGGAAAGCGTGAGGCCGGAAATCGGGTTGTTGGAAGAACCGATCACGCCGACCAGGTAGCCGGAGACCGTCGCGAAGAAGAAGCCCACGATGAGCATCACCAGCGCCGCTACGATTCCACCTCCCACCAAACCCGAGAGGTAGATGTACAGAAAAATCATGAACAGGAAGGTGATGGCGATGAGCCCGAACACGGTTTTCGAGCTCATGTACCGCTCGGTGCGACTGAGCGATTCGAGGGGTGGCGCGCCCCGCCGTAGTTCCGTGAACGCTTTGCCGAGCCCGGCCATCAGATTCTTCCGCATGCGGAACAGTGTATAGAGAGCGCCCACCATCATGCCGCCCACAGCCACCGGCCGCACGATGTACCGCCAGACGGCATTCGCCAGCCCCAGCCAGCTTTGCTCCGGATTGGCGCCTGCCGGCACGTAATTGTTCAACTGCGGGCCGAGGAAGAAGATGAGCAGGGGAATCAACAACCCCCAGGCCACCACGCTGCCCGAAAAGTTCAAGGCCGCCAGTTCCGGCCCGATCACGTATCCTACGCCGACCAGCGCCGGGCTCACCGTAGGCGCGGCGCAAGTTGAAATGCCACCGGCGCCGAGCACCTGCGGCGAATTGGCGCCTCCCAGCCGCAGATTGCTCTTACCCAGTTGCCCCACGCTGAAGAAGAAGTCCTTGTCGGGAGCAAACAGGTTGAATGCCCCCAAGACATACACCAGCGCGCCGAATCCAATGTTGTAGAAGATGTACTTGGCGCCCTGAGCCCCATGCTGCCCCGCTTTGTGAATCTGGGAAGCGGCCAGCGATTCGGGAAATGGCAGCGTGCGGTCTTCCACCATGACGCGCCGCACCAGCGAAACGAACAACACCCCTAAGACTGAGCCGACGATCAGCAGCGCCGTCGATTTGACGTACGTAGGGTCCTTGGCCACGTTCCACAGATTCTCGATCAGGCCGAGATGAGCGTCGATCTTAGGCGGCGTCCAGGCGCGCGCCAGAAAGAAAGCCGGCAGCGTGAACACGGCGCCGGCCGCCACCGATTCGCCGATGGAGCCGGCAGTGCGCGCGATGTTCTCTTCGAGGATCGAGCCTTTGCCCAGCCGCAACACCGCCATGCCAATCACCGCAGCGGGGTAGGTGGCGGCGATGGTTTGGCCGGCGCGCAAGCCGAGGTAGGCGTTGGCAGCCCCCAGCACGACAGTCATTACCAGGCCCAGGAGCACGGCGCGCAGCGTGAACTCCCGCATTTTGGCGTTTTCCGGCACGAACGGCCGGTGACGAATCTCTTCCTGCTCCTGCGGAGGTGTCATCGAGTAGCTCTCAGCGATCGGCGATCAGCCGTCAGCTCCAGCCGTAGAGTTGCGATGGCCGAAAACTGAATGCTGAAAGCCTATTTTACGCGCGGCGCGAGCATGGCGCACGGGCGTGCATACTGTATAATCTTCTTCCATCGTGGGAAATCGGCAAAAACGTTCGAGGACAGCACCGTGGGCATTCTGGGGAATGCGGGCCTAGCTCTGGAAGAAGCGGCCGGGCACGCCGGTAGTGGCCTCCAGCGGCCACTCCTATGCTGAGGTGGCGAAATATTTGGCAGGCGCCGCTCCAGCGCGACCGGCCCACCCCCTTGCGCGCTAACGCCTGATGTGCTAATCCGCACCCTTCCGTAACGGTATCTGTCTCATCGACGCGGACCGACCAAAATGGTCCCTATGGAACCGCGCTTGCTACTAGTCAGGCCGGGACCGACCTGAAGCATGATTCCGAAGACGATTTTATTACTGGAAGACAGCCCGGAGAGTCTCAGCGTCCTCCGCGAAGTGCTGAATCAGGCAGGATTTCGCGTACTGGAAGCGGGAGACAGCGAGGAGGCGGTTGAGCTCTGTAAACGGCACCGCCGCGATTTGTCGCTCATGATCTCGGATGTAGTTTTGACAGGCGTGACCGGGCCCGCTACCGCGGAACGTATTAAGCTGTACTGTCCGGACCTGCCAATCCTGTATATTTCGGGCCACGGTCGGGATGAACTATTGAACCGGGGTCTCTTGGATCGGGAAGAGACCGCTTGGGGGAGCGTGCGGTTTCTGCAGAAGCCGTTCACTACTGGCGAACTGAGAAATCGCGTGAACGCCATTCTCAATTCGTCCGGATCTACCTCCCGCTAGGTTTGGACGCGTGCGCGACATAGAAGTGACACGGGCGCATGTACCTAACCGAGCCGGTACCTCAACCACCGCTCCCTGGCGGTCGCGGCTCGGTCTGGCGTACACGGTTTGGGTCAGCAGAGGACCTGTCAAGCTACCATAAGGCAGAGTGAGGGAGCGGTATAACGTCGTCCGAAGCGGTCTCCTCTTGGTTGTTGCCATATTGGCCCGAGCCCAGGACGACCCGTTGGCGTGGTTCCCGCTTACCACAGGCGCCCGCTGGACGTATGAATTTGAGGCCAAGTCCGGCACTCGAAATCACCCGGATGTGGACCGGTGGACGGTCGAACAAACCGTAACTGGGCGCATAGCCATTGCGGAAGGATTGGTAGTGCTGCGCCAGGTAAAACAAGCAGGCGATCCCCGAAAGCAAACCACTGTTCGGGCGATCGCACCGAACGGGGAGTTGCGCGCGGTTCAGCTTCCCGCTGCCAATCGGGCTGTACTGAGCGCGCCTGACGGTGAGCCGTACCTCATGCGCGGCAGTTGCATCTATTCCATTTCCCAGGGATGGGACGCCAGACGGCAAGAGCTTACCGTACAGTACCGGCAATCTCTCAACGATGGTGGCCTTTCACCCGATTTCTGTTTTCCCTTGCAGACGGGCCGCCAGTGGGGCAATAACGATGTTCCGTGGAGTGTTGAGCCAGCGCGCAGCGCCGTGGGCGGATTTCTGGCGCCACAGTACTCCGCAGCCATCCACATCTTTTCGGACCACTTCGGCAGTGGCGGATGGAAGGACGTGTGGTTTCAAAAAGGGGTCGGCGTTGTGGGTGAGCACTACATTCACAATGGAACCTACGAAGAGTACACCAAGAAGCTAGTCACCTTCGTGCCGTAGTGCGGTGTCCCTCGTAGCGCTTGCTAAATGCGCGCGGCTCGGAAAATCAACTCTCCTCCCAGCGGAAACGGCTCCAGGCGAGCACCAGGAAGATGGCCGCAAACAGCAATTGCACCCCAATGGGTGCAACGGCCGACCGAAATCCCAGGCCACGCCAGGTCATGGCTTCCAATCCATCGATCGCCCATCGCGTCGGCATCACCAGCGTGACCGTTTGCAGCCAGGAGGGGAACAGAAACATCGGAATCCACGCGCCCCCGAACATCACCATCAACAGAGTAGCGAAGATCGCCAAGCCCCGCGTGGCGTCGGGCGTCTTCCCCAATGCGGCGATCAGCAATCCGAAGCCCGCCGTCATAAGGCCGAACGCCCCGGCCACGCCCAGAAATCCGGCCATACTGCCCTCCACTCGCACTCCAAACGCTACCCGGGCAAACAAAAACTGCACCAACAATACGGCGAAGGCCATCAACGCGGCGCTCGCGGCGCGGCTGCCCAGGAGCATACCGCGGGAAAGCGGGGCGGCCCGGAACCGTTTCCAAAGCCCGCGCTGCCTCTGCAGCAGCAAGCCCACTCCGACTTCGATCCCCAGGAACAGAACAAACTGCACGCCCATGCCGGCAAACGCGTGGCCGTAGCCGTTGTACTGGATGCCGCGCGCGGCCGTCACCGCCTCCTCTTGCGTGCGGAAGGGAATCTGCAGCCCGTTCTCGAAGCCGTTTCCGCCCGTCTGGGAATGGTTCAAGACCAATGCACCGCGCAGAACCTCGAGCAGAGCGCTCTTGTCGCCCGGACGCAGGTTTTGGCTGCCTTCTACTTCGGCTAGGGAATCCCGCAAGACCGCGATTCCAGTCTCGCCGGAAAACATCTCTTTGCTGACTGCCTGCATCACATCACCGGTGAGGATTCCCTGAACCATGGCCCGCTCCGCGGTGCGCGAAGGGTCATACAGCACTTCGATTTCCGGCTTCCCGCTGTTCCGAAAAAACGCCTCTCCCGCTTCCTTGCCGAAGCCCTGGGGAATGATCACCGCCACGCTGGCCTTTCCTTTGCGCACGGTCTCCCGAGCTTCGGCCAGGGTTGCGGACTGCAGAGACAGGCTTTTTTCCGCCGCCAGCGCCGTGGCAATCGCGCGGGAAATCGTGCTCCCATCCTGATCGCTCAGCAGGACGGGGATGGCGGAACTCGCGCCTTGGTTGCCGCTGCCTCCGAGGGCATATCCGAAGAAGGACGCGATCGCGATCGGCGCCGCAAAACTCATGATCAACGCGCGAGGATCGGCCAGAAACAAACGGATGTCCTTGCGCACTAAAGCTCGCATCGCTGTCATCATGCGTCTCGCAAACTCCTTCCCGTGAGCGTCAGGAAGATCGTTTCCAGATTGGCGCGCTCACTTACGACGTGTTCATAAGGATGGCCGGCCTCTACCAGCCATTGCAGAACGCGCGGGGTCTCCATCGCCAGGTCGCGCACTCCCACGCGCAGCGTCGCCCCTTTCAACTCCGCGGAGCGCACTTCCGGCAACGCCCGGAGCCCTTCCAGGCGGAGTTCGCCGGTGCCGTTCCGCAGTTGGATGGTCAGTGTATTGGAAACCGGCAGCATGCGGTAGAGTCCCTGCAGAGTGTCGTTAGCGATTACTTTGCCGTGATCGATAATCACAATCCGGTCGCAGAGCCGCTCGGCTTCTTCCATGTAATGCGTGGTGTACAGGAGGGTTTTCCCGCGCTGCTTCAGTATTTCCAGGTTGTCGAAAATGGCGTTCCGGCTTTGCGGATCGACCCCTACAGTGGGCTCGTCCAGCAGCAGGATTTGCGGATTGTGCAGCAGCGCCGCGGCCAGGTTCAGCCGCCGCTTCATGCCGCCGCTGAAGGTCTTGACCTTTGAGAGAACCCGCTCAGCCAAGCCGGCCAATTCTAATGCCTCAGCCATGGCTTTCCGCGCCTGCATTCCATGGACGTCGTATAGAGCGGCAAAGAGGAGCAGGTTGTCCCGGGCAGTTAGCTCGTCGAAAAGCGCCAGGTCTTGCGGCACCAGTCCGATTTGGCGCTTAACCGGGTCGCGGTCTCCGGCAAGCGGGCGGCCTTCGATCCGCACCTCGCCCGCGTCCGCTTGCAGCAATCCCGCGATGATGGAGACGGTCGTGGTTTTACCGGCTCCGTTCGGGCCCAACAACCCCACCGTCTCGCCGGGCTCGACTTCAAACGATACGCCATCTACGGCGAGCATGCTGCCGTAGCTCTTTTTCAGCCCCTGGACGGCGAGCATGTGGCGCAGCCTGCTTCAGAACTGATACTCTGCCGGCGTAATGCCTTTGGCGCGCAGGTACATCTCGGCCGATGCGCGGTGATGCGTGGTGTGATCGAACATAAACATGATCGCTTCCATGCCGGTCATGGCGCCATCGCCGGTGTTATACGTCTTACCGAGTTGCTCCGGGGTAACCTTCGATAACTGTTGGATCGCGCGGTCGAAGCACTGGCCCATAAAGGCCACCACGTCTTTCTTGGCCATCGAGGCAGGCTTGCCTGGATTGGGGCTTTCCCCGGCCACCGTTGCGACAAACATGCTCATCGCCTGGGTCAGGTGAACCATCTGCTCGGCGAAGCTCATCTGCGGCGGAGTGAGCTTGAAATTGTAACTGTCGTCCGGCATCTGCCCGGCAACTTTCAATGTAAATTCGCGCGAGGTCTTCAAATGTTTCAATGCGGTGGATTTGAAATCCGCTTGTCCGAAGGCGGGAACAGCAGCGAGCGCCGCAAGCGCCAGGGCCGTAGTAGCGAAGTGACGGTGTTTGGAAAGCATAAGCAAGGATAACATCGGTCCGCAGTGCAGACGATCGCTGTTGGTCTGTCAACCGGCCGCAGACTCTAGCTGGCCTGCCCGCCAGATTGCGATGCCGGTCCACCGCTCCCTGGCGGTCACGGCTCGGTCCAGCGTAGGGCTACGCTCGACGGGTGGTAGCATCATGCGGCCCATTTGTGTTTATGATGTTCTCTATGCGTCATTACCCGCGAATCGCGATTCTCCTGGCCGGCGCCTCCTTATGTATTCAGGCGCAATGGCTTCATAACCCCGACCCCAAGGCGCCCCGTACCGCCGACGGCCAAGTGAACATGACCGGGCCGGTACCGCGCGTGAACAGCAAACCGGACCTTTCCGGCGTCTGGCAGATCCAGGGGGGAGAACGCGGACCGGGCCTTTATGGGCTTGGGGAATCGACGAACTCCCCGTTTTTCGGGAACATTCTTGCGAACTTCAAACCCAACGAACAGCCACTTACTCCGTTGGGCGCAGAGATGTTCAAGAAAAACCGGGAAGGGACCGGAACCAGGAATCCGCAATCCTATTGTCTGCCGGACGGCGTGCCGCATGGCATCCTGCTGCCGGAACCTTTTAAGATCATCCAGACGCCGGGCGAAACCCTGGTTCTCTACGAGGTGGAAAACATCTTTCGGCAGATTTATACGGACGGCCGCAAGCTGCCGAATCCCGCCGATGTGCGGCCCACGTGGTACGGGTACTCAGTAGGCAGTTGGGACGGCGACACTTTCGTGGTTGACACGCTGGGCTTTAACGACCTCGGCTGGCTGGATGCCGGAGGCCACGGCCACAGCCAGGACATGAAGGTCCAGGAGCGCTTCACGCGGCGCGACTTCGGCCACATCGATGTGGCGGTGACCATCACGGACCCGAAGACGTTCACCCAATCCTTCACGATCAATTTCGTGGAAAGGCTGTTGCCCGATACCGACGTGTTCGAGGCCATCTGCGCCGAAGACGAAAAAGATGTTCCACACATGCCGAAGTAGCCATCGGCATTCTTGCCGCTAGCCCACTAGTAACTGCAGTCAATATCAAACGGCTGTGAATCGGCATCACCGTCAGAACTTCTGCTGAGTCACGGTTAGCCTGCGATACACTGGCGTCGAGCCGTATTAGGACCGATTCTCCGGGTGCTCTTACTGCGATTCGACCTGATCGTAACCACTGGCGAGCCATGGCAATTGACAACCGCACCGTTTTGACCGTCGGAACGGTCGCGGCTCTAGGAATTAGCGGATTCTGCTTCCTCTTCCAATGGAAGCGGCAGACCTGCCCTGGTTTTCGAAACTGGTCCTTTGGCTGCATTTTGGTCGCCGTAGGACTCCTTCTCCTTGCCCTCCGCGGCATCATACCCGAGAAGATCAGTATCTTCGGCACGAATATCAGCGTCTTTCTGGCCGCTCTTAACGTGCTTCGGGGCACGAGAGAGTTCTGCGGAAAATCGCCGCGGTGGTGGCCAGCTTACGTTTGCGGGGCCGCCAGCATCGTGGCGTCGCTATACTTTTCCGCGGTCCATAACAGTGCTGCCCGTATTGCCATCTTCTCGCTTTACATGGCTTTCACGGAAGTCGCTACGGCAATGACGCTTTTCCGAAACATGGCGCGGGAAAGAAAGCTCGGGTATTGGTTTACCGGGCTGCTGTTTACCGGCGTCGCTGTCCTCAATCTGGCACATGGAGCCTTTTTATGCTTCCAGTGGCCCGTTCGGGATGTGCTCGCCGCCGGCTACGTGAATCAGGTGTATTACGCCTGTGTCGTATTCGTCCTGGTGGAATTGCCGTTCGGCTTTGTTCTCCTCACCAACGATCGCCTGATATTAGAACTCGTGGTGGCCCGGGAAGAGGCTCAAGGAGCGGACAGGGCGAAAACACAGTTCCTGGCCCACATGAGCCACGAAATCAGGACGCCGCTCAATGGCATTCTGGGCCTGACCGGCCTAGCACTGGACGGTCCTCTGACTGAAGACAAGCGGCAGGAATTGGAGGCAGTGCGGCATTCGGGAGAGACGCTGCTGCGAATTGTTGATGATATTCTGGATCTCGCCAAAATCGAGGCAGGCAAGTTGGCCATCACGGAGTCGCCCTTCGACCTGTACGCCACCTTGACCCAGATCGCGACACTCTTTGGCGAACAGGCGGCGCGCAAATCCGTGCGGCTCTATGTTACGTATCCGTTTGGCATGCCGCACTACTTCCTGGGAGATGAAACCCGCGTGCGGCAAATTGTTGCAAACTTTGCCTCCAATGCCGTCAAGTTTACATCGAGTGGCGAAGTGGAGATCGGAGTCCTGCAGACGAATCATTCGGTACGCATTTCGGTGCGCGATACCGGAATCGGCATTGAACCGCAAACTTTGCCCCATCTGTTTTCGAGGTTCGTGCAGGCCGAAGCCTCGACGGCACGGCGCTACGGAGGCACTGGCTTGGGGCTCGCGATTGCCAGGCAATTGGCCCAATTGATGGGAGGAACTGCCGGTGCCGAGAGCAAAACCGGGGAAGGCTCCACCTTCTGGGTGGATCTCCCGCTCACGCCCGCGGCCCGCGTACCCGAGCCAGAAACGAAAGAAACTGATCTCCAAGGATTGGCTGGTGTTCGAATCCTCGTGGCAGAAGATAATCCGGTGAACCAGCTACTGCTGGTCCGCCTCCTGGAAAAACATGGCTTGGTGGTGGATGTCGCCTGCAATGGAGATGAGGCCGCGCGGAACTGCGAGCACAGAAACTATGCGGCCGTACTGATGGACTGCCAGATGCCGCAAGTGGGCGGATACGAAGCCGCGCGCCGCATCCGGCATCGAGAGGAACGCCTGGGATGTCATACGCCGATAATCGCCGTTACGGCACACGCCATGCCCGGGGAGCAGGAACTTTGCCGCGCTGCAGGCATGGACGATTACCTAACGAAGCCGATTAACAGCCCGGAACTGCTCAAACGGCTGGCCGAGTATGTCAAACTCCAGCAGCAGGACGCCTCTGCCGCTTCGCACTGCGCTTGAATCGGCCAACGCTCCTTACGGCAGTTGGAACACCCACACCGCCGGGGCGCGGTCCACGTTTTGGATTTCCGGCACCAGCGGCGCGAACCCCGTCGCTTGCGCGCCACCGCCGCCCACTCCAATCGCGACGTACTGCTTGCCATTGACCGTGTAGGCGATCGGGGCGTTGCTCGGCACGTCGCTGAGGCGCGTTTCCCACAGCAGTTTGCCTGTCTGATCGTCGTACGCCCGGAAGAACCGGTCGATGGATCCGTTGAAAACGATCCCACCGGCTGTATCCAATGCGCCGCTCGACACCGGGGCGCGGTGCCTCTCGGTCCACACCACCTCGCGCGTCACCATGTTGATGGCTTCCACGCGGCCGTACTTCCCGTCGGAATCCGGGCGAGGCCGCACGGTGGGGCGAACGCCGGTCGATAACAGCCCCCGGCCTCCTTCCGTCACCGGTATCAGATCCGTACACGCCTCGACCAGGGGTACGTACAAGATTTTCGTATCCGGATTGTAGGAGCCCGGAAGCCAGCTCTTGGCGCCATCCACATGCGGGCAGACCATGTGCGGCTGGCCATCGCCGGGGAGCGTTTGCGGATTGATGGTCTTCTTGCCGGTGGCCGGGTCGATGGAGGAAACAATGTTTTGCAGGCCGAGGTCTTTTGAGTAGATCCACTTTCCCGTCTCGGCGTCGAGGATGTCATAGGTGGCCTGCTTTCCGGAAGTCATGATCACGGGGCGAACCACGCCGTTCACCGGCATTCGGACGATCTGGCGTTCAAAGACCCAGTCGAGGTCCCACTGATCGTTCGGCAGATGCTGGTAATACCAGGCGAGCTTGCCGGTATCCGGATTGATGGCCAGAGTGCAATCCGTATACAGCCCGTCAGTTTTCGCGCCCGGCCGCACCGGCTTGGCCAGCAAAGCGGTATCGTAAGTCTGCGCCACGCCGAAGAACGCCAGGTTAAGCGCCGGGTCATAACTTCCCGCGATCCAAACCGACCCGCCATTGCGGTCTTCAGCCTTGTGATCGTTCCAGGTATCGCCGCCCGGCTCACCCGGCTGGGCGATGGTATTGAACCGCCAGGCTACGGCGCCGGTTTCGGCATCGAGCGCGACAATATAGTTCTTCCCGCCGACGCGGCCGCCCGTTCCGATCATGATCTTACCTTTAGCTGCCAGCGGACCGCCCGTGAGCGTGAAGCCCCTTTCCTCGGTCAGCGGCTGATCCCAGAGCACTCTGCCGGTCCTTACATCGAGGGCCACGACATGGATGTCGGAGGTGCCCATATAGACTTTGTTCCCGTAGATCGAGATCATGCGTTTATTGCTGGCATTGACGCCCGGTGGCAGGATGCGGGCGTATTGCCACAGCAGGTCGCCGGTGGCGGCATCCACGGCTTCGAGTTTGTCGCCAGGGCTATGCAAAAACATCACGCCGTCATGCACCAAAGGCGTAGCCTCGTTGGTGCCGGGGGAAAGCGTCCAACTCCATGCCACGCGCAGATTGTTCACGTTCGCTTTCGTAATCTGCTTCAGCGGGCTGAATCCCTGGTAATCGAGACTGCGGCGCCAGGTGAGCCACTCGCCAGGGGGCGGGTTCTGCAGCAACGCGTCCGTTACGGGAGTGATGCGATCGAGCGGGTTTGCTTTTTTCGGCGCGGGAGGGAGCTTCACTCCTGGCGACAAGCCGCCACCACCGCCGCGCCCTCCCGGCGGAGCGGGAATCGTCACGGAAACGAGCGCCGCCGCATCCGCGGCAAACTCTTTCCGTCCGGTAGCGAAACCGTTCTCCTGGAGCACATAGGCGATGATTTGCGCGCACTCGGCGCCACTCAGGTTTCCGGGACTGCCTTGCGGCATCTTGGTGCTGACGAAATTGAACAAGTCGGCCGCGGGCTTCCCGCCGTACTTGCCAAGAAAAGCCGCACCGCGTAGCGCGGGAGCGGAGCCGTCATCGACCCGCGCGCCGTGGCAACTGGCGCAGTTCCGCTCGTAGGCCGCTTTGCCCGCGGCGGCCTGCGCCTGTGTGAATAGCGCATCACCCGGCGGCACCGGGCCGCGCCCCTGGCCATGCAATTCCGCGATTCCGCACAAAACGACAACCAGCGCGGCTCGCCATCTATTTCGAGGATTTATGAATCTCATCGTGCCAAGCCCCTCCCCAGATTACCTGCAAGATTGTACTACTGATCGTTCACGGCTCGCGGCTTACCGAGCTACGACCGGAAGGGAGCGGTGGTTGGTCTTCAACCCTAAAATGACTTCGGGCCGCCGATAAACGCAGATCAACGCAGATAAACGCTAGAACAAAAACTTCAGGCCTAATTGAATTTGCCGGGATGTCCCGACAATTGACGTGATCTGGCCGGCGTTGGAAAGGTTGCCGGTGATTCCCGCGGGCGATCCGGTTAGACCACCAACGGCGGTGAAAGCATTCAGGCCCGGAATTCCAAAGTTGGTGTGGTTGAAGATATTGAAAATCTCGGCGCGGAACTGAACACTGAACCGCTCCTTGATCCGCGTGTCCTTAGATAAGGAAAAATCCGTAGCAACGTAACCCGGCGCCGTAACCGTATTCTTGCCCAGATTCCCTACGGTGCCGGCAGTGGGCAGAGTGAAGCAAGCCGGATTGAACCAATGCAGCGGGGATTGGCCGGCGGTCTCGTTACAGCCGGCGATCACATTCGGACGCTCCGAATCGAAGTTATTGGAGAGCAGGGCGCGGTCGTAGCCGATACCGATGGACATCGGCACCCCCGTCCGCCAAAGCTCGATCCCGCTCAACTGCCAGCCCTGGACCAATTTGTTGCCCTTAAACGGCAGCATGTAGACGACGTCAGCGACAAGTTGTGGCGAATGTCATAGCCGCAACTCCCGCGCTCGCGCGTCCCGTCATAGGGGTTCGTCCACGACGAGGTTCCGTTATTGCCGCCCAGTCCGCCATAGGTATAGGCGCCATCCGTACAGTGGGAATAAACATACGACAGGTTGCCGATGAAGCTGCTGGACAGCCGGTTATTCCAACTCATCTGCAGGGAGTTGTAGTGGGAAGAACTGCCGGGATTGGTCAACACCAGCGACCCGAATGCGGGATTGATGCGGGTGTAGGAAACGCCCGTGGCGGGGTTGCCAAATTGCTGCTGCCCGTTGGGCAGGATCACCGGAACCGGTGGATTGTAATCGCGGAAGCTCAGCAGATCGATGCCGCGCGATCCTACGTATCCTACGGTGAAGACGGAACCCTTGAAAACTTCGCGCTGAATGTTCAGGTTGTATTGAATCTGGTAAGGAGTCTTATGGATACCGTAGTCCGTGCCAAACGTGAGGCTGGGCAGCGGCGGAGCGACGGCGCCACCCTGGAAGGGGATCGGGTATGAGGGGAACTGCTGGTTAAAGGCGAGAAACGGCGGAGTACCGACGTACCCAGAGAAAAACACGTATGTTTGCGCGGGGTCGTGGAACATGCCGAAGCCGGCGCGAATCGAAGTCTTGTGATCGCCGGCAACATCATAAGCCAAACCCACTCGAGGATCCCAATTCGCCACATTGGGGTTGGTCTTGAAGGCATGGGTGACATGCGTAAAGCCCGTGCCGTAAGGCGGATCGACCACATTACTTAAGTTGTTGTGCTGTTCCACGGGATTGGTTTGAAACTCGTAGCGCAGCCCCAGATTGACGGTCAGCTTGCGACTCACCTTCCAATCGTCTTCCACGTAGGGCTTCAGGCTGATGTCGCGAAAATCGCGGTTTCCGTAGGCATCGCCCGGGGGCGCGATCACCACGGCCGAGGGCGCTCCCGTTAGAAAGGCGACCAGGCTCGGGAACGTGTATTGACCGTTCCAGTAAGTGTAGTTGAACGGGTTGATCTGGTGCCGGCGGAAGTGCATGCCGACGTGAATGTTGTGCGCGCCCTTCGTCCACAGGACGCCGTCCTCTAGCGTGAACTTATTCTCCAGGAACCGGAACGGGTTGGTGATGTTAGCGCCGAGCCCAGTGAGACCGGATATGGAAATGGCGATATCCTGGCGTCCGGGATAGGGCTCCAGAATATTGTTGGGCGCCGTGTACGGCTCAGCTTCGGTTTCCAACGGCCGCGTGAAGGAGAAACTGAAATGGTTCAGCAACGTGGGTGAAAAGATATGGCTCTCCTGAACGGTGGAGAACTGATTGTGGTTGTGATCGTTCACCGGCCAGAGAGGAATAGCGGTGGGGAAGATGGCGTTTGCAGTATCCGAAACGTACCGGACAAAGACCGAGTCCTTGGCGGAGATTGAGTAATCCACGCGGGCAATCACATAGTCTTCGTGAGCAATCTGATTGGCGACGGTGGTGGTGGTGCCGATCCCGTTGCCGAGTTCCGCCGTGGCCGCCGGGTAGAGTTGCAGGAGTTGCGCGACGTTGGAATTGATCGGCACCTGGGCCAGGCCAGAGCTATTGCAGGTGTATCCGGTGGCAAGCGCGCAAGGCACCAATCCCTGGCGGGCGTTGGCGTCGGGAACGTTCACCAGCGAACTTCCGCCCAACAGTTGGCGGATGCCTTCATAGTTGGCGAAGAAGAAAAGCTTATCTTTCTTGATGGGACCGCCGATGCTGCCGCCGAATTGGTTTTTCCGGAAGGGGGGTGGGGAATTGCGGTCGAAGAAATTACGCGCGTCCATGGCGCTATTGCGCAGGAAGTCAAACGCCGATCCATGGAAACTGTTGGTGCCGGATTTGGACACCGCATTCACCACCGCGCCATTGCCGCCGTACTCGGCGCTGTAGGTGTTGGTCATGGTCTGGAATTCGGCGATTGCTTCGATGCCCAACTGCGTGCCCGTTACGTTGGCGCCGGATCCGCGCTGCCACCAATCCTGGAGGTTTTCGCCATCGAGCAGAATGGCTTGCCCTTCCGGGCGTGCGCCGGAGATGGAGAAGGTGGGCGCCCGTCCGACCAGAGCGCTCGAACCGCCGGCGGGGTAAGAGATGGCGCCGGGCGCGAGCAGGATTAACTGCTCGAAATTGCGGCCGTTCAAGGGGAGCTCACGCATCTGGCTTTCCCCTACCAGGGAGGACAGCGTGGACGTTTCCGTTTCCACCTGCGAGACGGAGGCTTCGACGTTGACCGTTTGTTGGGTCTGGCCCACCGGCAACTGAAAGTCGACGACCGGCTGTGCGCCGACGGTCAGCACGACGCCTCTCCGGACCACGGATTGGAAGCCCATTTTGGCGGACTGAACGTCGTAATCGCCGATCGCCAAATCGGGCAGATTATAACGGCCCTGGTTATCGCTCGTGGTATTTCGAGTGACGCCCGTTCCGTTGTTCTTGGCGCTAATATTCGCGCCCGGAACGGCTGCGCCGGACGAGTCGGTGACGGTGCCGGTAATGGAGGCGGTGGCTGCCTGGCCGTAGACCCGCTCTGCGCTGCCAGCAATGAGGAGAAGGGCCACACTGACAGTAAGGCCTTTCGAAAATGCAATGGTTCTCATCTGTTTTGAAACTCCCCCGTGAAGTCTCGATTCGGACGGTCTTCAAAAGTATATTTTGCAGTGAATCAACAGGTCAAGCAGGGTGGCGGTCAGGCCGAACCGGTGTAAACCGGATAGGGTATGCAACGGCGGGCAAGACATAAAGAGTGATTAGGCACACGTCGGCTGGCGGCTCAGTCTCTTTTAATGATTTGGGCATTACGCGATGGCTTCCTCCTTCGTGTATTGGTGGATTTGGCCGCGGCGGGAGTGGAATTCGCGGCGGTCGTAATCGACGATTTGAGCAATTCGGGCGTCTTCCAGGCGCTCGCGGCGGGTGACTTCGCGCGCGACTGCAGCACTCGAAAAAACGAATTTATCCTGGCTGGGATCATACGGTAACCTTGCCATTTTGTGGAGCTTGTGGAGTTTCACGGCTTCCTCCAGAGCGGCCTGCTCCTGCGCCTTGCGCTCCTTCTGGAGCTGCTTTAAGGACTGCACGTTCTTTTCGATGGCGCGATGGGTGCGTTGGAGGTACATGCTGAGGTTGAGGAAGTCTTTGGAGTTCGCACGGAAGCAAAGGGCCATGGTCATCAAGGCGTGGGTATCGGGATCCTCGGTGACGATTTCACTGTCGTGATCGATTGTGCCGAGGGCGAACAGAGTATCTTCGACGGTTTTGAAGCGACGGAGGCGGAACTCGTCAT
>Ga0209060_10001247_pt1 | contig 29474 bp, 28 predicted proteins | sample Coa_R1_8_FD_187155 | JGI IMG/M metagenome (GOLD analysis project Ga0209060, IMG submission 187155) | Surface soil microbial communities from Centralia Pennsylvania, which are recovering from an underground coalmine fire - Coalmine... | ecosystem: Environmental > Terrestrial > Soil >...
TGATTCTGTTCCTTTTCTGCCGACGAGACCAATCGGTGTGATGGGCATGAACCATAAAATTTCAACGCCCATCTTTTTCAATCTTGGCAATGATTTTTCAAATGCTTTGAAAGTGCCTGCTTTTGTATATTGACGAAGATTCACTTCATAAATATTCGACTGATAACTCCATGAAGGGTGGCGAGAGGTGTCAGCAAAATTATTTGCAAATGAATGAGTGAGCGATAAAATACTTATTAATAAAAAAATGAAAACTTGTTTGTGCATGGCAAAACATTTTCGGAAAGTTAAAGAGAATATTTCACGCAAAGACGCGAAGACGCAAAGCAAGAAAAGGTTTTTTCTGCGGCTCTCAACAATGCTCTGTGGTTCTCTGTGACCGGAATAAATTAAATCAATCCCTTCAACTTTTCAACCACAATATCCACTTCTTCTTTAGTATTATGCGTGCTGAATGAAAAACGGATGGCGATTTCGTTGGGATTGTTTTTGATAGCGCGGATAACATGTGAGCCCTGGTCAGCACCGCTTGTGCATGCACTTCCACCGGATGCGCAGATATTATTAATGTCGAGGTTGAATAAAATCATTTCTGATTTCTCAGTTTTTGGAATACTTACATTCAAAACGGTGTACAAACTTTTTCCTGTAACATCACCGTTGAAAGAAACATTTTTGATGTGCTGTTGCAACTGCTTCATCATATACATCCTGACATCATTGATGTAAGTACTATCTTTTTCATGATTCTTTGTTGCCAGTTCAAGCGCTTTTGCAAAACCTACAATCCCGTAAATATTTTCAGTGCCGGCACGCATGTTCCGTTCCTGAGAGCCACCATGTATATAAGGATTGATTTTTACATTTTCGTTGATATATAAAATTCCAATGCCTTTTGGCCCGTGAAATTTATGAGCAGCACCATTGATGAAATGAACTGGCGTATTGCGCAAATCAAAAGGGAAATGACCAACAGTCTGCACTGTATCCGAATGAAAAATAGCTCCATATTGCTTGCATAAATTTCCAACTGCATGGATATCGAGGATGTTGCCAATTTCATTATTGGCATGCATGAGCGTTACCAAACATTTTTCAGTGCTTGTTGACAACAGCTCTTTCAAATCATCCAAATCAACATGACCATCAGGCAATAATTTCACATAGCTCAATGCAGCTTCACCTTTTTTATGAAGATGTTCTATTGTGTGAAGCGTTGCATGATGTTCGATGGGCGAAGAGATAATATGCCTGCAATCCAAATCACGCACAGCCGCATGAATAGCAGTGTTCGTGCTTTCAGTGCCTCCTGAAGTGAAAAAAATTTCAGCGGGATGCGCATTCAAAATTTTCGCAACTGTTTTGCGGGCTGTTTCAATGGCAAGCCTGCCTTCGCGACCATACGAATAAATTGAAGAAGGATTACCAAATTTTTCGGTGAGAAAAGGCATCATTGCTTCCAGCACTTGCGGGTCGAGCGCAGTAGTCGCCGCATTGTCAAAATAGATTCTTTGCATATACTTTCGAAAAGATGGCAAAGATAGGAATTAGTCGGGAGTTGGGAGTTCAGAGCAAATGAGTGGTAAGTAGTAAGTGATAAGTCAGAAACACCAAAACCATGAAAACACTTACGACCTACGACTTATCACTAACTGATATTTTTCAATTCAACAATCACCTCCGCGACACATCCTTCCAGACTTTTTTTGATTTCATGTTCCCAGAAACGAATCACTTTCCATCCATGACTGATTAATGTCTGTGTCACTTCCATATCACGCTGCATGTTCCGTTCAATTTTTGGAATCCAGTATGCTTTGTTGGTTCCAATTTTTTTCTTCTTGTTCTGCCAGTCGTATCCATGCCAGAAATCGCCATCAACAAATACCACCAATTTATATTTTGAGAAAATAATATCAGGATTTCCTAACACTTTTTTTGAATGCAGGCGATACCTGAAACCATAATTCCACAAAGCTTTTCGGAGCAGCACTTCCGCTTTTGTGTTTTTCGCAAGAATGCGGCTCATCACCGCCGAGCTTTTTGCTGATGCATAAAAACCTTCTTCCTCTTTGAATCGCGGCACTTTGATGATGAACTCATCGGAAGTTTTATATGGCTTAGGTTTGCTCATTTATTAATACAAATCTCACGCAGAGGCTTGGATTTATTGACACAAATTGCAAAAGGATTAAACTTTTCCAAAGCTTAAAATAACTGATGAATCAGGAGTGTAAGCTTAAGCTTTGGAAAAGTTAATGCTAACCACTGATTCAAAAAATACAATTTAAAGTCAGCAAACGAAAACTTAAATGCTTTCCCACCATTTGCTGAAAATCTGCGAATCACTTTTCAAATCAACTTCTTCTCCAATCATCGGAGTCAGAAGTTGAACGCTTTTGTTGACTGATGCAACTGAAACTCTTTTAATCGAATCGCTCCATGCGTGATTTGCCAACGCAAATTTTGCCCAATGAACGGCTAATAATTTTTTCGCCCTCAAATCTTCCGCAGCCTGGAACGTTTGCTCCGGCATCATGTGAATATATTTCCAGTTCTTATCGTATTGCCCGCATTCGAGAACGGCAATATCAAATGGGCCATATTCTGTTCCGATTTCTGCAAAGTGGACATCATAACCACTATCACCACCCAAAAATATTTTCATCGTTGGTGTCTTCAGAAAATAAGAAACCCAAATTGATTTATCTCTGCTAAATCCTCTGCCGGAGAAATGCCTGGCTGTGAAAACTGTTATTTCAAAACCTTCATCCAAAGTTGCTTTTTCATTCCAGTCTTTTTCGATGATTATATTTTTATCAAAACCCCAACCCTCAAAATGAGCAGCAACACCAAGACCGCAAATCATTTTTTTGATTTTTGGTTTTAGCTTCGTCACAGTCTCATAATCCAGATGGTCCCAATGGTCGTGAGAAATAAACAAATAATCAATTTCAGGAATGTCATCAGTTGTGTAAACATCAGAACCGGGAAAACTTCTTGTGGTAAATTTCACCGGAGAAGCAGCACCGCTAAAAACCGGGTCAACCAATATTTTTTTTCCATCTACCTGAATGAAATAAGAAGAATGCCCAAACCATACAATCACATTTTTATTTGAATCCAAGTTCAGCAAATCCGTTTTTTTTGAAGGAAGCGCTGATGGCGGTTTTGTATCTTTTCTTCTTTCAAAGAAAAACTCTTTCATCACTTTGTAATAGGTCGTGTCTTCTGAAATGGGCGGCGTGAAATTTTTATTCTGAAATTTCCCGTCTCTGAAATTCGGTGACTGCTGAATTCTTTTCAAAGCTTCGCCGGTTGCTAATGTTCCAAACTTGGGCTGATGAACAAAAACATAAACCATAATTATCAGTGCAAGAATAATAGCTGCGATTATTAACAAAATCATCATTTGCATCGGATTTTCATGAACAGAATTATACTAAAGTTCTTCGTTTGTTTTAATTCGCGCTGATTCGTGTAACATAATCATAAATCATTTTTGAAACTGTTGCCATTGCATTCTTTGCAGCTTCATCATCTTCTGTATTTTTTGAAAGCAGCACGAGAACATATTTTCCTCCATAAGGCAAGAAAACAATTCCGGAATCGTGATTAATTCCTTTTATCCATCCGGTTTTGTGCGCCACTCTCACTTCCTTAGGAAGTTTTGCAGGAATTATTTCATTGAAATGCTGGTCGAGCAAAATTTTTATCATCGCTTCCGATGATTTCTTATTGACAGCTTTTTCTTTTGCAATTTTTTCAAACAACAGCATTAAATCATAAGAAGTGATCACATTATTCAATCCTTTCTGATAAGCTTTATCATCTTCCACTCCACGAAGCACCTGCAAATCTTTCAATCCCATTTTTCTTATCGTCGCTGTCACATTTCTTGCACCGACCAAATCAATCAGCATATTCGTTGCGAAATTGCTGCTAACGGTAATCATCAGGTAAACCAAATTATTAATCGTAGTCTTCTGCCCTATTTTCTTATACAGCTCAAGTTCACTGTCATCATCCGCGGTCAAACTATAAGTGCTACTGTCAACAATACTTTTAAATTCGTTTTTTATCACAACAGAATCATCCAAAGAAAATTTTCCTGAAGCTGCTTGTTTATACACTTCAACCAACACAGGCGTTTTCATGGTGCTTGCTGCATGAAAAATTTCATGCTCATTAATAAAAAGAGTTTCGTTGTTCGACAAATTTTTGAAGGCTACGGCAAATTCGCCTTTTTGCAGATGCAGCAAAGAATCAATCTGAGTTCTTAATTCTTCAATTGATCTGGCATTCTGACTGTATAATGAAAAAGGAACAATCATTATCAAGAACAAGAATAACTTTCTATTTAGCATTCTTTTGGTTTTAGGAATAAATGTAGCTAATGTTTTGAAAGCATTCCGATGCTTCAGACGAATGAGCTTTCAATATATTTTAGACAAGAAGAATTTTGAATAATAAAAGGTTTTGTCAAACAATCATAAATACCAATCTTTACGGCTCTTTTTAACAACCAAAATAAATAAGCCTTGCATTTTTTTCACTGGATTTGTAAATTTTAAACTACTGCATTATGAGAAACATTTTTCAAACGGCTGCAATAGCGCTTTTGTCTGCAAGTGCTGTCAGCAGCTTCGCACAGCCTTCACCATCACCGGCTGCGAACGATACAATCCCGAAAGCTGATAAATCAGTTACACATCATTCAGCAAAAATTGGTGACAAGATTATTAACTACACTGCAACTGCCGGAACGCTTCTTTTAAAAAATGAAAAAGACGAAACCGTTGCTTTGTACGGCTTCACAGCCTATACAAAAGATGGTGAGACTGATCTTTCAAAAAGACCTGTGACTTTTGTTTATAATGGAGGTCCCGGCTCTTCGTCAGTGTGGCTTCACATGGGCGCAGTCGGCCCTCGCCGTGTGGTGCTGAATGACCCGGATGCAACTCCTCCGCCTCCTTATAAATTGGAAGATAATAACAGTTCGATTCTGGATGTTACCGACATCGTGACTGTTGACCCTGTCGGCACCGGTTTTAGCCGCGCTGTGGGAAAAGCAAAGAACAAAGATTTCTGGGGCGTTGATCAGGATATCAAATCTGTGAGCCAGTTCATCAAACAATATGTGACTGATAATGACAGATGGAATTCGCCGAAATATCTGCTCGGTGAAAGTTATGGAACGATGCGCTCCGCAGGCGTTGTAGATTATCTGCAGGAAACAATGGGCATGGAAATTAATGGTGTTATTCTGGTTTCTGTAGTTCTTGATTTGCGCACATTGACTTTCCAGACCGGCGACGATATTTCTTACATCCTTCATTTGCCGACTTACGCTGCTGTTGCTGCTTTTCACAACAAACTACCAAGCAAACCAGCAAACCTTGATGCATTTTTGAAAGAGGTTCGTGATTTTGCAAGCGGCCAATATGCATCTGCTTTATTAAAAGGTGATAGAATTGATCCGGCAGAAAAGGAACAGGTGCTTACTAAATTATCTGCGTACACCGGGCTTAGCAAAGATTATCTCACCAAAGCAAACCTTCGCGTGAACGAACCTCAATTCACGCAGGAATTATTGCGCAACGAGCATCAGACAGTTGGCCGTCTCGATTCAAGATATAAAGGCGTCAATCAGGATTTGCTCAGTGAGTTTTCAAGCTACGACCCGCAAAGTTCCTCTATCAGCCCGGCTTACACGGCATTATTCATGAATTATTATTATGGCGAATTGAAAGTGAATAAGAATTATGATTATCATATTTCTGCGTATGGAGCTGAAGGTTTCACATGGGATTGGAAGCGCGGTGGCAATAACGGCGACCCTTCAACACCTAACACAGGCGTGGATTTGGCAGATGCGATGTCAAAGAATCCAAATCTGAGAGTGATGACATTAAATGGTTATTACGATTTGGCAACGCCATTCTATGGAATGGAGTATACAATGGAGCATCTTGGCCTTGAAAAGAAAATCAGGGACAATATCACTTATAAATATTTTGAAGCAGGCCACATGATGTACATCCGCCCGGTTGAACTGGCAAAATTCAAAAAAGAAGTTGCTGCTTTTATCACAAATAGTAAATAGAAAACTCATTATGAATTCATGCGGATTATACGAATATAATCCGCATGAACTTCCGCTTCAGTTTTTAGTCACACCCGGTGGATATTTACTTTGTTTTCCGGATAATTATTTTTTAGTTTTGCTACGCTAAAAACGCATGTGAAGCGTTTACACAAAAAGAAAAAATCCGTAACAAAAATGAAAAGCCTTTACCTCAGGCCCAACCTGCTGATATTATTGACTATTGCTGCTTGCCATTCTTCTCAACCCAAAGTTGCAGATACTGAAAAAGCAAGCGAGCCGAATACTCTTGCGCAATTTGCTGTCGCAAAAGTTGAACCTTCCGACAACAAGACTCCTGTTACTGCCAAAGCTTCCGAAATTTTAAACAGGAAGCAAATCCCGATTTTGTGCTATCATCAGATTCGTGACTGGAAGCCGACTGACTCAAAAAGGGCGAAGGATTATATCGTTCCGGTGAATGCTTTTAAAGAGCAAATGAAAATGCTGGCTGATAATGGATATCACACCATTCTTCCTGATCAGTTGTATAGCTATCTTTCAAACGGAACGCCGCTTCCTGAAAAACCAGTGATGCTCACTTTCGATGATACAGATTTAGGTCAATACACCGTCGCGTATCCTGAATTGAAGAAATATAATTTCAAAGCAGTTTATTTTATCATGACTGTTTCGCTGAACAGACCGAATTATATGAGCAAAGACCAGGTGAAAGAACTCAGCGATGCCGGCAACGTGATTGGCTCACACACATGGGACCATCACAACGTGAAGCAATACAAAGGCAAGGATTGGGAAATTCAAATTGACAAACCAACCAAACAATTGGAAAGCATAACAGGCAAGCCTATCCGTTATTTTGCTTACCCTTTCGGATTGTGGAACCCGCAGGCAATACCTGAATTGAAAAAAAGAAATTTCTCTGCAGCATTTCAGCTCATCACCAAACGCGATGAACAAGATCCGCTCTATACCATCCGCCGCATGATTGTTCCGGGCTATTGGAGCCTTTCAACGTTGCAGCGCTCGATGACGCAGAATTTTTAGTTTTAAGATTTCAGCAGAACAACTCCGGTTAAGTCCGCCGCGGCGGATTGCGACGCTCCATTCATCTGTTCTGCTACAATTGAGCTTTAGTCTGTATATCCAGCTTCAAAATTAATTTTGTAATCATTGTTTGCCAGACCTGTCAGGTTTTAAAACCTGACAGGTCTTTTGCTGTTGTTCGTGTCTTCGTATATATGAGCAAACTGAATTTGATTTGATATAAATTGCATCTTTTTAATCGAACAGAAGAATCATAAAAATGGATGCAATCAACAACACAACAATCGACACTGCACAGTTCAACGAATTGATAAAATCCCGCCGCAGCGTTTTTCCGAAACAATTTGTGCCGGGAAAACATATTCCTGATGAAATTATTTTGCAAATACTTGAAAATGCAAACTGGGCACCGACACACAAATTCACTGAGCCATGGCGCTTCACTGTTTTTAGCGGAGAAGGCTTGAAAAAATTTGCGAAGTTTCAGGCTTCTTTATATAAAAAAAATGCCGGAGATAAATTTAAAGAAATGCAATATGAAAAATTATTAGCAACGCCTCTTCTGGCATCTCATATTATCTCCATCGGCATGAAGCGCAGCATTGAAATCCCTATTCCCGAATTTGAGGAGATTGCTGCAGTTTCATGTGCTGTGCAGAATATATATTTGTCAACAACAGCATATGGAATCGGTGGTTACTGGACAACCGGCGGAGCAACATTTGATGAAGAAGCAAAAACATTTTTTGGTCTTGGCAAAGCAGACAAGCTGCTCGGATTTTTTTATCTCGGTTATGTAGAAACACCATCTGTTGCGGGAAAGCGCGGAGCTGTTGAAGAGAAAACTGTTTGGGTTAAAGGATAGTGGAAAGTTATAAGTCGTAAGTTCTGATTCAGGCTTCGTTACTAATAATTTTTTGTAGTAACTTTATATTACTCCTGATTTTGCCGCCTATAAAACTGAAGCTTAATAATAGCACTACCGATGAAAGGATTGGTTATAAAATTCATTTCCACTGGAAATAAATTTTATAACAGAACAAGTTCGCAACGATGTCCAATCGGAGTTCATTAGCTGGTATCAAAATAATCAATGGTATAAACTTTGTAACTAATTCTTTATTCTCAATTCTAAAAAATAAAATTCAACATGAAAAAAATCAGATTCATTCCTGCGGTATTGATGCTCGGATTTGCTGCATGCAGCGGTGGCGGTGACAAAGGCAGCACTTCAGACACGACTGCAACAGTGAGCGCAGACACGACGCACAAGGCAGCGGACACAACGCAAATGATAACACCATTACCAGACGTGCCTGCGGGAGCAAAAGTTTATTTCAAAAATTTGAAAGACGGCGAAACAGTGAAATCGCCATTGAAAGTAGAATTCGGCGTGGATGGAATTGCGCTTGACACAGCGGGAGCAATCAAAGCAGCATCAGGACATCATCATTTATTAATAGATGCGGGCGATTCAATCATGGCAGGAACAGTTGTTCCAAAAGATTCAACGCATTTGCATTTTGGCAAAGCTCAAACAGGAACTGAAATCAAATTGGCTCCGGGCGAGCACAAGCTCACACTTCAATATGCAGACGGCATTCATCGCTCTTACGGAGCTAAATTGTCTGCAACAATTAAAGTGAAAGTGAAATAAGATTAATAAGATTTTTCGTCAAACCCTTTGCTTAAAAGTTTTGCAAAGGGTTTTTTATTTATCAATTTTCGAAGCATGGAGATGGATAATCATAAATTGTCCATTTTGTTTTTTAAAAATAATTGTTCTTCTGCTTAATGCATCTTTATCATCAAGCTCAAAAGTAACAATGGCGATCTCTTCAAAAATATTGATCTGCAATTTTTGCGGATTGATGTCAAGATAAGGCGGAGCTGCTTTGGATTTCCTCACCTTGTCAAAAAAATTCTTAAACACTTCCATTGCTTTTTCTTTTCCATTAATCCTGTCTGCAACCAATGCTGATGGCGGGAAAAATACAGTCACATCATCAGAAAAAAAAGTTTGGAATTTGTCAAACTCTAAATTTTTAAAAGCTTCTACAAACTTTTTTAATTGTTCAGTAACTGCTAATGAGTCTTTAGTCTTTTGCAAATTTGTGTTCTGTGCATTAGCAAGATTTGAAATAGTCAGTATAAAAACAAGTAGTAAATATTTGACAGACATTTTTGATAATGCATTTAATAAGCACTTGCCTTATTCAGCAACTCAACCGCTGGTTCATCCAATTTTATATCAGTTGCTTTTATCAATTCCATTAATTGCTCAAGCGAAGTAGCACTTGAAATAGGTGCGGTTATGCCTGGACGTGAAAGCACCCAGGCAATAGCAATAGAAGAAGGATTAGTATTATAAGCTTTTGCAACTTCATCAAGCGCACGCAAAATCTTAAATCCTCTTTCATTCAAATATTTTTTGATGCCGCCGCCACGCTTGCTTTTATGCAAGTCATTTTCAGAATGGTATTTGCCGCTGAGGAATCCGCTTGCCAGAGAATAATAAGTGATGACACCAATATTATTTTCTACACAGATTGGTTCAATTTCTTTTTCATATCCGGCTCTGTCATATAAATTATACCCCGGCTGAAAAGATTGATAAGAAGGATAACCATGTTTTCTGCTTGCTTCCAAAGATTTTTTCAAACGTTCTGCAGAAAGGTTTGATGCACCAATCCATCTTACTTTTCCCTGCTTCATCAATTGAGAATATGCTTCGAGTGTTTCATCAACAGGAGTAGCATCATCGTCCCAATGCGTTTGGTACAAATCGATATAATCCGTATCTAATCTCAATAATGAATCTTCAACCGCTTTCAGGATATATTTTTTGGAGAGGTCTTTATGACCCTGTCCCATGTCCGAGCCAACTTTTGTAGCTATAATAATTTTATTGCGATTATTCTTTTGTTTCATCCATTTGCCAAGAATGGTTTCAGATTCTCCACCAGTGTTTCCGGGAGCCCAACGAGAATAAACATCTGCTGTATCTATAAAATCAAATCCTGCATTTTCAAAAGCATCAAGCACTTCAAATGATTTCGCCTCATCGATCGTCCAGCCAAAAACATTACCACCTAATGCCAACGGGGCAAATTCCAAATCTGTGTTTCCTAATTTTCTTTTTTGCATTATAATAATTTTGTGAATCGTGAATGGTCAATGGTGAATCGTGAATGAATAAATTAAGGGTTCTGTTCACCATTGTCGATTCACCATTCCCCTACTCAGCCAATTGTTGCAGAATGAATTTCCTTTTCGCACGAAAACTTTTGATGTCTGTGTCATATTTTGCAAATTCGTACACCACCTGACGGCAAATTTCTTTTGCGATGGCAGGCTTTTTTTCCTCGAGCATTTTTAATAATTCATAATCAACAATCCCGTCACGCATTGCTTCCAATCGGATAGAGCTTAAAATTTTTCCGTTGCCAGGATAGGTGATAAATGCATCTCCACCGGGCATAATATTTCCTGCCTCCGGAATAATGCCCGCAGTTTCGTTGAAACAATTATCGCTCCAAAAATTCCAGCCCCAATGCAGATAGCCCGTCGCCCCGAAACGAAAATTTATCCAATGCAGAATCCGGGTTTTGATCAAAGGCAATTCAATAAAACGGTTTGCATATTCACCCTGTGGAGAAAGACAAGTATAAAACCAAACTTCATTGCCTGCCTTTTGTCTTTCCTGATAAAACACATAATTGCTGTCATACATTTCCAATTCTGGCACCCAAACATCCACTGTATTATTTACTCCATGAGAATGTACTGCATCAATCAATTTAATGTCAGGAGAAATGGATTTGATATAAGATGCGATATCCGCATAAGTTTTTTCATTGCCCGGCTCAGGCTCGTCGCAAACATGCTGCAAATAAATTTTATCCCATCCTTTTTCTTTCAGATGTGCAATCAGTGCAGGAATAAACTGGCTGTAAAAATTTTTTGCTTCATCATCAGTGATGGCAATATTTTTAAATTTCAGCGAATCATTTTTTAAATATGGAGTATAGACGCCAAACTGTGCATACCAATTTCCCATTCTTCCACCGATATGACCGCCTTCGATTCTGGCGAGCGTTCCTTCATCAATAAAGGTTTGAACGAATTTGTCGAACCTGGAAAAATCGAAAGAAAACTTGTCTTTGTTGACGGTGATTCCAGTAAGCGCAAACACAGGAGTCATAATCACATTTTGGTCATATTCTTTCATTTTCTTCGCAGCAACATGCAGCCATTTCCAATAACCGTCTCCAAATTCAACAGAATCTTTCCCGCCGCTTAATTGCTTCAGTTGATTTCTGCCAAGACCGAACCAATTTGTTACCAATAAACTGGTTTTATTAATTGTAACATTATACACTCGCACTGTAAATTTTTTGCTCAATGAAAAACTTCCTCCGTCTAAGTTGCCTTTAATCGTGAGCAAACCGGTATAATCTCCCGGCGGAAAATCAACAGGAATATTAACTGTTACCCAAATTGGCTGTGTGGTGAAATTACGTATGTCCATTGACGTTGTATCCAGGATTGGATCGGGATAAAATCCCGAGACAGGACTCAGTTTGTCTTTAGATGGATTGGGTAATGGTCTGCCAACTCTCGTGTAGCCAACAAAACCGACAAAACTATTTTTGGAAAGCAAATCCATATTTCGCGTTAACTGACTAACAGAAGCGCTCACATGTTTTAATGTTTTTGTGCTTCTGACCGCAAATTGAAAACTTGCATGTTCTCCGCGGGCAACATCCGCAACAGCTTCTGTCTCTTCAAAAAATGCAGTTTCCTTAAACACTTTTTGCAAAGGGTCAACCGTTGCGAAAGTGATAATGTCGTTTAATTGTTCTTCCGTAAATTTCTTTTGCTGTGCATTTGTGAATTGAACGCTGATAATTGTTGCAGCAATTATCAAAAGGAGTTTCTTCATTTGAGATTTATATGAGTGAATAATAATTCGATATTACAAATTCACAGAAAGGTTTATGAACTGGCAAGCAATCGGAGTATTTCAGTGATTTCATTTTCGTTAGCAATAACCGAAGATAAATCCTCATCCATATTTTTATTAATGAATTGCATATTGCTTTTTACTAATGTTCTTGCTGAAGTATGAAATTCTTCTGCCGTTGTTTTTTCTTTCAGCTCAATAATATTATTTGCACGAATTCCTGAACCCGGCATGATAACAATTCTGTTTTCGGCTTGTCGAACCAATTCATTAATCAGTTGAGCACCTTCAGGTGCGGTTGGTTTTTGTCCTGATGTAAGGATCCGTTCGCAACCAACGCTGACAATATCTTCAAGTGCTTCAAACGGATTGATGGACCAATCAAATGCACGATGAAAAGTGACGCCGAGCGGATAAGCAAGCTGAACTAACTTCTCGCAACGTTTTTTATCAATTGTTCCATCAGCATTCAGCATTCCAATGACCACCCCATCACAACCCAATTGTTTGCATAATGAAACATCATTGAGCATAATTTCAAATTCTTCATCAGTAAATAAAAAATCTCCGCCCCGCGGGCGAATGATAGGATATAATTGAATATGCAATTTCTCTCTCGCTGTTTTTATCAACCCAAGACTTGGCGTTGTTCCTCCACCTACAGGATCAGCGCACAGTTCAACACGATACGCACCGGCATGCTGCGCTATTAATGCAGATTGAATATTGAAGGAACATATTTCGAGATGTGAGTTCATAGTTAATAGTTGGTAGTTCATAGAAAGCCACAAAATATTTCAGGCTTCAGTCAAGTTCAATTTTTCCAACGGCATTCACCATTCACCATTGACAATTCACTATTACCATTTTCCATCTGCATGCAAAAAACTTTTTGCCGCAACTAATTTTTCTCCATTGTTATTTCTCAAGGCATAACTGAATCCTTTCTGTATCGCATAAGCACCGACTTCACCTTTTTTATTCAGTGCTAAAAATGCCACCTGAATTTCTTTTGCTTTTTCTCCTTTCACTTTCATAATTCGCTCTACTGCTTTTTTGCATGCTTCTTCCGGCGACATTCCCTGCCGCATAAATTCAACTACTGCATGCGAACCGCAAATCCTTATCACATCTTCTCCTTGCCCGGTTGCAGTAACAGCGCCTACTTCATTATCGACAAATAATCCCGCACCAATAATCGGTGAATCGCCAAGCCTGCCGCGCATTTTAAAACCCATGCCGCTTGTTGTGCAACTGCCGCTGAGGTTTCCTTTCGCATCCATGGCTACCATTCCGATGGTATCATGATTCCATTCTCCGTTAATTTTCGATGGCATAAATGCAGTGCCTTTGGAATTCTCGATATTGATAACGGGTTTGTATTCCGATTTCTTCAGCCACTCTTTATAATTTCTTTCCGCATCATCTGATAGTTTCTGCGGCTCAAGCGGGAAACCCTCGGCAATTGCAAATTCCTGTGCGCCGCTTCCAACAAGCATCACATGCGGCGTTTTTTCCATCACTCTTCTCGCTACAGATATCGGATGTTTGATGCGCTCTAGAAACGCCACGCTTCCACAATTGAAATTCTCATCCATAATAGAGGCATCGAGCGTGACAAATCCATCACGGTCAGGGTTTGCGCCGAGACCGACGCAACAATTTTGTGAAGACTCTGTAACCATCACACCTGCTTCCACTGCATCCAGCGCTCTGCCTCCCTTTCCTAAAACTTCCCACGCAGCTTTGTTAGCTTCCAAACCTGCGTCCCATGTTGAAATCACAATCGGATTGCCTGTAATAGCCGGATAAAGTTTTTCTCCTGCGATACCCTTTCTTCCAAACGCCATACCCATGGAGCCAAGCAAAGAGGATTGCAAAAATTTTCTTCTGTTGAACATATTATAAGGGTTGAAATGAAAACCGAATTTAGTCAATTTGAAATTCTGATGTAAAATATTATAACTTCAATGAATCGTTTTAAAAAACAATTAATATGAAAAAGCTTATTGTTTTATTCCTGATTGTTTCTTTTATAAAAACAAATGCTCAGGACAGCACATGGATTCGTGACCATTATAATAAAATTGAACGTTATGTCCTCACCCGCGACAGTGTAGAGCTTTTCACGTCAATATATATCCCAAAAGACACAACGGAAGTTCACCCGATTTTATTAACAAGAACACCTTATTCATGTGCGCCCTATGGCGAGCAAAACTTTTCCTCTCGTCTATGGAGCCCTTACTGGAGCTATTATGCGAAAGAAAATTATATCATCGTTGCACAGGATGTTCGTGGGCGATGGATGAGCTATGGCCAGTTTGAGGATATCCGCCCATTTAACCCAAACAAAAAAACAAATCGCGAAACTGATGAAGCAAGCGACACTTATGATGCAATCGACTGGCTCATAAAAAACATTCCTCACAATAACGGCAAAGTTGGAGTAAAAGGAATTTCATATCCCGGGTTTTATTCAACGATGGCTGCAGCAAGCAATCACCCTGCGTTGAAAGCAGTAAGTCCACAGGCACCCGTCACCAACTGGTTTATCGGAGACGACTTTCATCACAATGGCGCATTTTTTCAAATGGATGGGTTTTCGTTTTATTCATCGTTCGGAAAGCCGCGGCCAAAGCCAACTACAGAAGGTCCGACAGGATTTGATTATTACACACACGATAATTATAAATTTTATTTGGAGACAGGAGCATTAAAAAATCTTGCAGCATTGATGGGCGATAGTATTCAGTTCTGGAAAGATTTATATGCGCACCCAAATTACGATTCATGGTGGAAGGCACGTGATGCGAGAAACGCAACAAAAAATTTGCAGCCTGCCATGCTTTGGGTGGGCGGATTATTTGATGCTGAAGATTGCTGGGGCGCATGGAACGCCTATAAAGCAGCGGAGCAAAATAATCCCGGTAAAGCATTTAATAAAATTGTTGATGGGCCGTGGTATCATGGTCAATGGGCGAGTGCTGACGGAACGCATCTTGGAAATATTTATTTTGGCAGCAACACAGCAGAATGGTATCAGCAAAATATAGAAGTCCCTTTCTTCAATTATTTTTTAAAAGGCAAAGGCGATATTTCGCAAATTGCCGAAGCGAATATTTTTATTACCGGACAAAATGAATGGAGAAAATTCAGTCAGTGGCCTCCTGCAGAAAAAGAAGACAAAAATTTATATCTGCAACCAAACGGCAAACTCAGTTGGGACAAACCTGCCGCCTCTAATAAGTTTTCAGAATATGTAAGCGATCCTGCACATCCTGTTCCTTATACTGAAGATGTGCATTTCAATAGAACGAGAAATTATATGACGGATGACCAGCGATTTGCTTCACGCAGACCTGATGTGCTCACTTTTCAAACAGATACATTGTCCAACGATATTACAGTAACAGGAAATGTTATCGCTAATATTATTACAAGCATATCAACAACAGACGCAGATTTTGTGGTGAAAGTAATTGATGTTTTCCCCGACAAACTGAGCTTCAATGATATCGATATTTATGCAGAAAAAGATCCTGAAAAAAAATATCCGATGGGTGGATACCAAATGTTAGTACGACAAGAAATTTTCAGGGGAAGATATCGCAAGAGCTTTGAAAACCCTGAGCCGTTTACTCCGGGTAAAATTGAACAGGTGAAATTCGAGCTGCCTTCAATAGCACATTGTTTTAAAAAAGGTCATCGTATTATGATTCAAATACAAAGCAGTTTGTTCCCTCTTGTGGACCGCAACCCGCAGCGATACGTAAATATTTACAGTTGCGATGACAAAGATTTTCAGAAAGCAACGATTAAAGTGTTTCATGATGCGGTGAATAGCTCATCAGTTTTATTGCCCATCCTGAAATAATGCAAACCGCAGACATCCGAAGTTTTAAAAACTTCGGATGTCTTTCACACTCTATATCCGCGAAGAAAATCGTCAATCAACATTTTCTTTTTCCCTTCGAGCTGTATTTCTTTCAGATAGATATATCCGTTAGAAGCAGCAAAACGGAAATATGTTTTATTATCTGTTTCGAAATTTCCTTCAGAAATTGAAATTGAGGCAGTTTCTTTTTGTGAGCGGTATATCTTCAATAATTTATTATCCAGATAAGTGAAAGCTCCGGGAAATGGAGACAAACCCCGAATTAAATTATGAATCTCATCAACAGATTTATTCCAATCGATTTTGCAAGTCTCGGTGAAGATTTTAGGAGCGTGTTTGAGTGAATGGTCAATGGTGAATGGTGAATGGCTGCCTGATATTGATGGATTCCCTATTGACCATTCACTATTCACCATTGACGCAGCTTGCGGCTTTTCTCCCAAATTTCCTTCTGCCAAACCTTCCACCGTTTTCACCAACAGATTTGCGCCGATGATTTTCATTTTATCGTGCAGTTCGCCAGCAGTTTCGTCTTCACCAATCGGGATTTTTTCATTCAACAAAATATCTCCGGTATCAATCTCATGTTTTAGTTTGAAAGTTGTAACGCCTGTTTCTTTTTCTCCATTGATAATCGCCCAGTTGATTGGTGCAGCACCACGATATTGCGGCAACAATGAGCCATGCAGATTAATCGTTCCCATCGGCGGCATGTTCCACACAATTTCAGGCAACATTCGAAATGCCACTACAATTTGCAAATCAGCATTCAATGATTTCAGTTCATTAATAAATTCAGGGTTCTTTAATTTTTCAGGTTGCAGAATTTTCAATTCTTTTTCAACTGCATATTTTTTAACGGCGCTTTCATTCATTTTCATTCCTCTGCCGGCAGGTTTGTCCGGCGCGGTAATGACTGCAACAATATTGCAACCTGCATTCACCAAAGCGTCGAGTGATGCCACGGCAAATTCGGGTGTGCCCATGAAGATGATTTTGAGAGTTTCCAGTTTCCAGTTTTCAGTTTTCAGTTCTTCCATTCTAAAATTCTTTTCTTATTCGAAATCGTCGTAGAGCAAATATTTTTTTCTGATTTTTTTGAATTCAGTTAATGCAGGCTTCCAGCTTTCTCTGATTTCTTCTTCTGATTTCCCATCTTTGATTTGCTGCATTAAAATATCATTGCCGGCAAGCGTGTTAAAATATTTTGTTGCCAGAAAAAATTTATCCTTATCGGGAAAAAGCTTGTAAGCTTCTATCACCCATTTCAATTGAATTTTATTCTCACTTTCTTTCTGCGCATCAACTTTGCTTAAATCATATCCATAACAAACCTGATTTAAAAGCGGAGGGTTTTTTGCTCCTTCCACACTTTGGGGTGTGAAACTGTATAAATTTTTAGGGAATAACGGGCTGCCGAATTGCTGGAAAGGCTTATCAGTTCCACGACCGAGGCTCACTGCAGTTCCTTCAAAAAAACAAATGGAAGGATATAAATAAACCGATTGCATGTTCGGCAAATTTGGTGAAGGTTTTACCGGTAATGTATATCTGCTTTTGTGCGTGTAGTTTTTGCACTTGATTACCTGAAAATGAAAAGGCGTATCTGCAGAATTTTCTGCATGCAGATAATATTCGTATCGTTTGTTCGCAGAATCAGAAAGCCATTTTTCTCCGGCAATCATGAATGCATATTCAGCCATTGTCATCCCATACACAATGGGAATCGACTGCATGCCAACAAATGATTTAAATTTCATGTCAAGAACAGGTCCATCCACATAAAAGCCATTTGGATTTGGCCGGTCAAGAATCATCATTGGTTTTTTATTCTCAAAAGCTGCTTCCATTATTCTTTGCAAAGAAGAAATATAAGTGTAGAAACGAACACCCACATCTTGTATATCAAACAAAATCACATCCACGTCTTTCAGATCGTCCGCAGTTGGTTTCTGCCTGTTGCCGTATAATGAAATAATCGGCAAGCCTGTTTTGGAATCAATTAAATTATCAACATGCTCGCCTGCATCTGCAGTTCCGCGAAAACCATGTTCCGGAGCAAAAATTTTCTTAACCTTCACTCCGCGTTTTAATAATGTATCCACCAAATGAACATTCCCAACCATTGAAGTCTGATTCGCATACACAGCAACTGTTTTGCCTTTCAGAAGAGGGAGATATACATCAATTCTTTCTGCGGCTGTAATGATGTTTTTTGATGCACTTCCATTTGCTGATTGCTGCTGTGCAGAACAACTGATATCAGCAATCAAAAAAAAGAGAAAAATAATCTGGAAAAATTTCATCGAAACGATTTTAAGTTTTACTTATCATATTAATCTAAAAAATCTCTGTTTATCAGGAATATTTATTCGTTAAAGGTAATTATTAAGGTTACTTTTGCACCCGAAAATATTTTTTCGGCTCACTTTAAGCTTGCCTTTAATTAGCCACAGTTGAATAGGATTACTACAGTACAAGAGCGCGATGCAAGGATGTTCAATAGTAATTCTTAGCTGGTTACACAAAACAACAATTAAAATAAAACAAATCCGAATTTATGCAACAAGTTAAAAATGGTGACACAGTGAAAGTGCATTATCATGGAAAGCTGACTGACGGGACGACCTTCGATTCATCTGAAGGGCGCGAGCCGCTTGAGTTTGAAGTGGGCAGCGGCATGGTGATCAAAGGCTTTGATGATGGCGTGATGGGCATGGCAGTGGGCGATAAAAAAACAATTGAGATTCCTGTTGACGAAGCATACGGGCCGGCTGACCCGCAAATGATGATGGAATTTCCGATAGACAGGTTGCCAAAAGATTTGAAACCTGAAATTGGAATGGAGCTGACAATGAGAGATAATGCGGGCAATCCAATTCCGGTTGTTGTTGCGGAAGTGAAACCTGATGCAATTATTATAGATGCCAATCATCCGCTTGCAGGAGAAGACCTCGTGTTCGATTTAGAGCTTGTTGAAATTGTTGGGAGCAAGTCGAGGATTATTATGCCCTGAGAATAGTTATCAGTTGACAGTTTTCAGTGGGCAGTTTTTATCAAAGGCGCGGTGCTTGTTGAAATGTCAACTGCAAACTGTCAACTGTCAACTTCTTTTTTATACTTCTTTTCATAAAAAAGATACAAAGCCGCAATTGTGAAAAACAGCAATGCCGTTGCGATGAACGAGCCTTCAAAACCAAAATCACCTCCGGTTATTGAGCTGTCTCCTTTGATTTGAATTTGAAGCAGCGAAGAAAAATCGACACCGCTAATTTTATAACCGGAGAAAGGTCCCTGAAAAAGATTCCAGCTAAAATGCAACATGATAGAGAACCACAAATTTTTTGTGTAGATATAATTCATGCCTAACAAAATTCCTCCGAGAAATAAACTTGCCAATGGAATGGCGCCAATGCCCGGATTGCTGATATGAAACAGTGTAAATAAAATTGCGGAGATTAATAATGCCATCCATTTGTTGAACGACTGCATGAGGTTGTTCAAAATATATCCGCGGAAAACAAGTTCTTCGCTAATGGCAATGAATGCCAATATACCAACCTCAATAAAAAACTCATTCGCATTAAAAGAGAAATCATCCCATTCGAGATGTTTGGTCAAATACATAATCAGCGAGCCTGCGCCAACCAATGCAGGCGCGAGAAAAAAACCTGCGAGCATATTATTGGCTTGTCCATAACTGCTGAGACCAAGACTACCAATCGTTTTCTTATCAACAAATTTCCTGAACAGAAAAACACAAATTGCAGAAGAAACAAATTCCAGCAACGCGACAATCCACAAAGAATCTTTTGTAGCAAGATTCATGATTGATTGCAAGAAATTATTTTGTAAATCACTTGGATTGACTTGAGTGAGCATCAAAATAGCGGGCACAGCAATCAACAATGAAATGATTAAATAAGCGATTATAAAAACAATCACTCGAAGCCATCCTTGCTTTATCAAAGGTTTTTTTTCTTCTGAATTATCCATTGTAACTATATTCGTTTCACTAAATTAATCAAAGTTTATGTTTCAGGATTATCCTTTCACAGTTGCCGAAAGATTTATGCGGTATGTTCAGATTGATACGCAAAGCAATGCTGACTCAAGAACCTATCCTTCTACAGAAAAACAAAAAAATTTAAGCCGTTTATTAGTTGAAGAACTAAAAGCTATCGGCATTCCAAATGCAGAGCTGGATGATTACGGTTATGTATATGCGGAAATCCCCTCTAATTCAGAAAAGCAGGTTTCTGTTATTTGTTTTTGTGCGCATGTTGACACTGCACCGGATTGCACCGGAGAAAATGTGAAACCGATTGTCCATAAAAATTATGATAGCAGCGATATTATTTTACATGATGATGCATCACAGATTATTTCAACAAAAGAACATCCTTATTTGAAAGAAAAAATCGGTGATGATATTATCACTGCATCCGGCACAACATTATTAGGCGCTGATGATAAAGCAGGTGTTGCCGTTATTATGGATATGGCAAATTATTTGATTGCCCATCCTGAAATAAAACATGGAGCAATAAAAATTTTATTTACACCTGATGAAGAAATTGGTCGTGGTGTTGATAAGGTCGATTTGCAAAAACTCGGCGCCGAATTCGGATACACATTGGATGGCGGAGAACTTGGTTCATTCGAAGATGAAACTTTCTCCGCTGATGGAATGAATTTTATTTTTCATGGGGTAAGCGCACATCCGGGTTATGCAAAAGATAAAATGATTAATGCAGTGAAAGTTGCTGCTGCATTTGTTGATTCATTGCCGAAAGATGAATTAGCACCGGAAGCAACAGAAGGAAGATATGGCTTTGTTCACCCTTTGGAAATTTCTGGAACTGCAGAAAAAGCAACTGTGAAATTTATCATCAGAGATTTTTATACAACAAAACTTGCAGCTTATGAAGAATACCTGAAAGACAAAGCAAATGATGCGATAGAACAATTTCCCGGAGCGAGATATGAATATAAAGTGACTGAGCAGTATCGGAATATGAAAGAAGTGATCAATAATTATCCAAAAGTTTCGGAATATGCGATTGAAGCTATACAACATTCAGGCATAACCGTAAAACAAACGAGCGCCAGAGGTGGCACTGATGGCTCTCGGCTTTCATTTATGGGATTACCCTGCCCTAATATTTTCACTGGCGAAATGGCTTTTCACGGAAAACATGAATACGTGAGCATTCAGGATATGCAAAAAAGTGTTGAAACAATTGTGCGGCTGGCGATGATTTGGGAAGAAAAAAGTTGAGAGAGAGTCGGAAAGACAGAAAAGTCGGCAAGACGAAAGATGGTAGGTTCATAAGTTAGAAAATTGAATGGTTGCAACGTCGCTAATTTTGTATTAACAACCAATATGTGCAAATCTTCGTTACTTCAAATATGCGATGCTTGCTTTTCATATTATTTCTTCCTCTGCTAGCACAGGCACAAAACTTAATTCCCAACGGAGGCTTTGAAGATGAAAATATCTGCACCGAATATTCAAAAAATTGTGCACCGGAAGCCTGGATCGCTACATCGCTTCGTGCAAATTATTATTTCTACGATACACCCTGGGCACATACCGGTAGCCATTTCACAGGATTGATCGTCGGGAACAGAAATCACCCCTCAATAAGAAATTTTATTTGCACACAATTATTATGCAGGCTTCAGTCAGGCCATCAATACAACATTGAATTTTATGTTCGTGCAAACGTCTATGTTTTTGATAGCATTGGCGTATATTTTTCAAACACCAACTATTTGTATGACAAACGATTTTTTAAAAACATCAACCCACAACTGTGGGTGAAAGATGGCATTGATTCTATTCATTATAATCCGAAGATATGGCAACGAGTAAATTTCATTTATACAGCAACGGGTGAAGAACAATTTGTTTCCATCGGAAATTTCATGAGAGGAGAATACAAAGGAATAGAAACGGTTGATTTTGAAAATTCTTATTATTTCTTTTTAGATGATGTGTCGATAACTCCGAAAGACCCGCATGAGCAGCTATGTACAGATTATAAAACAACGCAAGAAAATATATACAGTGAAAATGACCGGCACACGCTTCTTGAAAGAAAATTATATTATTACAGGCATTCGCCTCCAACGCCAGTCTCATTAACTAAAACGATCAATGTTGTTATAGATACTTTAGTGATACCAGATATCTTTTTTGCGACCGCAAAATATCAACTTACCGAAAAAAATCAAGCTTTGCTTGACAGTTTTTGCAATACGATAAAAGACAAAAATATTGACTCATTAATAGCGGAAGGCCATACCGATAGTGTTGGGAAACTGAGCTATAACCAAAAGCTATCGGAGAACAGAGCGAACACTGTCGCACAATATATCAGGCAAAAAATATTTCTTTCAGACGACAAATCGACAATCCGGTTTTATGCAAGCACAAGACCGATTGCCACTAACAGCACAGAGGAAGGCAGGCAAAAGAACAGAAGAGTTGAAATATATTTGTACTCACACTATTAAAGGCGCGACTTGATGTCTGCAACAATCTTCACTCCATGCTCTCTTGAATTTTCGATGAACCAAACATGCGTGTTCATGCCACCGCAAACAACTCCTGCCAGGTAAATATTTTTCATATTACTCTCCATTGTTTCAGGATGATAAGCAGGCTGTAAAATTTCATCATTCGATAATTCAATCCCGATATTTTTCAGAAAATCGAAACCAGGTTTGTAACCGGTCAGTGCAATCACATAATCATTTTCAATTGTTACAATTCCTTCTGTAGTTTGTATATCTATTTCCTTTTTACGGATAGCCTTCACGGTTGAATTAAAATATGCTTTTATCGAGCCTTCTTTAATGCGGTTTTCAATATCAGGCTTCACCCAATATTTCACACGCCTGCCGATTGCTTCGCCCCGAACAACCATTGCCACTTCTGCTCCTTTTCGCCATGTTTCCAAAGCCGCATCTACAGCGGAATTGCTCGCACCAACGACAATCACTTTTTGCATGGCATAAAAATGCGGCTCTTTGTAATAATGTGTGACCTTTGGCAAATTTTCGCCCGGCACATTCATCAAAACTGGGATATCATAAAAACCAGTTGCGATGATAATATTTCTTGCAAGATATTTTTGTGATGATGTGACTACTTCATATTTGTCACCGGATTTATTCACCGCTTCTACTTTTTCCTGCAAATGAATATTGAGGTGATTTGATACAGCAATCCTTCTGTAATATTCAAGTGCTTCCGGTCTTGTTGGCTTAGGGTTATTGCTCACAAAAGGAACACCGCCAATTTCAATTCTCTCTGAAGTGGAAAAGAAGGTCATGTTCGACGGATAATTATACAGCGAATTGACAAGACATCCTTTTTCAAGGATCAGATAATTCAGATTTACTTTTTTTGCTTCAATGCCGCATGCCAGACCAATCGGTCCGCCGCCAATGATGATGATATCGTAATTAGTATTCATTTTTATAAACCCAAATTTAAAAGTTATTTCACAGAAAGAAGCTAAGAATACAAATCAAGAAAATGGATTGTCGCGACCGTGCATTCTTTGTTCTCTTTGTTTGAAAAAAAATAGTAGTACATTCATCATCAAATTTATTTTATGGAAGAAAATATATATCAGTATTGGTGGGTGCTTGTTGTATTGTTTCTCCTCTTTAGCAGTTGGGTGACAGTGAATCAGGGATATATTTATGTGATCACCATGTTCGGCAAATACAGGCGCATTCTTTCGCCCGGTCTCAATTTCAAAATTCCCTGGCTGGAACAAGTTTCCAAGCGCATCAGCATTCAGAACCGTTCAGTAGAACTGGAATTTCAGGCGGTGACAGTGGATCAGGCAAATGTATATTTCAAAAGCATGTTGTTATATGCCGTTCAAAATGCAGACGAAGAAACCATCAAAAAAGTAGCATTCAAATTTATCAGCGATAAAGATTTGATGCAGGCACTTACAAGAACAATTGAAGGAAGCATTCGCGCATTTGTCGCCACAAAAAAACAAGCAGAGATATTAGGCTTGAGAAAAGACATTGTTGAATTTGTAAAAGACCAGATTGATCATTCACTCGAAGAATGGGGTTATCATTTAATGGACCTTCAAATCAACGACATCACTTTCGATCAGGCGATTATTGATTCGATGAGCAAAGTGGTGGCGAGTAATAACCTGAAAGCCGCAGCAGAAAATGAAGGGCAGGCATTATTAATCACCAAAACAAAAGCAGCCGAAGCAGAAGGCAACGCCATCAAAATTTCTGCAGAAGCAGAGAAACAAGCTGCAATGCTCCGCGGTCAGGGTGTTGCGTTGTTCAGAGAAGAGGTGGCAAAAGGTATGAGCGAAGCTGCAGAGCAAATGAAGAAAGCAAATCTTGATACGAATGTTATTCTCTTCAGCATGTGGACTGAAGCGTTGAAAAATTTTGCAGAAATAGGAAAAGGAAATGTGATTTTCCTAGATGGCAGCCCACAAGGAATGGAAGCGACTTTGAAACAGATTCAGGCGCTGATGTTGAAGCAAGATCATCTTTAAATTATAAATTAGTAATGGGAAATTAGAAAGTTGATGTAACATCATGACTATTTCAAATCCTCCTGTTCTTTCAACTGCTTTTTAGTTGCTCGCGATTTCCAAGCTTCAGTCAACAAAATTTTTAGTTCTGCATTTTTCACTTTTGAAAGATGCACAAGCACGCTTGGATAATTTTGATAATGTTCAGTGATAAAATAAACGGAAGGATTTTTCTTCATCCATTTGTCTCTCTCATCAATCCTAACCGCAAGTGTTTCTCCATCTTCTCTTAACCTGCAGATAAATTTTTTGTTCACCCTAAAACCCGGCGTTCCATAACAGGAATATTCCTCCACTCCCGGAAGAACAAGAATTATTTTTCTGACTGTTTCGAGATGATGAAAAGAATCGATGTTCATATCGTGAATGGTCAATGGTGAATTGTGAATACTTCAAACTTACTTACCACTTACTATACTTATCACTTATCACTTACCACTCTCCTCAGACCCATTCAAACGGGTTATTCGAAGCAATATGAGTAATTTTCAATCCTGGTGTTTTTGGCTGCAGCCATTCAACCAAATATTCCATTCCCGGCTCTTCGCTTTGCGAATGACCGAGAACAATCAATGAAGTTTTTCCACCGAGCGCTAATGAGTCCCTGATGTATTCTGCAGTTTCCCATTCATGCACTTCGCCAACTACAAGCACATCAGGTTTTTCTTTTTCAACAATAGAAATGTGAGCTTGTCCACCTGCTGCACCAGGCATTAATGCAATGCGCTCGCATGATTGGCTCATGTTTCCAATCACTCTTACATGTGCAATATTCAATGTTGATTTTAAATGCGCCGCCAGATTTTGCAAGTTCATTGCCGGGATTTTTATTATTCTTTTTCCTTCTTCATAATAAGAAAGCCAGCCTGCTTTTTTCAAAACTCCGTAACCAATTCCATCAGGTTTATAAGAATGCCAATAATCGTGAAAGCGCCATACGGTAATATTGTATTCCTGCAACAATGCTTGCTTATGTTTCACTATATCATTATTTGGAACATAGTTCACATCATCTTCATGATTATAAAAAGTGGGTTCATGCGCAATGATGAAATTAGCATTCAGTTTTGCTGCTGCTTTTATTACATTCACCGTTGCAAACATGGTCGTCACAATGCCTGTTACTTTATTTGAAGCGCTGCCGCTCTTAATGGTATCGACAGTTAGCGAAAAAGGCGCTCCAGGTATTTTTTTTAGAATAATATCAATTACATCCTGAACTGTGTAATCTTTTTCGAAAGAAAAATTTTTTGCATTGCCTGCAAACGGAATATTCATGAATGCAGTTGCACCCGCTGCTTTTAACGACGTTGAAATAAATCTTCTTCTGTCTTGTTTGTTTGGATGATTAACCATGAGAGAATTTTGAGAAGTAAATTTATTAAATTCTATTTGCACTGGTATTAAAACAAAAAAGGAATTGAAAGCTCCAATCACTTTCCAATTCCTCATTACTAATTTCTAATTCCTTATTTCTTCACGCGACTTTCAACCGCTGCACAACCGCCAGCACAGGCCCTTTTGTAACTTTCACGTCGTGATGTTTATGAAGTGGCACATCAAAAAAATCTCCGGCGCCTAATTTTATAATTTTATCTTCCACATGGCATTCGCATTCACCTTCAAGTATCATAAAACATTCATCAAGGTCGTGATGAACTTCATCAGGATAATAATTTTTCACCCACATCACAATCTGCATCACATCATCTTCTTCGCGAAGTACTTTGATGAAAGTATCTTTCTTTAATTCTGAAGGAAGCAATGGTTTTACGATCCGCAACCAATTATGATAATCGCTGAATTTATTGAGCAATGGAAGGTGATCTGGCTGCGCATTTTTTTCTTTTGCAAGATTATCAAGCAAACCCAATGTTTTTGATTTCAGATTAGCAGGAACATTTTGCGCAAAGCTCATTGAATATTTTTCAAGTGCTTTTTGATACGCTTCAATTTCATTTTTCACTTCAGTATGAAGCGATGCATTTTTTTCCACTTCTGCATTTTCGCTGCTGCTTAAAATGCCGAGGCAATAATCCTGAATAATTCCCGATTCGATGTATGCTTTTATATCCATTACGTTAACTGGTTTCTTAGTATTTGCAATCCTGCGCGTGCACGTGTTTTCACAGTACCCAATGGCAGGTCGAGTATTTTTGATACCTCATCCTGCGTATGCCCGTAATAATATAGCAAGTCAATCACCTCACGGTATTTGGGCTCCAGTTTTGCAACTATCGCCTTCAGCCCAAGGCTTTCAGAAAAAGCATGCGAATGCTTCTCTTCCATATATTCGCTTGCCAAAGCGATTTGGTTTTTTAGGCGCTGTTTTCTTTGGCTGGAGCGCAGATAATCGATTGCCGTATATCGGGTAATGTTGATGAGCCAGGTATAAAACGCCCCCTTGCTTTCATCATAAGTTTCAATATTTTTCCACACTTTCACAAGCACTTCCTGCAGCACATCTTCGGCTGTAGCAGAATCCTGAACAATTTTGCAGACAACGCCAAAAAGATAAGGAGCATATTTATCGTATAAAATACTGAATCCCTCACTGCTTTTTTCTTTGAGCAGAGAAACTAAATCTGGTGTTTGAATAGTTGCCACAGGTTGCATGTGAGCAGGTTGGGTTGAAATATTCTCCACTCAAATTTAGAAAAAATAAATGTGCAAATCCAAACGATGTGACTCTGTTTTAAGAGAAGCTAAAAACAATCCTTTTTTAACGAAGAAAGATATTTCGCAACCTTGAGAAATTAGAAATGAGGAATAAGGAATGAGAAAGTTTGTCTCCATTACTTTCTCATTCCTCATTCATTATTTCTGATTCCTTATTTTCTTCGCAACCATCAACAATCTCGGAGATTTTTTTGCATCGTAATCATTCAATTCATAATCTCCAAAAATTTGCTGCAATTGCATTCCGTTATATGCGAACATTTCTGTGAAATCTCCGATGCTGAGCTTAGCAACTTTCTCAACAAACTCAAGTGGTTCTTTCAACTGCTCGTCCTCAATGATTATCTTTTTATAGAAATGCGTTTCATCAAACCATTTGGTGATGTAATAATGAACGCCATCAATTTCCCTGCTTGTTTTATGCACCAGATTATCTTCTGCACAACGAGAATTGAGATAATCCAACACAAAAACTCCATTGTTGTTCAATGACTGGCAAACCGTGCGCACTGCATTATAATTTTCACGCTCCGTCCGGAAATACCCGAAACTGGTGAAAAGATTGAAAGCATAATCAAAATAATTTATCCAGAAAGGCAATCGCATATCATGTTCATAAAAATGAAGATTATTACTCTCGAACTGTTTAGCATATTGAACGTTTTGTGGTGAAAGGTCAAAGCCTGTTACGTCAAAACCTTTGGCAGCAAGCATCCTGGCATGTCTTCCTCTTCCGCATGCGACATCAAGCATGTTTGCATCAGAGGAAGGTTTTAAATAGCCAAGCAAATGATTAATAAAAGATGCTGCTTCTTTTTCATCTCTTTCAAAATAAAGTTTGTGATAATAAGGCGAGTTGAACCATTCCCTGAACCAGTCGGTAGAAACTTGCATGAAAGCGTTTTTGCAAAAATAAGGAGCAAATATTGTTTCACGCAACGAGGCAACGAAAGCAAAGAGCACAACGGAAAATTTATCAAGCTTTGCTTCGTTGCATTCTTTGCGCCCGTTGCGTGAAAACACTCTGGGGAATCTTTGTTAATAATTTTTCATTATAGCTCATATTAGTTTCTACCCATGTTCCGTTAAACTTTTGCCAGAGGTAACCCATAAAACGTAAAAATTTTAGAACATTTTTTTAATAACATTTAATTCCATGAATTTCTAAAGCCGTTTCATTTTACGTGAAACCAAAACATTATTTTTGCACAACTATTTAATCCATAAAAAAGAGCGAAACTGTGGCATTGATAAAGAGCATTTCAGGAATCAGGGGAACAATTGGCGGAAAGCCCGACGAAACCTTATCCCCACTCGATATTGTGAAGTTCACTGCAGCTTATGGCAGTTGGGTGAAGCAGAACAATAAAGGAAATAAAATTATAATCGGCCGTGATGCACGCATTAGCGGCACGATGGTTTCGAATATCGTCACCAGCACATTAACAAGCCTCGGTCTTGATGTCATTGACCTTGGCCTTTCCACTACACCTACTGTTGAGCTTGCTGTTGTTTGGGAAAAAGCTGCCGGTGGAATTATTATTACTGCAAGCCATAATCCTAAAGAATGGAATGCATTGAAACTACTAAATCATCTCGGTGAATTTATCAGCGCAAGCGATGGCGCTACTGTTCTTGAAAAAGCAAAAAAAGAAGATTTTATTTTTTCTTCCATTGATAAATTAGGCACGCACAGTTTCAATAATTCATATCTGCAAAAACACATTGATGCAGTAGTGAATTACCCGCTGGTGGATGTTGAATCTATAAAGAAAAAAAATTACAAGGTTGTTGTTGATGCCATTAATTCTACTGGCGCAACAGCAGTTCCTGCATTATTAAAAGCACTTGGAGTTGAAGATGTGATTGTGCTGAATGGAGAAGTGAATGGAAAGTTTGCACACAATCCCGAGCCGCTTCCTGAAAACCTCGTTGCCTTAAGTGCCACTGTTCAAAAATCAAAAGCAGACTTTGGTATTGCTGTAGACCCGGATGTTGACCGCTTATGTTTTGTGAACGAAGATGGCAGCATGTTCGGTGAAGAATATACGCTTGTTGCTGTAGCAGACTATGTGCTTGGAAAAAAGAAAGGCAACACAGTAAGCAACATGAGCAGCACAAAAGCGCTGAAAGAAATTACGATCAAACATGGTGGGCAATATTTTCCTTCTGCTGTTGGAG
>Ga0209060_10001251_pt1 | contig 29440 bp, 23 predicted proteins | sample Coa_R1_8_FD_187155 | JGI IMG/M metagenome (GOLD analysis project Ga0209060, IMG submission 187155) | Surface soil microbial communities from Centralia Pennsylvania, which are recovering from an underground coalmine fire - Coalmine... | ecosystem: Environmental > Terrestrial > Soil >...
ATATCGTGTGCTCGAAGCTCCGAATGGGAGGGAAGCAGTCAAAATTTCCCACGAGTTCGACGGTGCCATCGACCTCGTAGTCACCGATCTGCTCATGCCGATCATGCGCGGCGATGCCGCCGTCGCGTCGATTCGCGAAGATCGACCGAATATCAAAGTACTCTACATGTCCGGATCCACGGAAGAACTCGCGGGGAATGCTGAGGTCTTGCACAAGCCCTTTAAATTTCCCGAACTCGGCCGTCGTGTGAGGACCCTGCTCGATTCCGAATTCGAGTTGAAGAAGCCCGCCTGATTCTTTCACCGCCTTCGGTTCGAGTCACATCGTTAGTCAACGACAGGACAAGGAGACGTCCACATCGAGCGAAGACGCTGAATATAACCGCCTTCCAAGAGGAGGTAGTTACCTTCAATTCTCGTCCCGGGGAGATGAGTGTAATCACGATGTTATGACAGCCGAGGTCAATGCCAGAGGTACGTGCCTCAAAGGCCGATCAAAAGATCAGTAACCTACGAGTTTTGCTAGTTTGCTTGGGCCATTCAGATATGTAAGCCTGCACTTGAATCCTGCAAGTGATCAGACAGGCCGTCTCTTTGTATTCAAAGAAGAAGGCCTTTGATTGAGCGATCAATGTGATGGGGTGCACCACATTGGCACCTGACGGAACCAGACAACGGTCAAAGCCCAACATCAGCAGCTTTTCAAAGTTCCGGCCGCTTACGCAGAACCGTAATCGCCTCACACCATTCCTAACGCTGTTCATTCTCCTTTCACTAGTCTGGCTTGTAATTGTAGGCTGCGAAAAAAAGAAAACATCAGCCGTTCATGAACAGGAGCCGAAACAAGAATCGTCGCAGGCTTTAGTTCCGGGCGAGAACACTGCAACGACCGGTTCACCAGGCGAATTGACCTTGCCCACTAGCTTTGGAAAACGCACCGGCGACATCGATGAGATGGTGAAGAACCGCAGCATTCGGGCACTGGTCATCGTCAATCCTATTGGGTTTTTCTATTCCGGTGGCAAACCTCAAGGCATTCAGTATGAAGCTCTGCAAGAGTTCGAAAAGTTCGCGAACCAGAAACTGAACACAGGCAAATTGCCAGTGAAGGTTGTGTTCCTGCCGATGCGACCGGATCAGCTTGAGGCCGCACTGAATCAGGGGCTTGGGGACATCATTGCTCAGGGCATTGTCGTTACGCCCGAACGGGAACAGCGAGTCGCATTCTCGTCTCCAATTCAAAAGGACGTGACGCAGGTCGTAGTGACAGGGTCAGCGTTGTCTAACATTTCGACCTTTGACGACCTTGCTGGGAAGGCAATCTACGTCAATCCAATAACCACGTACTATGACAACCTCAAGAGCGTGAGCGACGCACAACGGAAAGCGGGCAAGGCGCCGCTCGACATCAGGACCGCCGACAAGAACCTCTTCGACGACGATTTGATCCAGATGGTGAATGCCGGATTGATTCCAGCAACGGTGATCAACAAAGGGAGAGCTGAGCTGTGGGCGCAAGTGCTACCAAACGTGAAATCGCATCCCGACCTGATCGTCGCTAAAGGGGGCCAGACCGCGTGGGTGATGCGAAAAAACAATCCTCAGTTCAAGCAACTGGTCGATGAGTTTTTGGAAACCCACGCAGTGGGAACGTCTTTCGGCAATACACTGCTTCGCCGCTACTTGCAGAATACAAAATGGATCAAGAATTCGACCTCGACGGAAGAAATGCAAAAATTTAAGGCCTATGAAGGGTTTTTCAAGAAGTATGCAGGCGAATACAACTTTGATTACCTGATGGTAGCGGCGCAGGGTTACCAGGAATCTCTGCTCGATCAGGACAAGAAAAGCCGGGTCGGCGCGGTAGGCATAATGCAGGTGATTCCCAAGCTCGCCGCCGCTGACCCGATTGACATTCCCAATGTGAAAGACGCAGACGGCAATATTCAGGCGGGTTGCAAGATGCTGCGCAATATTACAGATACGTACTTTAACGATCCCGGCATCAATCCGCTGAACAAAACGCTTTTTACGTTTGCGAGCTACAACGCCGGGCCGAACAGGATCGTACATCTTCGCAAGAAAGCGCAGGGCGATGGGCTTGATCCGAAACAATGGTTTGGCAATGTTGAACTCGAAGTGGCCAAGGACGTCGGAGAGGAGACCGTCACCTACGTCAGCAACATCTACAAATATTACGTCGCATACAAGTTAACCGCAGAAGAAAAGCAACAGAAACACAATACCCTGGCAAGCAAGTAGTCTTCAGGTCGCGGCGAAATTCCGGAAATCTCCTATACCTGACGCAAGGCGTAATATTTTTCCACTCTGATCAAATGCAAACCGACGTTTCCCACAGCTTCTCCACAGTCGAATTCGCGTTCACTATAGGCAATTCCGCGCTTCGTGGCTGACAATCGATAAGGATAGACAGTACTGTTTCCTTAAATGGCGAACCCCGGCGATTTCGCGTACACGGTTAAGCAGCAAGCGGACATCGTCCGCATCGTCGGTGACTACATCAAGCTGAAGAAGGCCGGGGCACAGAACTATTCTGGGCTTTGTCCCTTCCACGGCGAAAAGACACCATCGTTCTCCGTCCACGCCACGCGGCAGTTTTATCACTGCTTCGGATGCGGGCAATCCGGGGATGTCTTCAGCTTCGTCCAGAAAATCGAGAACATTACGTTTCCGGAAGCCGTCCGCCTCGTGGCGCAGAAGCTCGGCATTCCGCTGCCGAAGGCAAGCTACTCGACTCCGGGCGAAGCCAAAGAAGCCCGCCTCCGCGGACAGCTCCTAGATGTCCACGAACGCGCTGTCGCATTCTTCCAGGAATGCCTGCGGCGTCCGGAAGGCGCCCGCGCCCGCGAATACCTCGCAGGCCGAGGCCTGACCGACGAGATGATTGTGAAGTTTCGTATCGGCTACGCACCCGATTCGGGTTTCCTGCTGCGCGACCGGCTGAAGGGCGAGTTCGGCGAAGAAGTACTGCGAGAAAGCGGATTGTTCTCGTGGAAGCAGGACGACGGGCCTCAGACCTCGGACCTCAGACCTCGGACCTCGGACCCCAGGCCTCAGCAACATATTCCGCCCCTTCGGCAGGCTCAAGGTCAGAATGACAACGCGGCTGAAAGTCGCGACGGCGCGGGGGAGCAGCATCATGATTCGCTGAGGTCCGAGGCCCAAGGTCCGAAGTCCGAAGTCGAAGGTCTGAGGTCAGATTCCGAAAGCCGAAAGCCGGCAGCCGCCTCGATGTACTCGAAATTTCGGAATCGAGTCATGTTCCCGATCAGCAGCGAGGCGGGCAAAGTCATCGCCTTTACCGGGCGCACTCTCTCGACCGACGAAAAAGCCGGACCGAAATATCTCAACTCACCCGAGACCCCGATTTACTCCAAGGGCAAAGTCCTGTTCAATCTCGATCTTGCCAAGGAGTGGATCAAGAAGTTCGACTACGCCATCCTCGTCGAAGGCCAGATGGACTGCATTTCCGTCTTCGCCGCCGGATTCCACAACGTCGTCGCCAGCTCTGGCACGGCGTTCACGGAACTGCAAACCAAGCTTCTAGGACGCTTTAGCAGGAACGTAGTGGTCAATTTCGATCCCGACACCGCCGGAGCGAAAGCTACCGAGCGCACGCTGGGACTGCTGGTCGAAGAAGAATTTCAGATCAAGGTCCTCACCCTCGAGCAGGGATTCGACCCCGACCTCTATATCCGCCGTAAAGGCAAAGATGCCTACGAAGATGCGCTCCGCCACTCGCAGCGCTATTTCGATTACCTGATCGAGCGTGCCCGCACTCAGTTCCCGGTTCGCAGCGCCGAGGGTAAGCACAAGGCGGTCAACTACCTGTTGCCCCACGTGCAGCGCATCCCGAGCCGGATCATGCGCGATGAACTCGCGCAAGAGATCGCCCAAAAGTTGCAGATCGACTCGGCCGTTCTTCGCCAGGAACTGCGCCACACTGCTGCGACGCGCTCAGCTGCGACCGTGAAAGCGCCGGCTGAAGCCCAAGTCACCGAGGCCGAAAAGGTCCTGATTCGCGCGTTAGCGTCAGCCCGCCAAATCCAAACGGCTGAGGAGCATATCTCCATGCGCGACGGCGCTGAGGAAGAATTCGACCCCGCCCGCCAGGCAGTCTACGTTCTGCAGAACGAAGGCCTGCACCGCGGACTCGCCACCGAATCTCTGGCGGAATGCCTGCTCAACGCGGGTTTAGACGCTCCCGATGTCCTCGAAATCCCGGCCACAGAAGGCGATCGCCGGATGCTGGCTTCCATCTTGTTGAAAGAAGAGGAGGAACTGACCGCCGAGATTCTAGATGCCGCCGTACGCGCCCTGCGCCGAGTTCACTTACGCCGCCAGCAGGAGCAGGTTCAACGCGAACTCAGGCGCCCGGGCTTGGCTGCCGATAAAGATCGTCTGCGGCAGTTGTTGGGCGAGCTCGAGCGCATCAGCCGTGCCCTCCGCGACCCCGGTCCAGATGCCAGAGCCTCGTGAATCGCAGAGCATCCTCGGCGCTGTCGCTTAATGCATGAAAAGGGCGACTTCAACGAATGTTAGCTCCAGCAAGAACTTCGGTCGGAGCTACCGTGGGCATGCGGTCGGGGCCACTGTGGCCAATGCGGTCGGGGGCTATCGTGGCCAATGCGGTCCGGGCTACCGTGGACAACACGGTCGGGGCTACCGTCGGCAACAACGGTCGGGGCTATCGTGGAAGAGCGGCGCTTCCAGCGCCGCGTTCAGGCCTTGCAGAGATCGGGCTTTAGCCGCAGAGGCCACCGAAAACACGAAATCTGATTGAAACGAAACGGCTTTAAAAACCATCTAACAATGAACAGGCAGAGAGGGATAGGCGCAGGCAGAAGGGCAATCAGGCGGACACTGGATAGACACAGAGCGCGTTAAATGCTAAACTCTGTAAGTTTGTGCTAGCTGCACATTCCCGCTAGAACCCAGATTCCCACCTATCCGGAATTTACCACACGCACCTAGCGTGAGTGAAATTGAATTTTCGAGGAAACACTTCTTGGCTCTTGATGACAAGTTCGACGACATAAAAAAGCTGATCGACACAGGAAAAGAAAAGGGATATCTCACGTATGACCAGGTCAACGACCTCATACCGCATGACGTGCACAGTCCCGAAGACCTTGACGATCTGCTGACGACAATTGGTACGCAAGGCATCGACGTCCTGGAAGGCCCCAAGCTGCCTTCGCAGGGACTCGACAAAAAAGGTTTCGAAGATATTGAAGAAGGGGAGGATGTCGAACTCGACCTCACCCCCGGCGCTCTGGAAAAAACCAATGATCCCGTCCGCATGTATTTGCGCGAGATGGGAACTGTTCCGCTGCTCACGCGCGAAGGCGAAGTCGAAATCGCCAAGCGCATCGAGCGCGGGCAAATCCGCGTCCTGAAGGCGCTCTCGCGTTCACCCATCGTGATTCGCGAGTTGCTCACCCTCGGCGAAGACCTCAAGAAAAACGTCCGCTCGATCAAAGAAGTGGTCACCTTCGACGAAGAAGAGATCACCGACGAGATCCTGCAGAACCGCCTCAACGAGTTCACCGGCAAGATCGACGACATGGCCAAGCTGTACAAGAAGGCCGGGGTGCTCGAAGAGAAGTTCAAGGAAGTTTCGCAGAAGAAAAATCCGCGCGATCATCGCCGTTCCCGGCGCAGGCTGGCTCGCGGCGTGGTGGCCGTCTCGATTGCGGTGCGCAAGCTCGGATTCACCAACACCGAGCGCAAGCGGCTGATCGAGCGTCTCAACAAAACGGTTGATGGGATGCGTTCGCTTGACCGCCAGGCGACGAACCTCGAGCGCAAGGCGGACGCGACCCGCAGCGACGAACAGAAGAAGGAGTACAGGCGGCAGGCGCGATCGATCCGCGCGGAGATCGAAAAACTCGAACTCGAAACCGGAGTGTTGTTCCAGGAGCTCAAGCGCACACAGCGCGAGATCATCCAGGGCGACATGGACGCGGAGCAGGCCAAGCGCGAGCTGATTGAGGCCAACCTCCGTCTCGTGGTTTCGATTGCCAAGAAATACACCAACCGCGGACTGCAGTTCCTCGACCTGATTCAGGAAGGGAACATCGGACTGATGAAGGCCGTCGACAAATTCGAATACCGCCGTGGCTACAAGTTTTCGACGTACGCCACATGGTGGATTCGGCAGGCCATCACCCGTGCGATTGCCGACCAGGCACGTACGATCCGCATCCCGGTACATATGATTGAAACGATCAACAAGCTGATCCGCACCTCGCGTCAGCTTGTGCAGGAGCTGGGACGCGAACCTACGTCGGAAGAGATCGCCAAGCGCATGGACATCCCGGTGGCGAAAGTGCGCAAGGTGCTCAAGATCGCGCAGGAGCCGATCTCACTCGAAACGCCAATCGGCGAAGAGGAAGATTCGCACCTGGGCGACTTTATCGAAGACCGCGGTGTCGTTTCTCCGGCCGAGGCGGTGATCAACGTGAACCTGAAGGACCAGACAGGACAGGTCCTGCGCACGCTGACGCCGCGCGAGGAGAAAGTCATCAAGATGCGCTTCGGGCTGGAAGATGGCAGCGAGCACACTTTGGAAGAAGTCGGGCAGAGCTTCGCGGTCACGCGCGAACGCATCCGCCAGATCGAAGCCAAGGCGTTGCGGAAGCTGCGTCATCCTTCGAGGTCGCGGAAGCTGCGCGCCTTCATGGATGGGGTCAGGGACTAGAAAAGCTTTCACCGCAGAGTACGCGGAGTACGCAGAGGAAGACTAATTCATGGGCACGGCTTCGGCCGTGCCTTTTTGTATATTCCAAATTGGGAACGAGGCCGAGATATTTCGGGCTCAGTTCTAATAGCTCGCGACCGATCTTCGTAGAATTGAGTCGGCGCAGGACGGCGGTTGTGGAGGGTGTTGCCAGTGGGTACTGGCCGCCGCCTGCGAAGCGGTCGAGTGGCCTAGTCAGCCATTAGGGTTCGAGTCCCTCGCCCTCCGCACGGTCACTCGGTATTACTAATGAGTCTTGACAAGGTCCCTGGTCAGACTAAAATTGAGGATGCAGGCGGCGGTTAGTACCCATTGTTTAGCCCCGAGTGACTCTCGGGGCTTTCGCTTTTTGCGCCTCTCTCAGATTTCTTGTCCAACATTGGTATGCCCACCGTTTTGCAAAATGCGTAAAGGATGGGGCACTCTCTATTATGTAATGTTCTAAGCCTTGGGCCTTTAACCACGAAATCAAAATGGCATCGTTCTACAGTGGGAGCGTAAGGGAGTTCCTTGCCGACGGAGTTGAGACCGTTCTCGCGCGTCTGGCCTTAGGCTACGCCAATCGAGGGTACGCGACCCAATATTCTGATCAGACCCTTACATGGGAAAAAGATTTGCTTTTGCTTCGGCAATCGCTGGAAGAATGCGTTGCCCGCCAACAGTCCGCAAAAAACTGGGGACTGCTACTCGAGTTTTCCATTCCGCGAAAAGAACTACGAATTGATGTCGTTCTCCTCATTGCAGACATTGTCGTCCTGATTGAGGCAAAAACAACTACGGCCTCTTCAGAAGCGAAGCGTCAAGTCGAGGAGTACGCGCTACTCCTTCATTACTTCCACAAGGCTACTTGTGCTCGGAGAGTCCTTCCCTTAATTGTTTCTGGGCAAGTCTCAGACACTGCATCATCGAACCCCCGCTGGCACAATTCGCATCCGGAATTGCCATCACACTGGATTGCCCCTGCCGTAAAGACGGATTGGAAAGGCCTCTCTGAGATCCTCACTAATGTTGGGAATAGTGAGGGTGAGCAAATCTCATGGGCGATTTGGAACGATAGCGCTTACTTCCCGGTCCCGAGCATCATCGAGGCGGCACTAAGTCTGAGAAGTGGACTTGCTATTCGTGAAATAGCCATGTCGGAAGCATCAGAGCACGAAATCGAAACTGTTAGGCAAAGCATTCAGCGTTATGTGGATCGTGCCCGCGGCGAGAGGCAGCATGCAATTTGTTTTCTAACGGGTGTGCCTGGTTCAGGCAAGACCCTAGTGGGCTTAGGATTAGCCCATTCAGAAGAAAATAAGAGCACGCCAATTCATTTCATGAGTGGGAACGGGCCTCTTGTTGCTGTTCTTCAACATCTCTTCACACAAGAGAGCATGCGGGCGGGGGAGACTGCGGTAGAAGCCCGCTCAAGAGCCAAGACCCTGATTGAAAACGTCCACGTATTCGCGCGATATCACACGGCCGACAACATCAATGCACCCTCCAACCACGCGATCATCTTCGACGAAGCACAGCGCGCGTGGGACAAAGCGCAGAATTGGAAGAAATTCAAACGTGACTACTCCGAACCCGAAATGCTCCTCAACATCATGGAAAGGCATCAGGACTGGGCGATTGTTATTGCATTGGTTGGAGGAGGACAAGAGATCAATGACGGTGAGGCCGGCCTGGAGGAGTGGGGCAGAGCTATTTCCAAGAGCAAGCGAAATTGGGTTGTCTACGCGTCACCTGAGGTTCAGCAAGGCGGTGCATCCACCGCGGGGCACCGACTGTTCGATGATTTAACGAATGGAAAGAGCATCATAACGAACGATGCCTTGCACCTTCGAACATCCAATCGGAGTATCCGGGCCGAGAAGCTAGCTACATGGGTCAACTACGTCCTTGATGGGAGGCCCGACGAAGCGTTTGCCCTCGATGTGACCAGCAGGTTTCCGATACTTCTTTGTCGTGATCTGCCGCAGACACGCTTGCGACTCAGGCAGGAGAAGATCGGCAATACTCGATACGGACTTGTCGGCTCCTCTGGCGCAATGCGACTGCGCGCAGAAGGATTGGAGCCGAGTTCCAGCTTTCATGCCGATTACCAATGGGAGCACTGGTATCTTGCGGATGAGTCTGATGTGCGATCGAGCTTCAAATGCGAGGTCTTTGCAACCGAGTTCGAAATTCAGGGCCTCGAACTGGATTGGATTGGAGTTTGCTGGGGCGGCGACTTCGTTTGGAACAATTCGAGTGGTTGGCAACTACGCACCTTAAGAGCTGCGTCTCCCAGCCAATGGAGGATGATCAAACGCGTTGAGAAACAGGTCTATCGGAGGAATGCCTATCGGGTGCTCCTCACGCGAGCACGGCACGGCATGATCATTTTTGTTCCAAAGGGGGATCCTCGGGATCCGACGCTTCCCCCCGAGGAGTTTGAGTCTACAGCGCAATACTTGCTTCGTTGTGGGGTTCAACCTCTGTCACCAACGTTAGCCCAGAATGTGTGAGGCTTGCGTGCTGAAAACTCCCGGAAGGCCTTTCAGGTGCCCCTCCGGGGCACAGTGATCCTTTGACGTCGTGGTCCCGCCAGTGAACTGGCGGGCTATTTTCAGTTGCCCCTGCCGGAACAATGGCACGCTGCGCTTGGGAGCATGGTGGGCAAATCCGCAAGCTTCCGTCGGCGAGTCGCCGCGCTGGTCTTTTGTGCCGCGGGTCTCGTCCGATATGACCGGTCCCGGAGGGACCGCTGACAATAGCCCGCCGTTTCAACGCCGGGTGTGTGCGGAAAAAGGGTCGCCGCGTCCCGGATGGGACGCTTGAGTCCGCGGCAGAACTCTTTATCCCACCTACCTCGGACCCTTTCTTCATTTGCGTGTGGATCAGGTACCCCTACGGGGCACAGAGACATTTATTTGGCACGATTCCCGGCAGTAGAACTGCCGGGCTATTTTCAATTGTCCCTACGGGACAATTCCTGACAGACTTATCCCCACACGTAGCGCGGATCGTAATCCACGTTGTGCTTTTTCAAGAATGCGATGAATTCTTCCTCGAAACTTCGTTTGCGATGATGTTCGGCCTGCGATTGGATATACGCGATCGTGTCTGCTTGTTGCGAGATGCCGACCGTGAACGCGCCGTATCCCTGTTGCCATGCGAAATTTTTCGTGTGGGTTTCGTTCATCCATCTTGACGATGCGCCTTTGATCAATTGCATCGCCCTGGCCAACGCGACGTCCGCGGGCAGAGACAGGAGGATATGCACGTGATTTTCGGTGCCGCCGACCATCAGCGCTTTGAGTTTGTTTTTGCGGGCGATGCCACCAAGGAAGGACCAGAGTTCCGATTGGATTTCCGGTTTAATCAGGTTGCGACGCAATTTTGTTGAGAACACGCAATGGACGAGATCGGAGACGTAGGTATGCGACATGTGGCCAGTGTAGGCGGCTATTCGGGTGATTGGCCGCGAGAAATATCAGCGGGAGATTTTGTTTTCCCGCGTTGGGAATGTGGTCGTGGATCAGGTGTCCCTACGGGACACGGTGCCGATGTGTCGCAGGTACCTCGCGTTGGAAACGCCGGGCTATTGTCAGTTGTCCCTCCGGGACAAATGCAACCACGTGCCGGTGCGGCGTCTCATGCTGATCGACGATCGCTCAGCGGTCTTTCATTTCTTATCCACCGACGCGGGCCGTAAAAGGACTATTTTTCACAATACGCCCGCTCTGACTGGATGATTCCCATTTTGGGAAGTCTTCCCGCTTTTTTTGCCTTATTTCCTTGCGTTGCCCTTGTCAGGAATTTTCAATTTAGAGATAAGGCGGCGTTCGCAAAAATCCCCACTTCTCGCGCACAAACCGCGCGAGATCCCTCCGCCCGCTGGTGAAAAGCGCGGGCGTTCGGGATGACGCCGACGCGGAGAAGATCTGACATAAACATCCCACCCTTCGACTTTGGTCAGGGCAGGCTGCTGTCGCACAGAACGCGACGGGGATGGTGCATCCGGCGAGGTATGGAGTGGGTCCGCTGCGAGATCCCTGTGTCCGCTGGTGAAAGTGCGGGCATTCGGGATGACGCCGTTGGAGGAGCCGTCTGGCAGAGGAATGCACAGAAATAAACAAAGCGAGGCTTGAATGGGTACGAAGAGGCGGAACGCGAAGATTATCAAAGACAAGAAAGAGCGCGGGGAGTGGGCGGAGTCGGTGTTTTTGGCGCGGGCTAGCGAGGAGGGGTTGCCGGCTTGCAAGCCCTGGGGAGACTCGAGGAGTTTTGATTGTGTGGTGGGGCGTCCGGGAAAGTTTGTGGCGGTGCAGGTGAAGTGCACGATTGCGAGGCTGGAGAGTGGCGAGGGGTATATCTGTTCGACGTGCAGTAGTCATAAGCCATATAAGAAAGGATCGTTCGATTATCTGGCGGCGTATGTGATCCCGGAAGATGTTTGGTACATCATCCCGGCGGAGAAGGTACGCGGGTTGAAGTCGATTTCGTTGTGCACTGTCGGTGGTGAGCAGAAGTATGAGGAGTATCGGGAGGCTTGGGGGTTGTTGCGGAAGGCTGCGGCGGTTTGTGAGCCCGAGAGTGTGATGGAGTCGGAGATTCGGGATTTCCACCCTTCGAGCAGCGCGAACGGTGGGGCAGCCTCGCAAGATGTAGATTCGCGGTCTTCGAACAAAGAGGGCATCGGGTCGGACAAGGATCCTTCCAACATCGCGACCGGTGGGACCGGAAGCGCGCCGCGATTTCCGCGGAATGGCTTGGAGCGGATGCAGGCGGCTCAGGATTATTTTCGGCGGTATATGGAGCGGGGGCTGGGGCCGAGAAAGAACAGGGATAAATAGTGTTCCCGCCTTCCGCCGTGCCAGGGACAGCAGATTCCTCACTCGTCCTCTTCGCGCTGGCGCGGGTCTGCGGACGGTTTCGGAATGACAATCGCTCATCACCGTGCTACGGCTGGGGCAGGGAGGATCCGGATCAACGCTCTCCGGACTCGGCTAACGTCAAACCGAAAATTTGCCGATGTAGAAAGAAGGGACTTCTTTCCTTATGGCTGCGAGCGATCAGTATATTGCCTCCATCGTCGACAAGTACCACGTTAATGCCGAGGTGGGGTCGGCTGCCCATCGTGCGGCGGACGAACTGATTCCGATCGTCAAGCGGTGGGGAAAGCAACATCTGTCGGGGATGACACTCTCAGGAGCCTATGCGAAAAACACGGCCGTAGGTGTGTCGTCAGATGTGGATGTGCTTGTCACACTCAACCCGATCGCTGGTCTCGAGATCAACAATCTTTTCTGGAAGCTCTTCGAGTACCTTTTGCAGGAGAATCTGCGACCTCGTGCCCGCACCGTATCCATTCAGGTGGCAATTCAAGGGCACAATGTGGATTTGATTCCGGCATATCGCGAGCGAGGCGCCACGAACGACATCCTCTACAACAAGAAGACAGGGAAAGAGGTACAGACCAAGGTGGCGCGTCACGTGCATCTGATTGCGAACTCAGGGCGGCAGCAGGAGATTTGCGCGTTCAAGATCTGGCGGGAGCGCAACCGGCTAGAGTTTCCGTCGCTCTATCTTGAACTCGTTGTGTTGCGTGCGTTGGGTTCGGAACATTTCGGGCAACTCGCGGAGAATATTGAGGCTGTGCTGCGCTTTCTCGGCAGCCGATTCGAAAGCGCGATCGTGCACGATCCGGTGAACAATGCCAATGTGGTCTCGAACGATCTATCGGAAAAAGAAAAAAAGGCTATCGCCAAAGCCGCTCGCGACGCGCTGTATGAGGAGAACTGGAAGAAGTTTTTGTGGTAGGGTGCCCACAACAACTGTAGAACAGTTCAACAATCGCGGCATCAGCCGCTTGAGTTGAGGCTTTGATGAATCATGCCATTTCAAGGCCACAACGGCAGCCATGCGCTAATCCCATCGGTATTGTATCGTTTTCAAGAGGCATCCTCATGAGCACTGACCCAGCCGCCCACTACCTTGAAGAAGCACGCCGCCAATTGCGCGGACACAAGCACATGGGTGAAGGCGCGATGAGCCAACTTCGAGACGAAGATTTCTTTGTCACGCTCGACCCCGAAGCCAACTCCGTGGCCATTCTCGTGAAGCATCTGGCCGGCAATATGCGATCGCGCTTCACAGACTTCCTTACGAGTGATGGCGAGAAGCCCGATCGTTTTCGGGACCGTGAATTTGAGATTGGTCCTTCCACGGCGCGAGCCGAAGTTATGAAGTGGTGGGAAGAAGGATGGGCGTGTGTCTTTACGGCGATTGAATCACTCAAGCCCGAAGATGTAATGCACACAGTAACCATTCGTGGCGAACCGCACACTGTGCTGCAGGCGATCAACCGGCAGATCGCGCACTACGCCCAGCATATCGGACAGATCGTATTCCTGGCCAAGCATCTGCGATCGAGCGAGTGGAAGACACTGACCATTCCGCGCGGCAAATCAGAGGAGTTCAAGAAGGTCGCGCCGAAAACACCGCGATAGCATGACTTACCGCGACACAGGACCGAAGTACCGGTAGTGTCCGGTGATCTTCCAGTCGAATAACACGTCCTCCATCTTAGGTCCCTCGCCGATGTTGTGAACGATCATGTAACGCCCGCTCCAGCGCGATTTCTGATCGACCACGATTCCGATATGTGGAATGTTCCTGCCGAGATCCCAGGTGACGAGATCGCCGGGCGAGTAATCTTGCGCGCGGCTTGAGGTTGGCAATGACTCTCCCTTACGCGAGAAAAACACCATCAGGTTCGGAACACGTCGATGGTCGATGTTCGAGTCGGCGTGCGACAACGCCCATTTTCGTTTGTTGGGATACGCTGCGAAATTCTGCACCATATCCTCGTGCACTTCTTTCTGCAGATCGACGCCTACTGCCCGGTAGCTGCGAATGATCTCGTCGGTGCAGACTCCGGTATTGGCGGGGACGTCTCCGCCGGGATAAGGAATGCGCACATACTCAGAAACGTAGCGAACGGAATGATGCGTGCGCTCGATCGCTGCAACGACGAGCCGGCGAGTGAACTCCTGCTGCGCGGTCGTAGGGTGCGACTGCGCGCTGGCCAGTTGCACCGGCAAGACAACTGTGCCGATGGATGCCAACAACGTTCCGAGCAACCAACCGATTGCTCTGAAGCCCGTGTGCATGGCAATCGATTGTAATGGCACCCTTTGCAGCGGGAAAATAAGACAGGTCCCAAATTCAACCGGGTGGGCAATGCTACAATCGTGTGTTTTGTGTTCACACGGGTTTTTGGCATCAAATCATAGGTGGCAATTATGGCTGGAACGATGCTGGCGGTAGTGAAGCCAGAGGCTGCGCCGGGTGCGGATGTTCGGGAAGTCAAGATTCCCGCGTTCGGACGATCCGATGTCCTTGTAAAGGTCAAGGTCGCTTCCATCTGCGGCACCGACCTTCACATCTACAACTGGGATCGCTGGGCGCAGAACCGGATTCATCCACCGCTCATTCCCGGACACGAATTCTGCGGCGAGGTTGCCGCTTTTGGCGATGAAGTGACGAGCGTGAAAGAAGGCGATTTCGTCTCTGCCGAAATGCATGTCGCGTGCGGCAAGTGTCTGCAGTGCCGTACAGGCGAAGCGCACATCTGTCAGAACGTAAAGATCATTGGCGTTGATGCCAACGGTGCATTCGCCGAATACGTTGTCATTCCGGAATCGAATATCTGGAAACTCGATCCGGCCATACCGCAGGAATACGCTTCCATCCTCGATCCGCTCGGGAATGCCGTCCACACCGTTCTTGCCGGAGAGATTGCTGCAAAGACGGTGGCTGTCACCGGATGCGGTCCTATCGGGCTGTTCTCCATAGCCGTCGCGAAAGCGGTGGGTGCAACTTCTGTCTTCGCCATCGAGGTGAATGAGCACCGCGCCCGCATTGCACGCGAGATGCAGGCGGACTACGTCTTGAATCCGGCGAAAGAAGATGTAAACGCGATCGTCCACGAAAAAACGGGTGGCCTGGGCGTCGATGTGGTGCTCGAAATGGCCGGGCATCCAGATTCGATTCGAACTGCTTTCGACATCGTGCGCCGTGGCGGACGCATCTCTCTCTTGGGCCTGACCTCGAAGCCAATCCAACTAAACTTTTCCGAAGACATCATTTTCAAAGGCATCACGATTCAAGGCATCAACGGCCGCCGCATGTATCAGACCTGGTATCAGATGACGGCGCTTCTGAAGAGCGGCAAGCTCAATTTGCATCCCGTCATTACCGATCGTATTTCCATGAAAGATTTCGGAAAAGCGATGGAGCGCCTGAAGACCGGCGAGGCCAGCAAGATCCTCGTCTACCCAAATGGAGTGAGATAGCTAGTTTGGCGATCGGCGCTCGCCTCGAGTCTTGAGAGATAAATTAGCTTAGCGAAAGCCCGAAACCCGAAGCCGAAAGCCCCGCACATGAGTCTCGACGGCTACGTACGCTGCAGCTGTATCCGTGAGGGAAAGGCGAAACCTCACCCCTTTCCTGATCGTTTGACCTGGGACGAATCGAGCGCGCCGTCTCTCAGCGGCGATCCCACTGATGAAGAATGGGAAGTGCATGACGAATGGATTCAGAACTCGTGCGAGCACCAGGGCTTTCTGGCGTCGGAATTCCTCGGCAATATCACACGTGTGAAGAACGTCCGCGATTTCGTGAAAGGTCTGCAAGGGAATCCGGGACCGAAGTTTCCGATCCTGCTGAAGCATGTCATCTACGATGGCACGCACACCGGCGACTGGCTACCGGCAAAGCAAACGGCAGCGTTGATGAAGGAAGTCGACCTGGTGCTCGGCTCCCGCGACATACTCACTCCGGGCGAAAAGGAATTCTTCGAGAGCATGAAGCGGCTGTGTGAAGCGAGCATTGCCACCGGGAATCCGATTGGCTTTTGATCTAAATCGTTTGCCACGGATTTGCACGGATCTTCACGGATTTTTCATGGGGACAGCCGAAGGCGCCTGTGCCCACCTAAACAGTATTAGACTTGACGTTGTGTTTTTGATCCGTGTAAATCCGTGTTGATCCGTGGCGAGGCTTTTTCATGACGACAGCGACCCGCACTAATCCACTTTCTTATCTCACCGACCAACTGAGCGAACTCAAAGCCAAGGGCACGCATTTCAAGCTGCGCGTGCTTGAGGACGAGCAGGCGCCGGTGTGCACGTTCGACGGCAAGAAGGTCATCAACCTGGCGTCGAACAATTATCTCGGGCTGACAACTCATCCTAAGCTGCGCGAAGCTGCGCTCGAAGCAACGCGCAAGTTCGGCGTGGGATCGGGCGCTGTGCGGACGATTGCCGGCACGATGAAGATCCACATGGAGCTAGAGGAGAAGATCGCGCGATTCAAGAATGTGGAAGCCTGCGTGGTTTTTCAGTCCGGATTCGCGGCTAACGCCGGGACCGTCTCAGCAGTTCTTGGCAAAGACGATTTCATCATCTCTGACGCGCTCAATCATGCGTCGATCATTGATGGCGCGCGGCTCTCGAAGGCGAAGATCCTGGTCTTCCGCCACAAAGACATGGCGCATGCGGAAGAGCAATTAGCCAGCATAAAGAATGAACCGGGCAAAAAGCTGCTCATTACTGACGGCGTCTTTTCCATGGACGGCGATATCGGACCGCTGCCTGCACTCTGTGACCTGGCGGAAAAGTATGGCGCCATCATGATGGTCGACGATGCGCATGCTTCCGGGGTGCTCGGCCGCAATGGCCGCGGCACGATCGATCACTTCAAGATGCATGGGCGTGTGGACATTCAGGTCGGGACGCTGTCCAAGGCAATCGGGGCGCTTGGTGGATACGTCTGCGGCACGCGGGATCTGATCGACTTTCTCTACCATCGCGCACGGCCGTTTCTTTTTTCGACTTCCCATCCGCCGTCTGTCGCGGCCACATGCATCGCTGCTTTCGACGTCCTTGAACAAGAACCCGAGCGCATGGAGAAGCTCTGGGAGAACACGCACTTTTGGAAGAAAGAGCTTGGACTGCTTGGCTTCGATATCGGTGGCAAGAGCACACCGGCCAGCGAGACGCCGATTACGCCGATCATCATTGGCGACGGCAAGTTGACGATGGATTTCTCGCGTGAGCTATTTAAAGAAGGGGTGCTTGGTACCGGGATCGCGTTTCCGACTGTGCCCGAAGGCAAAGCGCGTGTTCGCACGATCATGACGGCTACGCATACGCAGGATGAGCTGCAGAGGGCGCTGGAGGTGCTGAAGACGGTGGGGAAGCGGATGGGAATTCTGTCGTAGGCTATCGCGCCGCGGGGCTAGGACTCCCTCGGACATACTGGTTCCGTCGTTGTGGTAGGGATCCTTCGACTTCGCAAGCGCTTCACTTCGTTTCGCGCTTGCTGCGCTCAGGATGACATGTACTTCTATAGGTGGATTGCAGGGATGACCGGACAGCTGGCGCGTGTCCCGCATCATCGTATTTTTCTATCTCGACACTAGCTATCCGTTCGTGCGGTACACGACCTTCCCACCCACGATTGTGGCTATTGTCTTTCCTGTGAAGTGCCAGCCGTCGAATGGAGTGTTGCGCGACAGCGAGTGCGATTTGGAAGCGTCGAACGTCCAGCGCTTCTTGGGATCGAAGATGGTGACATCGGCGAAGCTGCCACGGGCTAAAGTACCGTGGCCGGTCAGATCAAAGACTCGCGCCGGACCGCTGGTGAACAGCTCTACGATTCGTGTCAACGGAATTTTGTGCTTTACATAGAGTTGCGTGATCGCTAACGGCAGAGCGGTCTCGAGGCCTGTGATGCCAAACGAGGCGCGCTCAAATTCCACTTCTTTCTCGTGCCGCGCGTGGGGCGCATGGTCGGTGGCAATCGCGTCGACGGTGCCATCGGCGAGAGCTACCACGATGGCCTCGATATCTGCAGCGGTGCGCAGCGGTGGGTTCATCTTGAAATTCGTGTTGTACTCGCCGACGCTCTCGTCAATGAGAGTGAAGTGATGCGGCGTTACCTCGCAGGTAACTCTCGCCTTGGCGCGCTTGCCGCGACGTACGGCTTTCAACGCATCGGATGTTGAAAGATGCGCAACGTGTAGCCGTGCCTCGTGGATCTGCTGGGCGAGTGCAACATCACGGTCCACGATCGATGCCTCGGCCGATGCGGGCATGCCACGCAGCCCCAGGCGAAAACTCGTGGGACCGGCATGCATCGAGCAGTTCTCAGTCATTCTTGTGTCTTCCGCATGCTGCACAACGGGAAGGTTCAGGTCGGCACTGAGACGTAGGGCCATGCGCATGGTTTCGTCTTCGAGTATGGGTTTTCCATCGTCGGTGACGGCAATGGCGCCGGCACGCTGCAGGGCGGTGAAATCGGTCAATGTTGCGCCGCGGCTGCTCTTCGTGGCGGCGGCGATTGGAAACACATTGACGGCTGCTCCGCGATCTGGGCTGCGCAGCCAAGTGACCCAATCCGGAGTATCCACAACCGGTGCCGTATTCGGCATCGTGCAAACTGAGGTGAAACCGCCTGCGGCCGCTGCGGCGGTGCCAGTTGCGATTGTTTCTTTATAGTTCTGACCAGGCTCGCGAAGGTGGACGTGCAGGTCGATGAATCCCGGTGCAACGACGAGGCCACGGGCATCGAGTTTCTCGTCGGCAGAACCGCGGATCTTATTCGGAGGCGCGACCTCGGCGACGTGGCCATCGCGCAGCAGAATATCCATGGGCGCGTTGATTTTCGCTGCGGGATCGATCAGGTGTCCGCCTTTGATCAGCAGGCTCGGATTTTTCTTAGCATTCAGCATTCAGCATTCAGCACTCGGCAGTCAGACATACAATCCAACTCGCGGTGTTTAGAGTTAGCGCGAGAACCTGTCTCGTAGCGTTTCTTTCGCTCCTTCGGAGCTCAGCGCTCTCCCACCTAAACTCTCCCACGGCTTGCGCCGTGGGCTGCATTCTTTCGCCGCTTCGCGGCTGTGTTCTCACGGCATTAACGCCATTAGCGACGTTAACGGTTGCCGGCAAAGTTTGGCTTTTACGCACACATGTTAATCCTCGTGTTCAGTTTGCCTTTCCCAGAGCGCGGGCCAGGATTGCCATGCGCGTTGGAAGGCCGTTATGGACTTCATTCACGATGACCGACTGAGGGCTATCGGCAACCTCTGCGGTCAACTCTAGTCCGCGGATGATCGGGCCGGGATGCATCACGATTGCGTCGGGCTTTGCTAATTTCAGTCTGTTAGCGGTCATCTGATAGCGGGCGATGTAATCCGGCAACGCGATTTTCTGGCCTGCCAGACGCTCGGTTTGCACCCGCAACAGCATGACAACATCGGTCCCACGTATCGCGTCCTCGATATGGCGCGTTATTCGTAGTCCAGGCACGAGTGTTGCTGCAACGTCGGGCACGAACTCCGGAGGGCCGCAGAGCGTAAGCTTCACGCCAAGCCGCGTCAGCAAGTAGCAGGCACTGCGCGCTACCCGGCTATGGAAGATATCTCCAATGATCGTGGCCTGGAGCCCTTTGAGCGACTTCTTGTGCTTCAGGATCGTCACTGCGTCGAGCAGGGCTTGCGATGGATGCTCATGCATTCCATCTCCTGCGTTGATGATCGGGATATCGAGGTGAGTCGCCATCAGATAAGGCGCTCCCGCTGAGGGGTGGCGCATTACGATGCAATCGGCGCCGACCGCGCGGAGAGTGTAGCCGGTGTCAATGATGGACTCCCCCTTCTCGATGCTCGAACCGCTGGACTGCACGAGCACCGTGGTGGCGCCGAGCGCCTTCGCCGCGAATTCGAATGAGGAACGTGTTCGGGTGGAAGGTTCGTAGAACAGCAGTACAACCCGCTTGCCGCGCAGCAGCGGACGCGGTTTCTGCGGGTTCATGCGGCGGGCAAGATTCAGCAGGCCGACGATTTCTTTGGTGTCGAGATGTTCGATCCCGAGCAGGGACCCACGCGCAGGTTGATTCATCGAGAAGCGTTCACTGAAAAATTACAAACCGTGCATCATACGCGGCTAACGAGCGTGGGTGCAAGCGCTGATCATGGCTTGTTTCGTCGGCCCATAATTGTCCCACTCAGAGCTCCGCCGGCAGCTCCCAAAACGATTGCGCTAAGAAAACCGAAGATCAGGATGAACACCATCAAGAATTCGAGCCCATCGGGAGACTTGAATCGATCGAGGATTGCAATGGCCTGCGGATCGTTGGCGCGTGAGGCTGTTTGATCGATCACCTGGAGCAGTGCTTTCCGGATTTCGGGTCCCTCGTGCATCAGTAACACTCTCAAGGCCCCGAGCACCGCCGAAGTTGCAAACCAGAGCAACCCGCTCAAGGCACCGAGCCGTGCTCCGGCACCAACCTTGATCTCCGAACCCGGATGACCTTGGCGATAGAAAACAACGGCCAGAAATCCGACGCTGAACATCGCCACGAGCGGGTGCAGTCCTAGAAGCATCAGGACCGACGCCACTAACGCGGCGAGCGCGCAGGGCTTGATTGCCTGCGACCAATGCATTGGAAGGGCGAGTACGGGCACCGTCTCCGCGGCCGGCAATGGCGGCTCGGTTTGCGGAAGGCCTGCAGCTTCGGAAAGGGGAAGTGTGGCTGCCGCTGGTTCGGCCACCACCACGCGGATCTGGGGAGCCATGCAGTGCGGGCAAAAGACTCTGCCTTCGTCCACGAGCTGACCGCATTTGTAACAGGGTTGTTCCATCGTCACTGTACTGCGCGAGACCGGGGAAGGCTTGATTTGAAGTTACAGCACGTCAGAGCATGGAAGCAAGGTGCGAAGGCCCTGACCGCGTTATTCGCTCAGACGCTGAAAGTGTGCGTGATCATGACTGACCCCATCCTCCACCACCGGGTGTCTCGATCCTGATCCGCTCGCCCTTGCGGAGGCGGGTGCTGAACTTTCCTGGCATTGGTTCGAGCGCGCCATCGCGGTGCACAATCGTCGCCTTTCCCGGCGCACCCTCTGACCCGCCTGAGAGTCCCCAAGGACCGCGCGAGCGGCGATCGGCAAGCAGGGTCACTTGGCAATCGGTAAGGACTTCGATCTCACGGACGATGCCGTCGCCTCCATGGAATCCGCCAGTTCCGCCGCTTGCAGGTCGAAGCGAGTAGGAACGGATGCGCAGCGGATATGCATATTCCAAAGCCTCTGCGGGAGTGTTCAGCGAGTTAGTCATGTGAGTGTGCACGCCGGGGACACCGTCCTTTGTTGGGCGCGCGCCCATGCCTCCAGCGATCGTTTCGTAATAGGTGAAGGGCTCGCCTGTGAGAGCATCGATGCCGCCAATGGTCAAATTGTTCATGGTTCCTGACGCGGCCGCTGGGATCTGGCCGGGAATCGCGTGCGCCAGAGCTCGCAGCAGAACATCGACAATCCTCTGGGAGGTCTCAACATTGCCGCCAGCGACGGCAGCTGGCGGACGGGCATTTACGATGGTTCCCTGTGGGGCAATTACATTGATCGGCCGCATGAGCCCGGCTGTTGCTGGAACATCTTCTGCTAACAAGCAGCGAAACACGTAGAAGCAAGCCGAATAGGTAATCGCCGCCACCGCATTCACGCTGCCGGCGACTTGTGGATCGCTTCCGGTGAAGTCAACGGTGACTATGTTGCGGGAAGGTACCTGTCTGCGTCTCGAGTTGTTCTTCAGCCTTGGATTGACGCGATGAATCTGTATTGTGACTGCGATCTTCACTGGTTCCTCGGTGATGCCATCGTTGTCTAGAAAATCTTCGGCGCCATACTCTCCGGGAGGGACGGTTTGCAGGAATGCCCGCATCAGTTCTTCTGAATAAGCGAGCAGATCGGCAGCAGCTCGTTTCGAGCGCTCTACGCCATATCGCGAGCAGACCTCTCGAATCCGTTCGGCACCAGTGTGGCAGGCAGCGAGCTGGGCACCAAGGTCGCCCTCACGCTCTTCTGGGGTGCGCACGTTGTTGAGCAGCATCATCAGGACGTCTCGATCGGTTACGCCTCGGCGCATCAACTTCACCGGGGGGATGCGGACGCCTTCCTGGTAGATCTCCCGGCAGAGTCCCATGGAACCGGCATAGGCTCCGCCAACGTCGGCGTGATGTGCTCGCGAAGCTACGTAAAAGTCGGGTAGTGTTGGCCGCCTGTGTTTTCGGCGGCCACCCTCGATGTACACAGGAGCCACGAGCGTGATGTCAGGCAGGTGCGTTCCGCCACGAAAGGGATCGTTCAACATCACAACGTCGCCGGGTTCCATTGGACCGGCATCAATCGCGGCCTGAACGGACATTGGCATCGAGCCGAGGTGCACGGGCATGTGATCGCCCATGGCGATGACTTGTCCGCTGGCGTCGAATACCGCGCAGGAGTAGTCGCGCCGTTCTTTGATGTTCGGAGAAAACGCCGTGCGGCGTAGTGCTGCGCCCATTTCTTCGGCGATCGAGTGATAGAGGTTCTTGAAGATCTCAGTTTCGATGGGATCGCGGTGCATGCGGCTGATAGTACCAGTTGGTGGCCCGGCGACGTTAAGCAGTGCTTTGGGTCTCCGCGAACTCGGCAACCTTTCTTGGTGAACTCTGCGGTAAGAGCTTTTGACCGCCGAGTACGCTGAGAACGTCCGCAGAGAACGCTAAGAAATGCTCAGGTTGTGCGCGTCGGGTGGCGATCGACTGTTCGGAGAAGGTGCCCGATGCGATCAATCGCAACAAATTCGCGCTGAAAATGCAAAATTCTATTGACACTTTATTCATCGTGCCGCAATATCTTGGGTTATAGGACTTTCCCATACCACGAGTAGGGTTAGTCTTTCAGGATTAGGGCCCAAAGTGGTTACCCCTTGCAAGGGAAAATCGTTCACGGAGGCACCTTCAATGGCAACGAAGAAGAAGGCAAAAAAGAAGAAACACTAACCGTTGGCGAGACGATACTCGCATACGCTCAGATTTTTCACTGGCCTCTTGAGAGAAGCACCTCTTAAGAGGCTTCACCGTTTGGTGCAAGAAACGGAACTTCTGGTCGCGGGAACCACGAAAAACTGCATCCGACGCTTCGCAGCTATGTCACAATGAAAAAGAGCCGGACCTGCGGAGCCTATCGATGGCCAGGAAGAAGAACAGTGAGAAGCACAAGAACAGCGAAGTTCTGATCCCCGACAAACTTTACTTCCGCATCGGAGAGGTCGCCACACTCTGCCGCCTACCCGCGTATGTGCTGCGTTTCTGGGAGTCCGAATTCCCGCAGTTGAAACCAGTGAAGAGCAGCACCGGCCAGCGCATGTACCGCAAGCGCGATGTCGAGAGCGTGCTGCGCATCAAGCAGTTGCTCTACGAGCAGGGGTTCACGATTTCCGGAGCCCGGCAGCAGCTGCGGGCAGAGACGAAGTCCGACAAAGGGCAGGCTGCGATCCCATTTCCGGCTCAGTCCGCGCCGGAACTGCAACATATTCGGCAAGGACTTCGCGAGATTCTGGAACTGCTCTCAACTCGCAGGACGGGCTAGTGCAGTTCCAACCGCTGGCCTTCTAGCACTAAGAATCAGGCTCCCACCCAATTTCTGCGTTCTAGAATTGTCGGAGGCTCATATGTCTTTCCTAGGGCCAGACGCCGTTCTTCGCGCTGCGTCGTCCATAGCAGCACTGGGCCAAGTATCGCCGGTATGGCTCGCGAGATGACGCCCGATTCCTGCTTGAACTCGGCACGCAGAACGCGAATCTGCTCGCTGACGTCGCGGTTAACCTTCCGGAACTGGTGTTCCATCGCCCACAGCGCTGAGCTGTAGATGCCGCTTAGGCGATGCATCTCGCGCGCAAACCGTTCGCGCACACGCGCGTCGGGCCAGTCTTTGTAGCGCTTCCAGCCGGTCAGCAACGTACGAGAGATACGGTAAAGGCTTGGTCCGTTCATCTCGAAATCACGCCAAAACGCCCAATCGAGGAAGCGCTTCGAATCGTCCCTCGAAAGAGCCGCGTGTTTGAAATTGAATTTGAACTGACCATGAATGTCGGCATAGTCGATATCGCGCAACATGCGCCCCTCTTCGGTCATCTGCTGATAGAGTGGGGTTCCTGGCACCGGCGTGTAGAGCATGAATTGGTGAAAGTCGGTGTTGTGAGAGACCGCGTGCTCAATCTCGGAGATCATGTTGTCTGGCGTGTGATGTTCCAGGCCAATGATGGTTGATCCCTGTACGCGAATGCCGTGCTCTCGCAGCTCGCGGGTCAGTTGCCTGGTATCGGTGCCGTTCAGCTTGGTGTATCCCGCGCGAGGAGACTCCAGGCCCATCCAGAGCCACGACACACCCAGTTCCACCAGTTCTTGCATGGTGTACTTGCGGATCGCATTTGCAGAGGCAAACACCGACATGGTCCAGCTTTTCTGCGCTGCCTTCATGCGCTCCAGCAGGCGCATCGCACGATCCCGGTGGAGCAGGAAGTTTTCGTCCATCACGAAAAACGAATGCACCTTCAATTCGTTCTCCATCTGCTGCATGACCTCGAACAGCTCGTCGCCACTCTCGAAGAAGTTGACGAACTTGCCTTTGCCTCCAAAGAAAGCGGAAGTTGTGCAGAAGTTGCATCCCATGGGACATCCGACGGAAGGAATGATGGTTGCTGCGGTTGCGCCCTTCCGCTCCGGAAGGCGAATGCCCATGATCCGCGTGTGCAGTCCTGAGACGATTGCTGGATGTCGAATCGGCGCGCCTTCATCCTCGCCGAGGTAGCGCCGCATCCACGAGACGCCCTCGCCGCGCACAATGTGATCGGCATCAATCAGCTTTTCAATTCCTGGGATGGCTGCTACATGTCCTCCCACTACGATTGCGGAATGAGGCGACAACTTTCGAACCATGCGACACATCTCTCGCACCTTGCCCACGTTGATGATGATCGAGGAAATTCCTACGATGTCGTACTGATGGCTGGTCAGTTCGTGGGCAAAATCTTTGCGGGTCGGGAAGTCGAGGACCGTGCAGGGGGCCGAGATGTTCGCCTGGATCAGCATGATTCCCCATGAGCGGTGAAACATTCTCAGCGAGAAACTGCCTTGTGCGCGGGTAACCTGATTGTGATAAAGCTCCATCGGGTTGATGGAGCGGCTGCCGAACTCGTCGTCTTGCGCGTACGGTCCGAAGACCGAGCTCAGCAGAACGTGGGCTTGATTTCCCTTAGGATGCTTTTCAGCACAACGAGGTGTCTTCGTGGGACCAGGGGCTTGGCTTTCCAATTCGCGTTCATCCGTTTCCCCCCACGAGCCGTTGACCTAATGGTAGTCCCGCACCAACGCGGAAGGACCTTCTCAGCGCGAGATAACACAAAAAGATTACAAACATTGGAAATATGTCTCTCCACGCCAAAATTAATCGGTTGAAGCTTGAACCGTGCTCACTCTCTAACCTAGAATCGCTGCGCTATGGCATCGGAGCCGTTGGAAGTCGCGCGTCTGGAACGTGGGATTCTAAGCTTGCGGGGTCCTCTTACCATGGAGAACGTCACGCCGTTCATGAATGCAGTGCGGCGAGAGAGTGCTCCCACCATGATTCTGGATTTCTCGGGCGTTCCTTACCTGGATTCTTCCGGGCTGGGATCTTTAGTCAGCGCGTGCACCTCGTGCGCTAAAGCGGGACGGCGTATGGCTCTGACTGGTGTGAACAAGCGGGTTTTGAAAGTCTTCGAGATAACAAAAGTCGAGCAGATCTTCCTTATGTTCCCGACTCTCTCCGACGCGATCGAGGCCTTTACCAACGCGGGATCGGCGTAGGGCGCGCTGGCATTCTAAGCGGCGCGATTCGAGTTCCGCTTCTTTACGTGGCCGGCGTTGACGGCATCGAGCCGGATTCGCGTCACCCTGGCGGTTTCCTGTAGGAGATCGCTTGAGAACTTGCCGCTTTCGCCCGCCATCACTGAACCCGCGGCTAGGGCAAAGCGCAGGGCGTCTGATTGATCTTCGAAGTAAAGAACCACTTGTCCCGACATATACACTTCCCCCTGGGATGTCCAGCCGAGCGAGCGTAGGGCTGGAAAGATCGTTTTGCTTTGCTGCGACGAAGTGGGCTGAACGCTTTCCCCTGATTCTGGAAGCCCAGGGAGTCAGAACAAAGTGATTCTCTTGGTTCCGAAGGACACAGTAGGTCATAAACCGCGGGGTGCAGTATGATTCGGGCTGAGAATCTCGATGCGACGCTCCCTTGCGATTATGGTGTTTTTGTGCCTCATGGCGTTGGCCGCCTCCGCCTCCGATAAGGCCGTACTCGGCTCCTGGGAGGGAGATTCGAAGTGCGCTGTCCCCAGTTCGCCTTGCCAGGATGAACACGTGTTTTTTCAGATTTCCATGGATAGGAAGGACCCGTTCCATCTCAATCTTGACACCTACAAGGTCATCGAGGGATCGCCAGAATTCATGGGCACTCTGAGCTGTCACTACGAATCGAAGGCAGGCGCGCTCAGTTGCACCTCCAGCAGCAAAGAGAAAGACGATTGGGAGTTTCACGTGATAGGCGACACCATGGCGGGCCGGCTGCTCGTCGACGACGGCAAGACCCTCTATCGCCGCATTACATTGCACAGGAGCCCGAAGTAGTCCGATGGCCGTATTGATCTCAATGCTGCGGGGCGTGAACCTTGGTCCGCATAACCGGATGAAGATGGATGCCCTGCGATCGGTCTACGAATCGCTCAAGCTCGAAGGGCCGCGTACATACGTCCAGAGCGGCAATGTTATTTTTCGCACGAAAGAGAAGGATCTTGGCAAGCTTGGGGTCAAGATACAGGATGCGATTGAGAAGAAATTCAAATGCCGTCCTGACGTGATCCTTCGGACAACTGACGAGTTGAAGAAGGCGATCGCTGCCACTCCGTTCGCGGGCAGGCCCGATCTGGAGCCAGGGAAGATTCTTGTGACTTTTCTTGCGGCCGAACCCCCGCGTGAGGCCGAGGCTAATCTTGCGAAATTCAAAGATTATCCCGAAGAACAGCACCTGAAAGGGCGTGAGATGTACATTTATTTTCCCAATGGCGCCGGGAAATCGAAGCTGCCGTGGTCGTCCGTGGAAAAGCTGCTGAAAGTAACCGGAACCGCGCGCAATTGGAATAGTGTGACCAAGATGTTGGAGATGGCCGAGGAAATGGAAAAGCTCTAGCTTCTTCTAGACTGGCGTTCCAGGCGTGCATGAACGAAACACTTCCACCGTCAACATTTTCATCCTCGTCTTCAACGTCTGCGCCTTTTACTCAGTGGTGTAGTTCACTTCGAGTCGTCGCACCTGAAGGCTTGAGACGTAAAGGGCTATGACTGCTACGAGCAAAACACCAAAGATAGCCAACGGTGCGGATATCGGTTCTGCGTTGGAAATGAGTAAGGCGAAAAATGGCGGGGTACCTGGAGCGACGGGAATTTCTACCGGGCAAAGTGATTTCAGATAGTAGATGATGCTGACTTGTTTCAGAACATTGGGCAGAAATGGATTGATTGCTTCCCAGATGAGTGCGACGGCCGCGGGGACGATCGGGTTGCGAAACAGCATTCCGGCAACGAGGAAGAAGGCCCCGTATCCGATGCAGGCCAGGACGGTGACTCCCGCGTAGATCGCGGCGTACTGCAATCCGTGATTGTGGTAGAGATACAAATCCTGCTCGCTCGCTGTGAAGTGCCAGAGAAACGCACAGGTTTGAAGAATCTCGCTGGTGAGGAAGATCGTGCAAGTGGCAAGCAGTCCCGCCAAGAATTTACCTGCCATCAGGACGTCGCGACGAATTGGAGAGAGGAAGTAGAAATGCAGACTACGATCCAGAATCTCGCCGCGGAAGAGATTCATGAAGATTCCCAGGCAGCCAAAAAAGATGGCTAGACGCAGGAAGAAGAATTGGAATACGCCCGCGAACATGAAGGAATCCTGACCGAGATCATTGCTGCTGTGCAGGTTGACGTAGTCGACTTTGCCGTCGGTGACGCCCACGTAGAGATCGGCTCTGCCGTCGGAATAACGGCCGGATTCACGAGCTACCGTTACTTTTGATCCGTTTTCAGTTGGGCGCTGTTCCGTCCAGTGAGCAGTCACCGGAGGCTTGCCGAGAATCGCAATTACGTCATCTTTCTTCATCCCCAAGTGAATTGCGCTGAGATCTTGATAGGTAACCGCCTTCTCGCCGCTGCGGGCAATCTTCTCGGATCGACTCTGGCGGTTCCCTGCCGTAAATGCGAGCGCGATAAAGAGCAGGACTGGGAGCAGCGCGAGAACGTATATCCAGAGTCCACGACGGGCGAAGAGGGTTTTCTTGAATTCGAGTCGGACAACCGCCTTGATCTGTGCCCACCAGGTGCGGTTCATCGGACCACCTCTTCATTGCCGATAAGGTATTCGTAGACCGAGAGCACATCGTCATCGGCGGGTGCGATCGATTCGATTTCGATTCCGTTCACGGCCAATTCATTCAACGCAAGATAGAAGCGGTCTGGATCGCGCGTTTTCAGGAGGAGGCCGCGCTCGTCTTTGTGGATCGAGACCTCGATCGCCTGTTCGGATGTAAACATTTTTGCTGCAAGTTCGCGTGGCCGGTTACAGCGAATCATGATTTGCGTGGGATGTTCCTGGATTTCGCTGCGCACGTTTTGGATTTGACCTTCGGCAACGACGTAGCCATTGCTAAGCAGGACAACCTGATCCGAGATGATGTCGACTTCGTGCAAAATGTGGCTGGAGATGATCACGTAGCAACCTTGCGATGCTGCGGAGCGAAACAGGGCGATCATCTCGGCACGCGCGAGTGGGTCCAGTCCGTTAAGAGGTTCATCGAGCACAAGAACTTTTGGATCGTGGGCCAGCGCCTGCGCGAGACGAATTCTCTGGCGCATTCCCTTGCTATAGCCGGCGACATTTCGGTGGGCCGCTTCGCCCATATTCACGCGTTCAATGGCCTGCCATGCGAGACGCTGCGCCTCTGATGCAGGCCTTCCGGAAACAAGCAGGAATGAGTACAGAAACTGAAATCCGGTGAGCCCTTTCGGAAATGCATCGAACTGAGTTGAATAGCCAACAACCTTGAAGAGGTTCTCGGGATCGTCGGTTCGACAACCAAGCACATGAATCCGGCCGCGAGATGGCCGCACCAGTCCGGTCATAAGATTCATCAGCGTGGTTTTGCCGGAACCGTTCGGACCAACCAGGCTGGTAATGCCCGGCGGAATCGAGAGGTTCACGCGGTTGACACCCAAGATCTCTCCGTAAAACTTGGAAACGTCCTCGAAGATGATGCGATCGTTCATCGAATCACCTCGTAGGCGCGAACCTTCCGCAGTAGCAGCCACAGGCAAACCATGCAGTACAGAGAGATGGCCACCCATGCTTGCGTGATCGACACGGACTGCTGGATATCGACCTGAAACAGAGAAATCCAAACGGTTCCCATCAGGTATGGGAGATTGAAGAAGTATCCAAAGTCTGTGCGCAACACGGCGTTCACCGCCTGACCGAAACCTGCGCCGAAGAACATGACTGCGAGCAAGAGGGCACCGGCGACAATTCTCCATTTGACCCAAGCGGAGAGGGCCATCGCAAGCAAAGACAGAACTGCGATCCAGAGCAGCGAAGAAAGGATCAGGCTTCCGGCGATCCACAGGTTGCTCCACGTCCAGCTCGCACCCGCGAGGCTGGCCTGCATCACGAACAAGATGACGCCGGGAATCCACGTGACTTGGGAAAGTAGAACAGCCAGGACAGACGACTTTCCT
>Ga0209060_10001252_pt1 | contig 29437 bp, 22 predicted proteins | sample Coa_R1_8_FD_187155 | JGI IMG/M metagenome (GOLD analysis project Ga0209060, IMG submission 187155) | Surface soil microbial communities from Centralia Pennsylvania, which are recovering from an underground coalmine fire - Coalmine... | ecosystem: Environmental > Terrestrial > Soil >...
GGATAGCCCTCAATGGCGGTGGCCCCGTTGCGGTAGCTGCGGATGCGAAACGAATCTTCACCCGCGATCTCCATCAGGTCGGCGGTCTCCCACAAAATGCGCGCGATTTCGCGATTCTCCACCCAGTCCTCGTTTCAATTGTAAGCGAGGCCGTGTATGTCACCACGGTTGTAAGATTGTGAGACAGGCCGGGACGCGAGTCCATGAACCCCGAGCGCCGCCACCAGATCGAACAGCTGTACCATTTGGCTCTGGATCACGAGCCGAAAACCCGCGATGCCTTTTTGGATGAGGCCTGCGGCGCGGATACGGATCTCCGGCGGCAGGTCGATTCCTTGCTCACCCGGACCCTGGCGTCCGTTGAGCCGGAGCCTCGCGCGCGCCAGGAGTTCGAGCACTGGCTTGACCTGACTCCCGGCCAGAGGTTGGGACCGTATGAGGTCGTTGGGCCTTTGGGCGCGGGCGGCATGGGGAGAGTGTACCGCGGCATCGACACGCGTCTGGGCCGCATGGTTGCCATCAAAACCTCGGCCCAGGAATTTAGCAATCGTTTCGAACGCGAGGCGCGGGCGATCTCCGCGCTCAATCATCCCCATATCTGTACCCTCTATGACATTGGCTCCCTGCCCTCGGGCGCCGGCTACCTCGTCACCGAATTTGTGGACGGCGAGACGCTGGGCGATTGGCTCAATCATTCACCGGCTGCCGTCCGCCGGCTGGAGGTCGCGCGCCAGATTCTCGAAGCTCTCCGCGCGGCTCATGCCGCCGGCATTGTTCACCGCGACCTGAAGCCCGCCAACATCATGGTCCGCTCCGACGGCTACGTAAAAGTTCTGGATTTCGGCCTCGCCAAGCGGCTTACCGCTCGCGGCGGATTCGAGAACGACGATACGGCCACCGCGGGGGTCAGCGTCGCCGGGCAAATCGTGGGCACCGTCGCCTACATGTCCCCCGAACAAGTCCTCGGGCAGGAAGTCGATCCGCGCAGCGACCTGTTTGCCTTCGGGACCATTCTCTACGAAATGCTGGCGGACCGGCATCCCTGGCGCCGGAATTCCACGGTCGACACCATGCACGCGATCCTTCACGATGCGGCGCCGCCGCTGTCCTCCGATCTGGCGGCCATCGTCGACAAGCTTTTGCACAAGAGCCGGGGCGAGCGTTACGCTTCGGCGGCAGCCGTACTCGAGGCGCTGGCAAACCCGCCGGCGCATCCGGCGCCGCGCCCTTCCCTCACGCGTCTGATCGTTCTTCCGTTTCGCGTTCTAAGGCAAAATGAGGCATCCGATTTCCTCTCGCTGAGCCTGCCCGACGCCGTTACCAGTTCCCTGGCTGCGATCGACTCCCTGGTGGTGCGCTCGACGATGGCCGCGTCCCGCTTCGCCGCCGCCGAAGCCGATCTGAAAGCTGTGGCCGAACAGGCTCAAGTCGATGCCATTCTCACCGGCACTCTTCTCTCTGACGGCAAGCATTTGCGGGTCAATGCGCAGCTGGTGCAGGCGGCCGACGGCGCCGTGCTGTGGACCAACACATTCAATGCTTTGTTCCACGATATCTTCGAGGTTCAGGACGAGATCGTCAACCGCATCGTTCAGTCTCTTGCCCTTCCCCTGACGGCGCGCGAGCAGCGCGCCCTCAAGCACGACGTTCCCGCCAGCGCGGCCGCCTATGAATTCTATCTGCGGGCCAACCAACTCGTAGCCGCGGGCTATAACGCGCCCAACATGATCACGGCCCGCGATCTCTACCTGCAATCCGTGGAGGCCGATCCGCAATACGCGCCCGCGTGGGCTTGCCTGGCGCGCGCGCTCCGGTATGTCGGTAAGTTCGTGGACTCGCGCTCCGGGTATCTCGAACGCGCCGAAGAAGCTTTTCAGAAAGCATTCAGTCTCAATCCGGATTTGGCTCTCGCCCACAACTTTTATACCGCTCACGAATGCGATTCCGGCCGCTCTCTGCAAGCCATGGAACGGCTGATCAAGCGGGCTCACACGCACCGCCATGATCCCAACCTTCTTACCGGCCTCGTCCAGGCTCTCCGTTATTGCGACCTGCTCGAGGCCTCCGTGGCTGCGCACAACCTGGCCAAAAGTCTGGACCCGCACGTCCGGACCAGCGTGGCTTACACCTATCTTCATCTGGGCGAGTTCCAAAAGGCGCTCGATCACTGCCCGACTCCTACCGACTTTTACGTTGTGGCGCCGGCGCTCGACGGTCTGGACCGCCTGCAGGAGGCGATCGCGTCGGCAAAAGAATTCGAGAGAAGCCTACCGGGGCCGCACCGTCTGTGGTTCTCGGCTTGGCTCGCTTATCTGCAGGGCACCGAACAGAGTGGCGAAGCGTTCGACCGCGTCCCCAACTTGACCGACCCGGAAGCTCGCTTCGGCAACGCTTGTCTGCTGGCCAAAGGGAATCTGGCGGATCGCGCTCTGCAACTCCTCTCTCTCGCCCTCGACAACGGATACGCATGCAGCTACGCGCTCTTACACAGTCGCTGGCTGAATGCGCTCCGCGCTGACCCGCGTTTTCCCGCCCTCCTGGATCGCGCTGCCGAAATGAGCCGCGCCGCGCGGACCGTTTTCGTCGCGTGCGGCGGCGACAAATTGTTGGGCATCTCTTCGTCTTCCGCTTAATGCGGGATCCTGCCAGCAGTTATGCTGGAGTTCGATGCCCGAGGGATCGTACCTGTACTGCGACGTGAGCCTGCCGGTGCCGCTCGACCAGCCGTTCACGTATGCGCTGCCGGAGACGCTCGATTCGCCCGTCCTCGTTTCAATTGTAAGCGGTTATGGCTTGCGACCAATTATGGGAACAGCAGTTGCACCGTGTTGGCCGTCTGGCCGTCCACCATCAGGGTGAGGTTCACGGCGCCGCTGCCGGCCAACTGCTGCGGGAGCTGAAGGTTCACCTGATCCAGGCCGAACTCGCTCTGCGATCCCGCGAACAGCACAGGCAGGTCCACGCCGCCGATTTTCGCCGAAACCGATTGTGAGTAGTGCCGCAATCCGGTGCCATAAAGAACCAGAACTGTGGAATCGCCGGCGCCGCCCAAATCGATGGGTGCTGGCGCCAGTTGACCGTCCGACCCTTGCATGAAAGCGTACTGGGTCGTGCTGGTGCCGTCAGCCGCGGCGCGCGTGACGGTAGCGGCCGGTGGCCCGCTGCCGGAACTGTTGGCCGTAAAGATTCCGGGCGCGGTCGCCGCCACAGTTACCGTCGCGGTGGTCGAGCGGCCGTCGTCGTTGCGCATAAGCAATGTGGCCGAACCGGGCGGGATGCCCACCGGAAACAGGAACACCGCCTGTCCCGGTGCTACATAATAAAGCGGCGCGTACGTTTGCTTTCCGGTCGAGTCGGTGATCTGGATCGAAACACCGCCGAGATCGAATTGGAAAGAAGACGAATTCTGCACCGTCAACTGCGTCGCGCCGGTGTTCCCTTTCAAGTACACGAGTTCTTCGGGCGCCACCGCACCACCTGCGTAGGAGGCCGCATTCTGCACGCCATTCGCCGAGATCTGGAGCGGGGGGAACGGAGTATACGCGCGCACGCGATCGCCCCCAAATTGCCCTTCGCAGATATAAAGCACGCCGTTGCCGTCCACAGAAAGCCCAACCGGCCGGTTGACCGACGCTTGGTTCGAGGGGCCGCCATCACCGGTCGAGGCAGCCTGGCCTGTGCCGAGGAAATAGGTGATCGTGCCATCGGTGTTGATGCGGCCGACCCGTTGCCCGATGCTATCGGCGAGGTACACCGTTCCCGACGAATCGATAGCGATGCCGGTGGTGGCGACGCTAACGGCAATCGCCGCGCGCGCGCTCCCATTGATCTTGACGACCTCCCCGGCAGCCCCGACTTGAACGTCCACATACAGCCAGCCATCCGGGCCAAACGCCAGCGCCGTCGGCTCTCCACTGAACGTGGCGTAAGTGGAGACAGCCCCATCCGGCCCTATGCGCCGCACGCGGCCGGAGCCTGGCGCCGACAGCTTTCCTCTCTCGGCCACGTAGAGCGCGCCATCGGCCCCGATCGCCAGACTCTGCGGCCCGTTCAGGGTCGCTTGGGCAGCGGGGCCGCCATCGCCGGTCGAAGAAGGTGTTCCATTGCCGGCGAACGTTGTGATGATCCCGCTCGAATCGATCTTGCGAATGCGGTGGGTGTAAACTTCGGCAATGTAGATATTGCCGATACTATCTTCGACAGCATCCGCCGGATAGTAAAGCGTGGCCGCGGTTGCGGGCCCGCCGTCACCGGTGTCACCCGGAATATTGGTTCCGGCGATGGTGTGAATGATTCTGTCGGACCCCACCAGCCGGACACCGTGGCTCCCCATATCCGCAATCAACAGATTGCCGCGCCCGTCCGGCCGGGCGTTCTGCGGCTGCAGGGACGCCAGCGGGGCCTTGCCGCCCTCGCCTTGATACGGTGCGGCGCCGTTGCCGGCAACGGTTGTAATGATTCCGCTGCCACCGACTTTCCGGACGCGCGCGTATCCGAGATCGCTGAAAAACAAATTTCCGGCGCGGTCAACCGCCACCGCCGGCTTGGTCTGCTTGCCGAAAATAACGGGCATTCGCCACTGGTTCGCGGCAACCCCATCGCAGCAGAACGGCATGGCCATATCAAGGAAACCAGTGGTCGGCCAATTTGGCGGTGCCGCTTTGCCGTTGACAACCGTTCGCGATCCGTTCTGCCCGAGCTTGATTATGTATGGTGTGAAGGCATCGTTCGGGCTCGTATCCAAAACCGCCGCAAAGACGTTGCTTTGTGCGTCGACCGCGAGGCCGAAACTGGAGGGGATGAACTCTCCCGGGAAGAGGTCGAACCAGTATGCGAATAAGGAGATATTTCCGGCAGGCGAGATCTTGCGGATTCTGCCGGACGAATCGCTGACATAGAGGTTACCAGCCGGATCGAAACCGAGTCCGAGCGGGATAGGGAACTCGGCTTGCGTTGCCGGGCCGCCGGATTCGCCGGCGTAATCCGAGACGCCGTTCCCAGCGAAGGTGGAAATGGCTCCCGAGCGATCTACCTTGCGGATTCGCCGGTTCAACGTGTCCGCGATATACAGGTTCCCGCTCGCATCCACCGCCAGTCCGCCGGGCGTGTTGAGTGAAGCCGAGATGGCCGGTCCGCCATCGCCTCCAAACGCGGCCGTACCGTTGCCGGCGACCGTCGTGATGATACCCGATGCCATCACTTCGCGCACGACATGGGCGCCCGCATCCGCGATATAAAGATTCCCGGTGGCATCGAACGCCAGCCCTGCCGGATTATTCAGGTAGCCAGAAGTGGCTGGACCGCCATCCCCCGAACTGCCTGCCGCTCCGCCACCGGCGATCACATGGAAGGTGCCGTCCGGCTGGATGCGCATTATCAGCCCCACTCCCGCGCCTTGTGTCACCGCGACGTACAGCCGATTGGATCCATCGACCGCGATCGCGCCGATATCCTGCAAGGGAGCTTGCGTAGCCGGCATCCCTTCCGGCTTCAGCACGAAAGGAGTTCCGCCGGCAACCGTCGACACCGTGCCCTGTGCGTGGAGCTGCCCGGCGATCAGAAACAATGCGGCTGCGCGAAAAACCTGAAACCTTCGGTGGCTCGACAATTCTCGACCTCGGAATTTCAACTGGCTGGCACGAAACGGATGGCGCGGGCCGCATTCGTAGAACCGGGATTTATTCTACATCCGGCAAGGTTCGGCGCATGCTGCCGCACGCGCGATTTTTTTGCGGATCCGTACCGGTACGGCGGCCATGGCCAATCCTGCCAGCAGTTATGCTGGAGTTCGATGCCCGAGGGATCGTACCTGTACTGCGACGTGAGCCTGCCGGTGCCGCTCGACCAGCCGTTCACGTACGCGCTGCCGGAGACGCTCCGCCATCGCGTCCGCCCCGGCAGCCGCCTGCTCGTTCCCTTCGGCACGCGCAAGCTCACCGGCGTCATCCTGAGCTGTCATGACCAGCAGCCGCAAGTGAGCGCGCGCCACGCGCTGCGCCTGCTGGATGCCGACCCCGTGCTCGACGCCGAACTGCTGGCGCTCGGGGCCTGGATCGCTCATTACTATTGCGCGCCGCTCGGCGAGGTGCTGCGCGGCATGCTGCCGCTCTCGGCGGAAATCCGCCGCGGCAAAGTCTGGTCGCTCACCGACGCGGGCCGCGATGCCGCCCGCCAGCTTCTGCTCGATTCGGCTCCCGACGACCCCGCCACGCAGGTGCTCCGTCTGCTCGAAAAACGGCCGCTCTCAGCCGCCTATATCGCCCGCACTCTGCCGCTCGCCGACAAGGCCCTCCGCGCGCTCGAACGCCGCGGCTTCGTGGCTGCCGAGGACACCCAGAGCGAGCGCGATCCGCTGCGCGCCCCGTCGGAGCGCCTGCGCGTGGAACTGGCCGCGGAACCGGGCGGCAAGCTGAACAAATCCGAGCGGGAGCTGCGCGCCTTTCTCGAGTTACATCCCGGTTCGCACAATCTCAAGGACCTCGAGAACACCGTCAAGAACGCCAGTGCCGCGGCGCGGTCGCTGGCCCGCAAAGGCGTGGTCTCGCTCAACTCCGAGCCCCTCACGCTGCGCGGCGGTCCCGTTCGTGCTCCACACCGCTTGAACTCCGCCCAGCAGGCGGCGTTTACGCAGATCAGCGCGGCCATCGAAAGCCGGAAGTTTCAGGCGTTCTTGCTGCATGGCGTCACCGGCTCCGGCAAAACCGAAGTCTATTTGAATGCCATCGAGGCGGTGCTCGCGCAAAACCGCGGCGCGCTTCTTCTGGTGCCGGAAATCGCGTTGACCCCTGCCATGGCCGGCCAGTTCTACGCCCGTTTTGCCGACCGCGTCGCCATTCTGCACAGCGCGTTTTCCGATGTCGAGCGCCTCGAGCAGTGGCGCCGCATTCGTTCCGGCGCGGCCTCGGTGGTGGTGGGCACGCGCTCCGGCGTCTTCGCTCCCGTGCGCGATCTCGGCCTCATCGTCGTTGATGAAGAACACGACGGCAGTTACAAGCAGGAGGAGACGCCGCGCTATAACGGCCGCGACGTCGCCATCGTGCGCGCGCAGGCCGCCGGCGCATGCGTGATTCTCGGCTCCGCCACCCCGAGCCTCGAGAGCCGCTACAACGCCCAGTGCGGCAAGTATAACTTATTGGAGTTGCCCGCGCGCATCGAAGAGCGGCCCATGCCTTCGGTTCAACTCGTCGATATGCGGCAGGAATTTCTGGAAACGCGCCGCCAGGCCACGTTTTCCCGCAAGCTCGTGGAGGCTCTGGGCGCGCGCCTCGAAAACGGCGAGCAGGCCATCATTCTTTTAAACCGGCGCGGGTTTTCCAGTTTCGTGGCCTGCCGCGCCTGCGGCGAGCGCATCCAGTGCATCAACTGTTCGGTCACGCTCACGTTTCACAAGCGCGACCGGCGCCTGTTGTGCCACTATTGCGGCTACGCGCAGAAGCCTCCCAGTGTCTGCCCGCGCTGCGGCAGCGAGCATATCTATTTTCTCGGGCTGGGTTCGGAGCGCGTCGAGGAAGAGTTGCACCGCGATTTTCCCAGAGCCCGCATTGCGCGGCTCGATCGGGACACCGTCACCGGCAAGCGCCAGTTTGAAACAATTCTGCACGGGTTCCGCGAACGCGATTACGACATCCTGGTCGGCACCCAGATGATCGCCAAAGGTCACGACATCCCCAACGTGACGCTGGTCGGCGTGATCTCCGCCGACATCGGCCTCGGCATGCCCGATTTCCGTGCCGCCGAACGAACCTTCCAACTGCTCACGCAGGTTGCCGGCCGCGCCGGACGCGGCTCCGCACCGGGCCTCGTGCTGATCCAGACCATCAATCCCGATCATTACGCCGTCCGCCTCGCCGCCGCGCACGATTATGCCGCGTTTTACGAAAAGGAACTGAATTTCCGCCGCGCCATGCATTATCCGCCCTTCAGCGCCATGGCCAATGTTCTGGTCCGCAGCGAGCGCAAGGAGATGGCCCTGCGGATGAGCACCGAACTAAGCAGGCTGGTGACGCCGCCGCCCGACAAGCTGCGCGTACTCGGCCCCGCCGAGGCGCCGGTGCCGCGCCTGCAGAATGAATATCGCTATCAATTTCTGATCAAGGCGGCCAGCCGCAAGGCCCTGAACGCGCTATTGCAGCAGATTCGCGCTTTCGCGCTCGAGCACAAATGGGGAGCGACGGCCCTGACCATTGATGTGGACCCGCTGAGCCTCATGTGAGCGCGGTTTCCTCCACGATTATTCACTTGACAAAAGTTGAGAGCCGCCGCATAATCTTCTTGTGGGCATCTCAATCACTTCCTTTTCTTCGGTTTGGCTGCCGCTCGGGAAGCCCGAAGTTCCTTTCGGATGTCCTGTTTTATCGACGCTAACAGCGTTCTTGTCGGTACCCGCTGGAGCGGTGATTTCGTTTTCTCGCTAGGAGGATGCGCCATGACTCTAATTGACCTCACAGTTCAGTTTTCGAGCGAGGAGCGGTGCCGCGAACTGTTGGAGCGGCTGCGATGGCCTAACGGGCCGATTTGCTCCCGCTGTGGTGACTCCGCCGTCAGGTTGGAAGGCAGAACCAAACTGCTGTACTGCAAAAAGTGTGACTACCAATTCTCCGTCACAACCGGAACCATCTTTCATGATTCGCACTTGCCCCTTATCAAATGGTTTACCACTACCCTTTTGATGTGCGAGGCGAAAAAGGGAATCAGCGCGTTGCAGGTGAAGCGCACGGTCGGGATGGCCTACAAAACGGCTTGGTATCTCTGCCATCGCATTCGCAAAGCCATGAACGAAGCGAATCGGGAGTTGTTGAACGGAACAGTTGAGGTCGATGAAACCTTCGTCGGCGGAAAGCAACGCGGGCAGGGACAGGGTATCAGGGACAACAAAGAAGTCGTAATCGGCATTCGCCAGCGGGGAGGAGAACTCCGGTTCTTTCACGCCGCCGACGCCACTTCTGGAACGCTTGCCCGATACATCAAAGAAAACATCGACAAAGATCTTGATGTCATCATCACCGATGAATGGAGCGCCTATCCAAAAGCGATGATGGAAGCGGGCGTTCATGGCTCGCGCCATAAGACAATCAGACACAAAGACAAGATTTACGTTCAAGGAGAAATCCATACGAACACAGTAGAATCGGCGTTTTCTCTCCTGAAACGCGGAATTATTGGCACATGGCATCAAATGAGCGCCAAGCATCTGGCGGCCTATCTGGAAGAAATGACCTTCCGATTCAACCGTCGCAATCGTTCTGATCTGTTCCTTGACACTTTGCGTCATATGGTCACTGCGGATCCTCTGACGTTTGAGGATCTGACGGCATGAATAATTCGGAATCGTAATCGCCAAAGCCATATTCATCGTCATTGATCGTCGGCATTATCTGCAAGGCTTTGGCGGAGGCTAAGTTGTCTTGTGCTCTTTGACGAAGAAAATTAATCGTGCTGTTTAGGTGGCCGATTCTCTTCTGTGAGTCCGTATTCCATTCGTCTGTCAGCACACTTGCTTCTAGCAGTAGTTGTCCTAATTGATGATCGACTGAATCGACAAGCCCAGTAATAGCAAGAACACGATTCGGATCAAGCAATCCGCTTTTGCCAGAGTTACGGAGGATGGCGATGTGGCTCTCGCCGCCACATCCATCGACGTGTTCTTTTGCTTGGAACAAAATATAAGCGGCGAGTATGACTAATTGATGCAGGCTGAGACTGCGTGAGTGCATGCGGGCCGTCAAGAAATCAGCCATGTAATACCCCGCCCCGCCTGAGCAATGCTCCTCAACTATGTTCACGATCGGACCTGAAGCATGATAGAGCCGGTTGTCCGCTTCTGTTTTAACTCCGTAGATCAATTCCACTTGCGGAAGTGCTCCCGGTTGGTAGATCGCCCCGTATTCCTTATAAACGTCCTTGATTCTCTGCTCAATCGCATCGCAGGCAGCATCGATGTCCCGCTCCCCCGATGCGGCAGCCCATGCTTTCCGCGTGAGCATATCAATGAACGGGCCGTCGCCCGCACCGCAAAACGCCGCCACTAATTCATCTTCGTCGGTTCGAAAGAACGGCTCTACGTGCACTTTCGAGACGTGTTTCTTGGACAGCCCTGGCACGGTTGCTTGAGTATCAGCGCATATCACCACGCCGTCAAAGCAGCGAAATCCTGCGATGATTGTCACGGCTTGCCTCCTCGGAAGCCGCTCACTGCCAATTAGCGGCTTTGGGTGCAAGGGTATACCTCCAGCTTACTTTTGTCAAGTAAATAATCCTGGTTTCCTCTTGCATTTCCCCTTTTCTTCGCCCATACTGGCGGTAGGGTCCGACCGATGGCTCTCACAAAACGACAAAAGCAGGTCCTCGACTTCATCGCGCATTTCCAGGATGAAAACGGCTACTGCCCGAGCTACGAAGAAATCGCGCACGGGCTCGATCTGGCGTCGCTGGCCACCGTCCATAAGCACATCTCCGCTCTGGAAACCAAGGCCTACTTAAAGCGCGGTTTCAACCAGAGCCGGTCGCTCGAGCTCGCTCCCAAGTACCTGCAGGAGCAACGGCGCTCGCGCCCCGTGACGGAAATTCCGCTGTTGGGACGGATCGCCGCCGGTGCGCCGGTGGAATCCGTGCCGCAGCGTGAAACCTTGAACTTCGCCGATTTCACCGCGAACCCGAACACCTTCGCGCTCGAAGTGCGCGGCAGCTCGATGATCGACGATCACATCTGTGACGGCGATCTGATCCTGCTCGAGAAGACGGCACAGGCCCGCGACGGCGAGATCGTCGTCGCGCTGGTCGGCGGCGAAGAAACCACGCTGAAGCGGATCTATCGCGAGCCTGGCGATCAGATCCGTCTGCAGCCGGCAAATGCGGCGCTAAAGCCCATCATCGTACCGGCCCGAGACGTGCAAATCCAGGGAAAGCTGCTGGCCGTGCTGCGCAAGTACCGCTAGTCGGATCGAGCGCCGCCTCAGGCGCCTTGCTTGAGTTGTTCCTCGGCGAGCCGCCAGTCTTCTTCAGGACTGCCGCCCTGGCACCCGCGGGCTTCCCACAAGGCATAAGCCAAACGCGCGATTTGTTCGTGTGCCAGCTCCCGGTTCACGGCAACGGTGTCGGTGCGAGCTGACGTTTCCGAGCTCACGCCCGCGGTTTCCAGTTCGCGAGCCGATGTGAGTGTCTCGGCGGAAGGTGATGCGTGTTGCGGCCGCGCCGTTGTATTCCCACGGCGGGAACGCGCCGAAGCCGCCGAAGCGGACGATCCTGTGACGGGGTTCTCAGGGTTGGTCTTTCTTGCCATAACAACTTTTCTCATTTTATCCGATGGCGCTGCCAATTCTCATACAAATTTTCTATGAGTTCCATCGCCAGCGTGTGTTTTCGGACCAGCGCATCCGCCTATTGATAAGATGAGGGTAGCGTGAGAATCCGGCTCCTCTCCGCAGTTGTGCTGGCCCTGATGGGGCAGGCGGCGCGCGCGGCCCCGACGGTCCTGGCGGTCGACGTCGACGGCATGATTCACCCCGTAACCACTGAAATCGTTTCCAGCGCGCTGGTCCAAGCGCGGCAGCAAGGCGCCAGCCTCGTCATCATCCGGCTGAACACGCCAGGCGGCCTCATGGATGCCATGCGCGACACCATCTCGCAAATTATTGCCGCCCCGGTCCCGGTAATTACTTATGTCGGGCCCAGCGGCAGCCGCGCGGCTTCGGCCGGCTTCTTTATTCTCGAATCCGGCGATCTGGCCGTGATGGCGCCCGGCACCAATACCGGCGCGGCGCACCCGGTCGCCATGGGCGGCCAGATGGATGCGGTCATGAAAGAGAAGGTCGAAAACGATGCGGCGGCTTATCTGCGCAGCATTTGTGACAAGCGCGGACGCAACAGCGCGCTGGCCGAAACCGCCGTCCGTCAAAGCAAGTCCTTCACCGAGCGTGAAGCCCTTGACCAGCATTTGATCGATCTGATCGCCCCCAACGAGGCCGAATTGCTGAACCAGCTCGATGGCCGCACCATCACGCGCTTCGATGGATCGAAAGTTACACTACGGACTGCCGCTGCCGGCGTCGAGGTCTACCAGCCAAGCCTGCGGCAGAAGATTATAGCCGCGGTGGCGGATCCCAACATTGCGCTGGTGCTGCTGGTGCTGGGAGCACTCGGTATTTACGTCGAGTTCTCTTCGCCCGGGCTGATCGCGCCGGGCATCATTGGAGCGATCATGGTGCTGGTAGGACTTTCGGCCCTTTCGGTCCTGCCCATCAACTGGCTGGGCGCGGCGCTGCTGCTGCTGGCCTTCGCGCTGTTTGTCCTCGAGGCCAAGTTCACTTCGCACGGCATTCTCGGAATCGGCGGTGCGGTGGCGATGGTGCTCGGCGCCATCATGCTGGTGAACGGCCCCATTCCTGAGATGCGAATCCACTGGAGCACGGCGGTTGGGCTCGCGCTGCCGTTTTCCGTTATCACAATGCTGCTGCTCTCGCTGGTGGTGCGCGCGCGGCATAACAAGGTAGTCACGGGAGCCGAAGGCATGCTCGGAATCATCGGGTCCACCGTCACGGAACTGGCGCCGGAAGGCAAGGTGTTCGTGCGCGGCGAATATTGGGATGCGGTCGCGGCGCGGCCCGTCGCACCCGGAGCGCGGGTGCGCGTCACCGCCATCGAGAAACTCAAGCTCACGGTCGAACCCGTGGCCGACGAATCAGGAGGACACCAATGAGCGATGCCAGTCTGATCTTTATTGCCATCATCGTCATTTACCTGCTGAGCTCGATCAAGATTCTGCGGGAATACGAGCGCGCCGTGATCTTCCGCCTCGGCCGCCTGCTTCCGCAGCCGAAAGGTCCCGGCATCTGTCTGGTGTTTGCGCCGATCGACCGCATTGTGCGCGTCTCGCTGCGTATCGACACGCTCGAGGTGCCGGCGCAGGACGTCGTGACGCGCGACAATGTCACGGTCAAGGTGAACGCCGTCCTCTATTTCCGCGTCATTGATCCGCGCCTGGCTGTCAACGAGGTTTCCAACTTCTTATATGCGACTTCGCAGCTGGCCCAGACCACGCTGCGGAGCGTACTGGGCGAAGTGGAGCTCGACGAACTGCTCAGCCAGCGTGAAAAGCTCAACCTGCGGCTGCAGACGATTCTCGACCAGCAGACCGCCGCCTGGGGAGTGAAAGTGACGCTGGTCGAAGTCAAGCAGGTCGATCTGGCCGAGCAGATGATCCGCGCCATCGCGCGGCAAGCCGAAGCCGAGCGCGAACGCCGCGCCAAAATTATTCACGCCGAAGGCGAGTACACGGCCGCGGAAAAGCTGGCCATGGCGGCCGAAGTCATCCAGCGCCAGCCTGCCGCGATTCAGCTCCGATATCTGCAGACGTTGGTCGAGATCGGCACGGAAAAAAATACGACCATCGTATTTCCTCTGCCAGTCGATATACTGACATCAATAGAGCGCGCCCTCAATGGATTGAACAAAGGGAAAGAGCCGGGAGCGGGCGTTTCGAAACCATGAAAAATAGCGACACAGGGGAATTTGAGCTGGTGCTGGGCAACCGGCAGTTGCTGAGCGGATTTTTTATCGTCGTGCTGCTGTTCGGCGTGGCCTTCGCGATGGGTTACATCGTCGGGCGGAACTCGACGCCTTCGCAGCGGTTGCAGGCCGAGACCACGGCGGGCTCGGCCGTGCCGGTAGCGAAAGAATCGCGCCCGGAGCCGGCGCCCACGCCGCCGGTGGCCGCGCCGGCCGCCAGCGAAGCCCAACCGCCGGCCGACACGGCCGCAGCGCCCCCGCCGCCTGCGGAAGCGCCCGCGCCGCCCGCCGCCGCTCCGGCCGCGCAACCCGCCCCGACCCCGGCGGCGCCGCGCGAGACTCCGCCCGCAGCCGCCGCTACCTCTCCGGAGGAAGCGCCGCCTGGCTCCTTCTGGCAGGTCATCGCCACCTCCAACCGGACCGCCGCCGAAGCGCTGCAGCAGAGCCTCAAGGACAAGGGTTTTCCGGTGACGCTCGGCCCCGGGCCGAACAATCTGGTCCGCGTGCTGGTGGGTCCGTATAGCGACACCCAGTCGATGGGCCGCGCCAAGACTCTGCTCGAAGCCGCCGGTCTTCACCCCGTTCGGAAGTAGAGTGAACCAATCGTTCGTCCACATCCGCGGTTCTTCCGAAGGGCGCCCCCGCTTGCCCGAATGGGCGCGCAAGCCGCGCACGCACTTCGAATCCCTCAACGCGTTGAAGAGCGATTTGCGCCGCCTCGGTCTCCACACCGTCTGCGAATCCGCGCGCTGCCCCAACATCCACGAGTGCTTCCACCGCCAGGCGGCCACCTTCATGATCCTGGGCGACCGCTGTACACGCGCTTGCGGCTTCTGCTCGGTGCCCAAAGGCCGTCCGCCGCTCGACCCGGCCGAGCCCGCCAACGTGGCGCGCATGGCGGCCGCGATGAACCTCAAATACGTCGTCATCACCAGCGTCAACCGCGACGATCTGGAGGACGGCGGCTCGCGCCATTTCGCCGAGACCGTGCGCGCCGTGCGCGAGCGGCTTCCCGAGGCGCGCGTGGAAGTATTGACACCCGATTTTTGCGGCGATCTCGATGCCGCGGCGCGCGTGCTCGATGCCGGACCGCATGTCTTCAATCACAACGTCGAAACCGTCCCACGCCTCTATCCGCGCGTCCGTCCCCAGGCCGATTACCGGCAATCGCTGCGCGTGCTCGCGTTCGCGCAAAGCCACCCGGGGGGCGCGCTCACCAAATCGGGTTTCATGGTCGGGCTCGGAGAAACAGCCGGCGAAATTCGTGCGCTGCTCGGCGATCTGCGCGCGGCGGGGACCGCGGTGGCCACGATCGGCCAATATTTACAGCCCACGCGCCGCAATCTGCCGGTTGCCGCCTTCATCGCGCCTGCGCAATTTGACGAGTACCGCGACTACGGCTTGTCGCTCGGTTTTCGCATGGTGTTCAGCGGGCCTCTCGTGCGCAGCTCTTACATGGCGGATGCGGTGAACGAACACGCGCGGCGGCCGGCGTGTTGAATCTGGCGCTCGCGCTCGTCTCCGCGGCGCTGCTGATCCTGACCTTTCCCGGTTTTAATCTCTTCTGGCTTGCCCCGGTTGCGCTCACGCCGCTGCTGATCGCGGCGGCGCGCGAGCACCGCTGGCTGCGCCGCTTTGGACTCGGATGGGCCGCCGGCTTCGTCTACTGGTTCGGCATCTGCTATTGGATCGAAGACGTGCTCGCGCGGTATGCGGGCGTGAGCCCCCTCGTCGCCTGGCTGCTGTTCACTTTGTTTGCGCTCACCAAGGCTCTGCACATGGCGGTCTTCGCCCTGCTGGCCGGAATCCTGATTCGCCGCTGGTGGGCTGTCCCCGCCGTTTCCGCGTGTTGGGTGGCGGTTGAAGTGACGCACGGCCCGCTCGGCTTCGCCTGGCTCGATCTCGGCAACGCCGGCATCGGCATGAGCCTTCCGATGCGTCTCGCGCCGCTCACCGGCGTTTACGGCCTCTCCTTCGTTTTCGCCATGATGGCGACCGCGCTCGCGCTGGCCGTTCTGCGCCGCCCGCGGCTCGAATTACACTGGCTGTTGATTCTTCCGTTTCTCGCCTTCCTGCCGCCCCTGCCTCCGGCGCAGCGTGGACAGGAAGTCGCCTTGCTGGTGCAGCCCAACATTTCGGAAACCGAAGAGTGGACCACCGACTCGGTCAATCGTATGGAGGAAGACCTCGCCGGGTTCACACTCGACAGCGTCCGGGTTCAACGCTTCCGCCCGCCCTCAATCGCGGTCTGGCCTGAAGTGCCCGCCCCGCTCTACTACGAGGACGACCCGCGCTTCCGCGCTTTGATGGACCAACTGGCGCGCACGGCCCATCTCTACCTGCTCCTCGGCGTGGTGTCGCACACGGCGGACAACCGCCCCCTCAACTCCGCCCAACTGATCGGCCCGAATGGATTCCCCATCAGCCGCTATGACAAGGTCAACCTGGTGCCGTTCGGCGAATTTGTCCCTTGGCCCTTCGGGTTGGTGGCCAACAAGGTTTCGAGTGAAGCCGGCGATTTCGCGCCCGGCCGCACTGCCGTCGTGTCGCCCGTCGCCGGCCACCGCATCGGCACCTTTATCTGTTACGAATCGGTGTTTCCAAACTTCGTCCGTCAGTTCGTCTCCGGCGGCGCCGAAGTGCTCTTCAATATCTCCAACGACGGCTGGTTCGGCAAGAGCGCCGCGCGCGAGCAGCATCTCCGCATCGTGCGCATGCGCGCCGCCGAAAACCGTCGCTGGATTTTGCGCTCCACCAATGACGGCATCACCGCCACCATCGACCCCGCCGGCCGCCTGCGCGGCACGCTCCCGCTCTACGCCCGCGCCACTTCGTATACCGGATTCAGCTACATCTCCGAAAAAACCGTGTACACGAGGTTCGGCGACTGGTTCCCATTGCTTTGCGCAACCATCGTACTGATGTGCGTGGTGGCCGAGCGAGTGCTCTAACCGCTCCCCGCCGCGCGCGCAGCGCGAATGCTAAAGACCGGGTGCTCGCAGCGCGCCTACTTCCCCACGAAGTGTCTCTGGTCTTTTTCGTTTTCCAGGCAGACGTAGTCGAGCAGCTCGGTATCCAGCTTAATGATCTGGTGCAGCGTCACGGTCCACGGCGCGGTGTATGCTTTCGGATCGTTTACCGTGATCTCAATTTCCAGCTTGCCGTAACTCGGGCGACGAAACCGTTCGGTCATCGTGCCGGCTTCGGTCAGCGGGCTGCCTTTGCGGTCGAGCCACGTGCCGTCGCGAAATCCGCTGGTCGCCACCACCAGCCGGTCGCCTTCCCACTTGCCGGTGGAATATCCGTTCCACGTGGGCTGCGGGTCGGCGGGCAGGGGCCGGCCGTCGGTAAAGATTTGCCGGTACATCGCGTTGCGCTCGTTGAGAATCAAAATCAGCGCCGGCGTCTGCACGATCTTCCGGTAGAGCGGGTCGGTGTGCAGCTTCAGCACTCCGCCCGGCAGGCAGTGCGCCGTGGGATCGTCCTGCCCGCGCCGCTCGGCCCGCTGTTTGATGAGATCGGCAGCCCAGGGCTGGTAGGGAATGCCGCCCTTGAGGCCCCAGCCGATGTCCCAGAATTCCTGCGGCGTCAGCATGTCGTCGCAGTTGAACGGCGGGCACGGCCGGTTTTCCTCGTCCACCCAGATGCCGGACAGATCAGGCTTGCCGTCGGCGGCGCGCGGCGCCGGGGAGTTCAAATTCGGCTTGCCATCCGGCAGCTTCGGCACTCCGGCGGTCGGATAACCCAGCCATTGCGCCGGCGCCACGGCCGCCAGCACCGCCGTCAAGAGCGCCGCGTTCCTCATATGACGTGATAATAGCCGTCCCGCTCCAGAACTTCCACTGGAATCCCGAACAGGTGCGAGAGTGTCTCGGAGTGGAAGACCTGGTCTTTGGGCCCGTCGCAAAAAATGTGGCCGTCGCGGATCAGCACCACGCGCGCCATTTCCGGAATGATATCGGGCAGATGATGCGTCACCATGATCAAGCTGATGCCTGCTTGCGCCAGTTTGCGAAAAATTTCACGGAGCTCGTATGTCGCGTGCAGGTCGAGGCTGGTGGTCGGCTCATCAAGCACCAGCGCCTGCGGGTCGTGAACGAGCGCGCGGCCAATCAGGATACGGCGCGCCTCGCCGGAAGAGAGCTCGTTCGTGCTCCGGTCCGCCAGGTGCGAAATTTCGAGCAGGTCCATCACCTCCCGCGCCTTCTTTTGCATCTCCGTAGTCACTCTGTGATTCGGCCAGATGCCTACGCTGCCGAAGAACCCCGAGAGCACGATTTCGTAACCCGAGTAGTCGCGGTTGCACATCTGCATCCAATCGTTCGACACCAGACCGAGATGGTTCCGCAGCTCGAACAGGTGCCACCGGTCGCGCCCCATGATGCGCAGCGACCACGGCTCCGGCTTTAACAGCGGATAGAGCTCCCGCGAAATGGCTTTGATCAGCGTCGATTTTCCCGAGCCGTTGGGCCCCAGGATGGCCACGTGCTCGCCTTGCGCGATCGACAGGTGGATGCCATCGAGAACCACGCGATCCCCCCTCTGGATCGTGACATTCTCGAACTGAATGAGCGGAACGGACATCACTCCATTGTAGTGGGGCGGAAATGCCATATTTGCAGCCTCAGCGCGCCGTGGCCCAAAGGGCCCTCGCGGCCTGCTGCATGATCCCGTGTCATATCTTACGGGGTTGCGGCGCTCCTCATGGCAATCCTCGTGCACGTTTGAAAATATTTAAATGTTGGAGTATGTGATGAACCCTCTAAAGCAGGTGAAGGAATACGGCCAGTCGATCTGGATGGATTACATCCGGAGGAATCTGATCACCAGTGGCGAACTCAAGCGCCTGATCGACTTCGACGGCGTGAGCGGCCTCACCAGCAATCCTACGATTTTCGAAAAAGCGATCGACGAAAACACTGACTATGACGCAGAGCTGCGAAAGTTGCTCGACGCCGATCCCCGGAGGCCCACGTTCGCGATTTATGAGAACCTCATGCTCGAGGACATCCGGATGGCGGCGGATGTGCTCCGCCCGGTGTACGACAGCACTGGAGGAACCGACGGCTACGTCAGCATCGAGGTCTCGCCGAAGCTCGCCCACAATACCGTGGAAAGCATCAATGAGGCGCGCCGTTTATGGAAAGAAGTGGACCGCCCCAACCTGATGGTCAAGATCCCCGCGACGCGTGAAGGCATTCCCGCCATCGAAGCCCTTCTTGCCGAAGGCATCAACATCAATATCACGCTCATGTTTTCCCTGGCGCATTACGACGCGGTGACGAGCGCGTTTCTGGCAGGCGCGGCGCGCTGTCCGAATCCGCGGAAACTCGCTTCGGTTGCTTCCATTTTCGTGAGCCGCGTCGATACGAAAGTCGATCGCGCCCTCGAAGCGATCGGCACGCCGGAAGCCCTCGCGCTCCGCGGCAAGATCGCCATCGCGAATGCCAAAACCATTTATCAGCGATTCCGGCAGGTGTTCCACACCGAGCGTTTCCAAGAGCTGCGCAAGCGGGGCCTGCGTCTCCAGCGCGTGCTTTGGGGCAGCACTGGAACCAAAAACCCGGCATACTCCGATGTTTTGTACATGGAGGAGTTGATCGGCCCCGACACCGTCAACACGGTTCCGGTCGCGACTCTCAACGCCTTCCGGGAGCATGGCCGCGTGCGTAGCTCCGCAATCATGGAGGGAGCCGATGAGGCGCGCGCCGATCTGGAGCGCCTCCGCAAATTGGGCATCGATCTCGCGGCGGTCACCGAAGACCTGCAAAATGAAGGCGTCGAGGCATTCAATGCGTCCATGGAAAAACTTCTGGCGAGCCTCGAAAAGAAACGTGATGTATATGTATAGGTAGCGGTTGCGTCCGTTCCGGATCTTGCTACGGCGGATCCGGGGCGCGGAGAGGACAAATGAAAAAATCCAGGCACGTGATTCTCGGAGGCGGCATGGTCGCCGGCTATTGCGCGAAGGAACTGGTGGAGCGAGGTTTGCAGCCCGGCGAACTGGCGATTGTTTCCGCCGACACTTCGATCCCCTACGAGCGCCCTCCTCTCTCCAAAGGCTTTCTGGCCGGCAAGGACTCCGAAGACGGCATCCGCATCAACCCGGAGAATTTCTATCGCGAGCATGGAATCGAGCTCCTGCTCGGCGCGGAAGCCTCGGTCGTCGATACCGGCCGGAAAATTTTACATTTGCGATCGGGCGAGGAGGTTTTCTTCGAGAACCTGGTGATTGCGACCGGAGCCCGCGTCCGCAAACTGAGCGTTCCGGGCGCCGACTTGGCGGGGGTTCACTACCTGCGCTCTCTCGAAGACTCCAGGCAGATTCGTACGCACGCGGAGAGCGCCAGGCGCGCCGCCGTGATCGGGGGTGCGTTCATCGGCATGGAAGTAGCCTCGGTGCTGGCGCAGAAAAAGATCGAGACCACTCTGATCCTCAGGGAAGACCGTATTTGGAAACAATTCTTCACTCCAGCCATGTCGCGCTTTTTCGAGAACTATTATTCCGCGCGCGGCGTCCGTTTCGTGAAACAGGCCCGCGTCGAGGCGATCCAGGGGCGGAGCGGCGTCGAAGCGGTTGCGGTCGCCGGAAGCCCCCCGGTCGCTTGCGATCTCGTAGTGGCCGGCATCGGCGTGCAGCCGGTTACCGACCCCGTGGCGCGCACGCGCGTCGAGGTGACCGACGGCGTGGTGGTTAACGAGTACCTCGAGACCGGCGTGCCGGCAATTTATGCCGCCGGTGATGTCGCCAACTATCGCGATATGTTATTTGAAAAGCGCCGCCGGGTCGAGCATTGGGACAACGCGGTGTCGCAAGGCCAACATTGCGGCCGCCTGCTCTCGGGTGAGCGCGAGCGCTTCGTGCATGTGCCCTATTTTTTCTCCGACGTCTTTGATCTTTCGTACGAGTTCTGGGGTGACCCGGCCGTCGCCGACGAAATTGTGGAGCGCGGCGACCTCTCTACCAACAGCTTCAGCGTGTGGTGGCTCTCGAAAGGCCGGCTCGCCGCCGCCTTCGCGATGAATCGCTCCGATGACGAACGCGAAGCCGCGCCGCGGTGGATCAGCTCCAAGCAGCCGTTGGTCGCGGATAAACTGAAGACTGCCGCCTCAATTGCAGAGGCGGAGCGGCTCTCCACCTTCAAGGCGGGCTGAACCCGGCGGCCGCTCACAACGCCGAGAGCAGACGGCCGCCATCGACCACCAGCGTCTGCCCGGTCATGAACGAGGACCGGTCGCTGGCCAGCAGCACCGCCACTTCCGCGATCTCCAACGGCTGGCCCAGGTGGCGGATCGGCTGCGTCTCGATTCGTTTTTCGCGGCGCTCCTCGTCCTTCCAGTAATATTCGCTGAGCACGGTCTGGATGAGCCCCGGCGCGATGCAATTGACGCGCACACCTTGCGGCCCCAGTTCCAGCGCATACGATTGCGTCATCATGATCAGGGCCGCTTTCGTCATGCTGTAGAGCAGCCCTTCGAATTGCGGCCGCACTCCGGAGATCGAAGAAATGTTGATGATTGAGCCGGAGCCGCGCGCGCACATTCCCGGCGCCACCAGCTGCGTGAGCCGGAAGGCGCTCTTCAAATTGATCTCGACCATCTTGTCGAACATGACTTCGTCCAGTGTGAGACACGGCGCTTGCGCGACGTTGGTAGCTGCGTTGTTGACGAGCACATCGATTCGCCCGAAATCCCGGGAGACGGTGTCGATCATGTTTCGAATCTGATCGGCGCGCCCGACGTGGCAGACGATGGGCCGCACGGCCGGCCCAATCTCGCGCGCAACCTGATCCAACGTCTCGGCCTTGCGCCCGCAGATTACGACCTGCGCGCCCTCGCGCACAAACGCCTCGGCGATGGCGCGCCCGATGCCGCGGCTGGCGCCCGTAATGATAGCGACTTTGTCTTTCAGCATGAGGAGAGGAGCGGGGCGGCCTCCGGCCTGCCCACTCAGAACCAGCGGGTCATGATCACTTTCTGTTCGGTATAGAAGCGGACTGCGTCTTTCCCGTGGGCATGCAAATCGCCGAAGAAGGAGTTCTTCCAACCGGTGAACGGGAAGAATGCCATCGGCGCCGCCACTCCGACATTGACCCCCACCATGCCGACTTCGATGCGCGCTGAGTACTCGCGCGCCGCTTTGCCATTGCTCGTGAAGATGGAGGTCGCGTTGCCGAACGGCGAGCTGTTGACCAACTGAATCGCCTCCTCCAGGTCCTTCACCCGGATCACCGAAAGCACCGGCCCGAAAATCTCCTCGCGGGCAATCGTCATTTTGGGCGAGACGTTGTCGAAGATCGTGGGGCCGAGATAAAAGCCCGCCTCGGCGGATTTGAATTCGCGCCCGTCCACTAGTGGCGTGGCGCCTTCGGCCACGCCCTTTTCGATGTAGCCGCGCACGCGCTGGCAATGTTCGCTGGTGACCAGCGGGCCCATTTCGACTCCCTGCTTCGCGCCGTCTCCGACTACCAGGGCCTTGGTGCGTTTCACCAGCAGATCGAGCAGCGGGCCGGCGGCATTGCCCACCGCCACCAGCACACTACCGGCGAGGCAGCGCTCGCCGGCCGCCCCGAATGCCGAGCCGATGATCGCTTCCACCGTCTTCGGCATGTCGGCGTCGGCCATGACCACCAGGTGATTCTTCGCGCCGCCCAGCGCCTGTACGCGCTTGCCTTCCGCGGCCGCGGTCGTGTAGATGTACCTGGCGATAGGCGTCGAGCCGACAAACGACACCGCCTTCACCAGCGGATGGTGCAGCAGGGCATCAACGGCTTTTTTGTCGCCATGGACTAAATTCATCACGCCCGGCGGCAGGCCGGCGTCGCCGAGCAGCTCGACGGCGCGGGTCGGCGTCATCGGCACCTTCTCCGAGGGCTTCAGCACAAACGCGTTGCCGCACGCGATGGCGAACGGGTACATCCACATCGGCACCATCGCGGGAAAATTGAACGGCGTGATGCCGGCACAGACGCCGAGCGGCTGGCGGATGCTCTGCGAATCGATATCGCGCGCTACGTCGTTGAGCGTTTCGCCCATCATCAGGCTCGGCATGCCGCACGCCACTTCCACCATCTGGATGCCGCGGCGCACTTCGGCCTTGGCATCTTCCATGGTTTTGCCGTTTTCGCGCGTCAGAATCGCGGCAATTTCATCCGCGTTTTTTTCCAGCAGAGCCTTATAGCGATATAGCACCTGCACCCGCTCGACCACGGGCACTTCACGCCACTTCAGGAAAGCCGTCTGCGCGGCGCGGACGGCGCGGTCGACGTCCGGCTCTTCGGCGTAGGCCACCTCGGCGATGGTGGCGCCGTTTGCCGGGCACGTCACCGGATGCAGGCTGCGCCCTTCGGGCCGCTCCCACCCGCCGTTGATGTGAAAGGACACCATTGCAACTTTTGTTTCCGCCGTCATCATCCTTCTGTCTCCCATTCCGGCTCGGGGTCCGGCGCTTCGCCGCGTTGCATCAGCGCGACGTAAGTCGCTCCCGCCATGCCGAAGCCCACGAACCAGGCGTAGTCATACAGCAGTCGCAGCGCCGGAATGATCAATCCCAGCAGCGCGACGCACACCCCCGCGGCCAACGCCACCACGGCGCGCAGGTTCATACCGTTATCGTACTCGTAGATTCCATGGCGGCGGTACAGATCGCTCACTTTCAAACGCGAGCGCCGCACCAGAAAATAATCCGCGATCATGATGCCGGCGATCGGCCCCAGCAGCGCCGAGTATCCGACCAGCCAGCCGAAGATGTAATCGCTGAAATCGCCCAGCAGCTTCCAAGGCATCAACAATACGCCGATCACACCGGTAATCAGTCCTCCGGTACGAAACGAAATCCGCCGCGGATTGAGATTGGAAAAATCGTTTGACGGCGAAACCACGTTGGCGGCGACGTTCGTGTTGAGCGTTGCCACCAGCAGCGCTAACAACGCGACCGACGCCACCAGCGGCTGATTGAATTTTCCCAGCAATTCCACCGGATCCCAGATCGGATGCCCGAACAGCACGGCCGACGCGGAAGTCACCGCTACTCCGATGAACGAATACAGTGTCATCGCGGCCGGCAAGCCGAGTGCCTGTCCGAGCACTTGCGCCTTCTGTGACTTGGCGTAGCGCGTGAAATCGGGGATATTGAGCGCCACCGTGGCCCAGAATCCCACCATCCCGGTGAGCGACGGAATAAAAAAGCGGATGAACTCCGCCGTCGTGCGAAACTTTCCGGGCGCGCTCAGCACAGGACCGAAGCCACCCGCCTGCCGCGTGATCCACCACAGCAGCAGCAGGCCGATGCCGAGCATGAATGGCGCGCCGATGCCTTCCAGGAACTTGATAGTCTCGATACCACGCCAGATGACGAAGATGTTCAGCGCCCAGAACGCAAAGAAGCAGACCCAGATGCCGCCCGTCAATTGCGCGGCGCCCGGCCATACAATCTTCAGCATCGAGTAGATCGCCTGGCCGCCGATCCACGTCTGAATCCCGAACCAACCGCAGGCCACCAGCGCACGCAAGACGGCCGGCACATTGGCGCCGCGCACCCCGAACGAGGCGCGCACAAAAACCGGAAACGGAATGCCGTACTTGGTCCCCGCATGCGCGTTGAGCAGCATCGGAATCAGCACGATCAGGTTGCCCAACAAAATGGTTGCGATCGCCTGCCACCAGTTCATGCCGCCGGCGATCAGGCCGGAGGCCAGCATGTAAGTGGGAATGCAGACCGACATCGCCACCCACAGCGATGCGTAATTGTACACGCCCCACGTGCGGCGGTCTTTGGGGACAGGCGCGAGATCTTTGTTGTAGAGAGTGGGATCGTGCGTCATTTCCAGGCGCCGCCGCGCGCCTCGCGCTTCAAATAATTGCCGCGGCCGGCATTGCCCAGGAAGCGGCCGCCGTCCACGATCACTTCTCCCCGCGAAAGCACCGTCCGCGCGTTGCCCTTCACCTGAAAACCTTCGAACATCGAGTAATCCACGCGCATGTGATGCGTCTGCGCGCTGATGGTGTGCGCGGCGTTCGGATCCCAGAGCACCAGGTCTGCATCGCTGCCCGGCGCAATCTCGCCCTTTTTCGGATACATGCCAAAGAGGCGCGCCGGCGTGGTAGAAGTCAGCTCCACGAAGCGGTTGAGCGAGAGCTTTCCGGAATTCACGCCGTGATGATAGATCAGCTGCAAGCGGTTTTCGATGCCCGGACCGCCGTTCGGTATCTTGGTGAAATCGTCTTTACCGAGAATCTTCTGATCCTTGAAGCAGAACGGGCAGTGGTCCGTTGAAACGACTTGCAGGTGATCGTCCTTCAAACCGTCCCAGAGCTTGGGTTGGTGCTCTTTGGGCCGCAGCGGCGGCGTGAAGACATACTTCGCGCCTTCGAAATTCGGCCGCTCCAGGTCTTCAATCGAAAGCAGCAGGTATTGCGGGCACGTCTCGGCGAATGCGGGCACGCCGCGGTCACGCGCCTCGCGCACTTCGTGGAGCGCGTCTTCCGACGACAGGTGCACGATGTACACCGGCGCTCCGGCGATCTCCGCCATCGCAATCGCGCGGTGGACGGCCTCAGCTTCGGCGCGCGGCGGCCGCGTCAATGCGTGATAGACCGGCGCGGTCTTGCCTTCCGCCAGGGCGCGCGCAATGATCACATCGATCACGCTGCCGTTCTCGGCGTGCATGCAGATGAGCGCGCCGTTTTTCGCCGTTTGCGACAGCGCTTTGAAAATCGTGGCGTCATCCACCATCAGCACGTTCGGGTAAGCCATGAAGAGCTTGAAGCTGGCCACGCCCTCCCGCACCATATCGTCCATGTCTTCCAGACCCGCGACGCCGAGATCGGTGACAATCATGTGAAGGCCGTAATCAATGCACGCGCGGCGCTCCGCTTTCTTCCACCACGTGTCCAGCGCGTCGCGCATGCGTGTGCCGCGCGCCTGGATCGCGAAATCGACGATCGAGGTGGTGCCGCCGAACGCCGCGGCGCGCGTTCCGGTTTCAAAATCGTCCGCCGAGGTCGTGCCGCCGAACGGCATGTCGAGATGCGTGTGCGCGTCGATGCCGCCGGGCATCACGTAGAGGCCGGCAGCGTCGATCACTTTCTCCGCCGCATTCACCGGAATGCCGGGGCGCACCTCCCGGATGCGCTCGCCTTCGATCAGGATATCGGCGGCTTTCGTCTCGCGGGCGGTCACCACCGTCCCGTTGCGAATCAGAGTGTTCACGCCGTGGCCCCCGTCCGTTGCGCCCACGATTGGGGCGGTTTGCCGGTATCGACCGGTTCCATAGTGATGCAGCCCTCCACCGGGCACACCAGCCAGCACAGGTTGCAGCCTACGCACTCCGCTTCATCGACGCGCGGAATCCGCTCCGGCGGCGTGTGTCCGTTGGAGGTCTGCACCGAATCGAGTTTCGCGATCGGCGTTACGGTGATCCGGCTGCGATCGCGCCCGTCCACGTGAATACATTGGTGCGCGCCGTCCCAGCACGCGATATAGCAGAGATCACAGCCAATGCATTGATCGGCGTGGATGCGCGCGACCGTTTTGTAATTGAGATCGAGGTTCTTCCAGTCCGTCACCTTCGGCAGCGAGCGGCCGCGGAAATCTTCAATCGTGGAAAAGCCTTTCTCGTCCATCCAGTTTTTCAAGCCGTCGATCATGTCTTCGACGATCCGGTAACCGTGGTGCATCGCGGCCGTGCAGACCTGCAGGCTGGTGCACCCCAACAGAATGAACTCCGCGGCATCGTGCCAGCCGGCAATTCCGCCAATGCCAGAGACAGGCAGGCCTACATCAGCAACCTGCTGCACAAGGTGTAGCGCAATCGGTTTCACCGCGGGCCCGCAGTAGCCGCCGTGCGACGAGGAACCGCCAACATTCGGCCGCGGGGTGAGCGTATCGAGGTCGATTCCGGTAATCGAGTTGATCGTGTTGATGGCCGAGAGTCCGTCGGCGCCGCCGCGCTGCGCCGCCCGCGCGATGGCGCCGATATCGGTGACATTGGGCGTGAGCTTCACCAGCACCGGCGTGCGCGCCACCTCTTTCACCCATTCCGTAATCATGCACGAATATTCGGGCACCTGGCCCACGGCGCTGCCCATGCCGCGCTCGCTCATGCCGTGGGGGCAGCCGAAGTTCAGCTCCAGCCCGTCGGCGCCTGCGTCTTCGGAGCGCTTCACGATGTCGTGCCATGCTTCACGTTTCGATTCCACCATTAGCGACGCGATCACGGCGTGCTTCGGGTAGCGCTTCTTGACTTCCGCGATCTCGCGCAGATTGGTTTCGATCGGCCGGTCGGTGATCAGCTCGATATTGTTCAGGCCCATCATTCGCTGGCCGTTCCAATCCACGCTGGAGTAGCGCGACGAGACGTTGACGATCGGCTCGCCGATCGTCTTCCACACCGCGCCGCCCCAACCCGCGTCGAACGCGCGCATCACCTGCTCGCCGCAATTGGTCGGCGGGCCCGAAGCCAACCAGAACGGGTTCGGACACCGGATGCGGCCGGCGAATACCGTAGTCAGATCAGCCATGCCGCGTCTCCAGACGCTGCGCCATCGCCAGCGCCGCGCGTTTTCCGTCCGCCACCGCGTCCACCACTTCCCGGCCTCCGTTGACGCAATCGCCGCCGGCGAAATATTTCTCATTCGCCGTGCCGCCGGTGGGACGGTCGATGGCAACGAGCCCCCCGTCGAGCTGAATGCCGCGGGTTTCGTGCAGCACCTTCATCAGCCGGGATTGCCCCACCGCGGGAATCACCATGTCGCACACGAACGCGAACTCGGTGCCGGCTATCGGCTCGGCTTTGCGGCGGCCCCTCGCATCGGGAGCGCCCAGACGGGTGGACACGAACTTCACGGCGCGATCGAGAATCTCGACCGGCTGGGCCAGCCAGTGGAATTGCACGCCCTCGACTTTGGCGTGCTCGTATTCGAACGCGAAGGCGGGCATTTCCTTTTCGGTGCGCCGGTAAAACACGTGCACTTCCTCGGCGCCGAGCCGGCGCGCGGCATTCGCGGCATCGATCGCGGTATTGCCCCCGCCGATCACCGCCACGATGCGCCCCACCTGCACGTCGTGCGCCGTCTTGTAGTGCGCGATGAAGCGCAGCGCATCGACAACCTCCGGACGATTCTCGCCGGGAATGCCCAGCCGCTCCATCGCGCCGAGACCCATGCCGATGAAGATCAGGTCGAACTCTTTTTCCAGATCGTCGAGTGAAACCGTGATTCCCACCTCGGCTCTTCGGAACTCCACGCCGAGAGAGCGAATCAGATCGACTTCCTGGAGGCTATCCGAAGCCCGCAGCTTGTATTCCGCCACGCCGTACGTGTTGAGCCCACCCGGCAGCGGGCGATCATCGAAAACGGTGACGCTGGTGCCGCGCCGCCGCAGCTCGGCCGCGCAGGCGAGCGATGCCGGCCCGCCGCCAATGCACGCAATACGCGAGGCAGGTCTCCGGCCCTCCGCGCCCAACGCAGCCCCGAGACCTGCCCCATTCGCATAAAACCAATCCATCGCGTGCCGCTGCAGCTTTCCGATCTCGATCGGCCGGCGATTGTATTGGTGCATCACGCACGAGCCTTCACACAGCACCTCTACCGGACACACGCGCGAGCAGCTCAGCCCCAGAATGTTGGAATCGAGAATCGTCAGCGCCGAGCCGCGCAGGTTGCCGCTCGCAATCTTCTTGATGAAGCGCGGCACATCGATGTGCGTCGGGCAAGCCGCCGTGCACGGCGCATCATAGCAGTAGAGGCAGCGATTGGCTTCGGCCAGCGCGGCCTGACGGTCCAGCGGCGGGTTCAGTTCTGGAAATTGTTCCAGGTTGCGCGGAACCGGCAGAGCCGCAGCGCTCATTTGACTCTCCCCGCGGTCGCCGTACAAGCGGCCAGGCTGTGATCCAGCAGTTGAAGGAACTGGTTGACATCCGCGCGCCCGACGTTCATGGGCGGCGAGATTCGGATCACGTTGCCGAACATGCCTCCCTTGCCGACCAGGAGGCGGTTCTCCCGCGCCGCTTCCAGCACCATCGCGGTTTCCGCCGGAGCGGCCGTTTTCGACTTGCGGTCCTGCACGAACTCGATCGCCTGCAGCAGTCCCATGCCGCGGACGTCACCGATGATCTCGTGCTTCTTCTTGAGTTCCTCGAGACCGGCGCGCAGATACGCTCCGGTTTCGGCGCAATTGGTGCGCAGGTTATGCTCTTCGATGAAGTCGAGAACCGCTTTCGCAGCCGTGGCGGTCACGGGATTGCCGCCGAACGTGGAAATCGTCAGGCCTTTGAGCCCGTCGGCCACCTCCGCTTTGGCCACGGTGAGGCCGATGGGGCTGCCGTTCGCCAGGCCTTTAGCCGACGTCATAATATCCGGCGTCACTCCGTAGTGCTCGATGCCGAACCATTTGCCACCGGTGCGCCCCCAGCCTGTCTGCACTTCATCGCTGATGAAAATGCCGCCGTGATTGCGAATGATCCGCTCGACAATCTGAAAATATTCTTTCGGCGGCGTGATGAAACCGCCCACGCCCTGAATCGGCTCGGCGATGAATCCGGCGATGCGTCCGCCGGTTGTGCTTCGGATCAGTTCTTCCATATCCTGCGCGCATTTCACTTCGCACGAAGGATACGTCAGCCCGAACGGGCACCGGTAGCAATACGCATTGTGCGCATGCACGATGCCGGCCTGCGGCATTCCCAGCCGCCACGTACCCTGCCCGGTGAGCGACATCGCCATCGCCGAGCGCCCGTGATACGAGTGGCGCAGCGCGATGATCTCGCTGTTGCCCGTATAGCAGCGCGCCGCCAGAATCGCGGTCTCGTTGGCTTCGGTGCCGCTGTTGGTGAAGAACGACTTCGTCAGCTGCCCGCCCGGCGTGATGGAAGCGATTTTCTTCGCGAGCGCTGCCTGCGGCTCGTTCGCGAATAGCGTCGAGACGTGCTGCAGA
>Ga0209060_10001253_pt1 | contig 29412 bp, 23 predicted proteins | sample Coa_R1_8_FD_187155 | JGI IMG/M metagenome (GOLD analysis project Ga0209060, IMG submission 187155) | Surface soil microbial communities from Centralia Pennsylvania, which are recovering from an underground coalmine fire - Coalmine... | ecosystem: Environmental > Terrestrial > Soil >...
CTGCGATCTGGAGCAGCCGCGCCGGCAGCTCGATCGGCTGATGCGCGACTACGGCTACGAAGGGATCCTCTATCCGCACCTGCTCGAGGCCTGGTGCGACGCCTCCCAGGCGCGCCCCGAGGCGTGCGAGGCGACCTGGGCCGAGGCGGCCGGGCTGGCGGAGCGCATCGATCACCCCTACGTGCGCGCCATGGCCGCCGCCTACGGCGCCGCCTTCGCGCACGATCTGGGCCGCCCCGAGGTGGCCGTCCGGCGCGCCGGCACGGTGATCGCCATCTGCAGCGAGCACGGGTTTCCGTTCTGGCTGGCGATCGGCCTCTGCATCGCCGGTTGGGGGAACGCCTTCGGCGGCGACCAGGCGGCCACCGCCACGCTCAAGCAGGGGCTCGACATCCTGCGCGCCATCGGCGCCTCGGTGATCTTGCCGTACTACCTGTCGTACCTGGGCGAGATCCAGCTGGCGGGCGGCGAGGTCGACGGCGGGCTCGCCACCGTCGAGGAGGCGCTGGCCATCACGCGCACGAACCTCGGCCGCCACCAGGTCCCCGAGCTCCTGCGCCTCAAGGGCGAGCTGCTGCTCGGCAAGCGCGACGTCCAGGGGGCCGAGCGCGCCCTGCGCCGCGCCGTCGAGATCGCGGGCGCCGACCAGGCCACCGTCCTCGAGCGGCGCGCCGCCGCCAGCCTGGCGCGGTTCACCGCCCAGCACGCCCGCTAGGCGCGTCGTGGGCGTCAGGCGCGGGCGATCACCCAGGTGGCGAGCGCGCGCATGAAGGCGAGGTCGCGCGACTCGGGAAGGCCGGCGAAGGCCGTCTCGAACTCGTGCCGCGCGGCGCCCGCCAGGCCGTGCGCGACGCGGGTCGCGTGGCCGATGCAGTCGTAGGTCTCCATGCGGCGGCGCACCCAGCGCACGTCATCGGGGCCGCGGCGCCCGCGCTCTTGCCCCAGCAGCTGCCGCAGCGTCTCGGTCTCGGACGGCTGCGCCGCCTGGAACAGGCGGATCAGCATCAGCGTCCGCTTCCCCTCCAGGATGTCGCCGTTGATCTCCTTGCCGTAGCGGACCGGATCGCCGGTCAGGTTGAGGAGGTCGTCCTCGATCTGGAACGAGGCGCCCAGGAAGAAGGCGAAGCGCAGGTAGCGATCGAGATCGACGCCGTCGCGGCTGCCGATCAGCGCGCCGACGCGGCAGGGGTAGATCGTCGTGTACCAGCAGGTCTTCTTCAGGATCATGTGCAGGTAGTCGTGATCGCCGAGGTCGACGACGTTGTCGCGCCGCCAGCCGAGCTCGATCGCCTGCCCCTCGACCGACTCGCGCGCCATCCGCTCCGCCTCCTCGAGGATCCGCAGCGCCAGCGCGGGCCCCAGCGTGCGGCGGTTCTCCATCAGCGGGCGCAGGCTCATGACCGCCAGCGCGTCGCCGGCGTTGATCGCCAGCGGCACGCCGTGCAGCTGGTGCAAGGTCGGCCGGCCGCGGCGTTCCTCGCTCTCGTCCTCGATGTCGTCGTGGACCAGGAAGGCGTTGTGCAGGAGCTCCAGCGCCACCGCCGAGTTGATCGCCTCCTCGAGGCTGGCGCCGAACACGCGGGCGGTGGCGATGCAGAGGCTGGCCCGCAACGAGCGCCCGCCGCGCGTCGGATAGTCGGCGGTCAGATCGTAGAGGTGCCGGCGCGGCTCGCCGCCGCCGACATAGCGCAGAAGGCCGATGCGCGCGGCGGCGCCGTACTCCTCGAGGACCTCGCGCACCAGCTCGGCCGAGCCGTCGGGAACGACGGGGGCTGCCGGCGCGGCCGCCCGGGCCGTCGCGCGGGCGCTCATCGGGCCCGCGCGCCTCTCAGGACCTTCACCGCCAGGGTCCCGCAGGGGAGGTTGGTCTTGCCGTCGATGATGAGGCCGCTGTAGACGCCGGGCGGCTGGCGGTCCGGGACCTTGAGGCGGACCACCACCCGCCGCTCACCGGCCTCGGTCTCGATGCGCGGGCCGGCGAGGCGCGCCGCCGCCGGGCCGCGGAGGTCGTGCGCCACCAGCGCGCGCCGCCAGGGGCCCGGACGCAGATCGACCGAGACCTCCACCCGCTGCCGGCTGGAGAGGTCGAGCCAGATCGCGGGGGCGGCCGCCTCGGGGGCGCCCTCCGTGCCGGGCGCGGCGCCCGCGCCGGCGTGGGCCTTGGTGTGGCCGTTCGCCGCGGGCGGAGGGTCCGGCAACCCGAAGTCGGGGATGGGCGCGCTGCCCGGCGACGGGCGGTTCGGCGGCAGCGTGACGGTCTGCAGGAACTCGGAGAACAGCGAGGCCAGATCGGAGGCGCTCTTGATCATGCGCTCGGCGACGTTGTTGCGGGTGTTGGAGCCGGTCGGCGCGGCGCTCCAGAACTTGCGGGCGAACTCCTGTCCCTGGCGGATGTAGTCCTCGATCACCTGGTAGCCGGCCGTGACGCCGTCGGCGACCCCGGGCGCGCGCCCGGCGCCCTCGCGCGGGTCGGGTCGGGGCGCGCCCCGGCCGGCGCCGTTCGCGCGGCCCGCCTCGGCCCCGCGCCCCGCGTCGGGACCGCCGGAGAACACCCCGGTGAACGCGCGCTCGGGCTCCGTCCGCGGCAGCTCGGGCCGCCGGACGCGCGGCGCGGGCGCGCTCGGTCCGCCCGTGCCGCTCTTGCCTGGTTTGCCGTTCTTGCTCTGTCTCGCCTTGGAGTTGCTCATGGATGGTCGTACCCCACGATGTCGGCCAGCGGGGGCGACTGCGACAGCGCGTGCGCCGCGAGCCGGCCCGACATCACGGCCGCCTCGACGCACCCTTCGTTGAATCCGCAGTCGGTCCAGTCGCCCGCGATGGTCAGGTTGTCGAACGTCCGATCGAGCGGCGAGATGCGGTAGCGCAGCGAGCCGGGCAGCGCCAGCACGTAGCGGTCCGAGGGGTTCACGTTGGCCCGCCAGTACTGCGCGTCGAAGCGCCGCGCGCCGGCGGCGCGCTCGCCCGCGCCGGCGCGCTCGCCATCGCTCAGCAGCTCCCAGCGGAAGCCGCCGCCCGGCGCGACGGCCGCCGGCCAGATCTGGCGGACGTGCTCGTCGAGGAAGCCGATCGCGTTCCGGCGGACCTCCTCGGCGCGCGCGGCGGCCCAGCCCGGATGGTCGGGCTCGGCCGGGAGTGGGGTGTCGGCGAGGACGCTGCAGAAGTAGGCGATCGATCGCGGCGGGCGGGGGAAGCTCTCCTCGGCGACGAGGTGGCTCATGTCGGCCCAGGTGTCGAACGGCTCGACGAAGCCGGAGAGGTTGGCGGCGCCGTGCGGCCAGCCGAGCGCCGACACGTCCTCCGAGAGCCAGAGCTGAAAGGCCTGGGTGGGCACCGACTTCACCTTCTGCACCATCGCGCGCCAGCGGACGTCGCGGGCCACCAGCTCGCGCGCGACCGCCGGGACGGCGCCGACGCCGACGCCCAGCACGACGAAGTCGAAGTCACGGCCGACCTCCAGGGTCTTGGTCCCGACGCGGCGGCGATCCCAGGGACATTCGAAGTCCCAACGCTCGCGGGCCAGGGTTCTTCCCTCCGCTAGCTGGTCGTAGAGCGGCTCGGAGGGCCAGCAGGGAAGGCCCCGCACGTCGACCAGCGGCTGGTACTCGCCCCCGCGCGGCGTCGCCTGCACGTCCAGCTCGATCGCCGCGACGTAGGGCGTCTGCCCCGGCTCGGTCGGCGCGAGCCGCAGGTTCTCCAGGCGGTGGAAGAACTCGAACCGCACGCCGCGTCGCCTCAGCACCTCGTAGAACGGCGCGAACACCACGTCGCCCATGCCGGCGCGCATCTTCCAGAAGAACGACCCGCGGTAGGTGAAGAAGGCGCGGACCGCCCCGCGCAGCGCCTGCCCGGCGGCGATGCGCGGCCGGCGCACGTCGCCGTCCTCGTAGGCGAACGCCAGATCGTACAGCGCGCGGACGAAGGCGCTCGAGACCGAGCGCCGCGAGGCCCCGTTGAGCAGCAGCCACTCGCGGCAGTCGTAGTCGTTGATGGCGTCGAACCCGCGCGGATCGGTGAGCAGCCCGAAGCGGATCGAGCCGCGCAGCACCGCCAGCACGAGATCGGCGATCTCCCACAGGCGGCGCGCCTCGTCGTCCAGATCGATCAGCGCCTCGAGCTTCTGCCGGGCCGCGTCCGAGATCGCCGCCACCAGCCGGGTCAGCGCCCCCTCGGTCGAGAGCGGCGCGGCGTCGAGCACCGCCTCGAGCAGCCGCAGCGCCTCGATGACGGCCGCCAGCGTGGCCAGCTCGCCGTAGCGCATGAGCTGGGCGATCCGCTCGGCCGGCGTGGCGCCGGCCGCCGCGGGCGTCTCTGCGACCTTCTCGGCGGCAGCCTCGTCGCGCAGCGCGACGGCCGGGAGCGACTCGATCAGCGTGCGCAGCAGCGAGACGCAGCGCCCGAGGTAAGTGGCGACGGTCCAGCGCTCGCCCGCCTCGGGCGGATCGCCCGGCAGCCCCGGCGTGGGCGGGAACAGCACCTTCCACGGCTTCCAGCGCCCCTGCGCCGACAGGTCGGCGACCACGTTGACCTCGGCGGGCGCGAAGGCGTCGCGCCAGTCGGCGATCCGGCAGCGGGCCGCGTCGCGCCCCAGCTCGGCGTAGCAGTCGCGCATCAGGCGGAACGCGTTCTCGTAGAACCCCATCCAGAGGTGTAGTCCGTGCTCCTCGATGCGATCGTGCTGGCCGCGGCCCGAGGCTCCCTTGCCGCCCAGCCTCCACCCCATCTGATAGACGGTGACCGCGAACCGGCCGCCGTGCTCCGGGCGCGTCAGCTCGAACGCCGCCGCCATGGCGGCGCAGCCGCCGCCCATCACCGCCACCTTGATCGGCGTCTTGGCCGCCATCGAGTCGGGAACCACTTATATCAGCGCTCCGCCGCGCGCCGAAGGGGAAGGCGGCCGGCGCCCTGCGGATAGCTGAGGTGAACCGGCAGATCGGTGACGGCGAACGCGCCGCGCGCGGCGCGCCCGGGGATCAAGACGTGGCGCCCGGCCGCCACGCCCGGCACGAAGCCGGCGCCGACCTCGAGCTCCGCCGCGGCCGGCCAGATGCGCACCTCGCGGGCGTCGAAGTGGCGCTCGAGCCGCGACAGCACCAGCCGCTTGCCCCGGCGTCCGGCGAGCGGCAGGGCGGCCATCGCGCGCAGGCGCTCCGCGGCGGGCGAGCGCGCCGGCAACGGGGCGGGCGCCGGCGCGCGCCGCAGCGCCACCTCCAGCCGCGCCGTCCCCGACGCCCTGATCTGCACGGCGGCGCCGTCGATCTTCACCTGGGCCGCGCGCTTGCCGAACCCGAACCCCAGCGCCGCCTCGCCCCAGCGCGAGAGGCGGCTGTCGGTGTACATCCCCAGCACGTAGGCGACCGGGCGCGGCCCCTCGGGCGTCGCCAGCCGGCAGCGGGTGGTGACCAGCACCTCGCCGTAGCTGCCGAGGAGGCGCGAGCCCGTCTCGCTGACCCGCCGGCTGACCGCGCCGCCGAGCCCGGCGCCGTACGCCGCGGCGCCCGCCGCGCCCAGCGCCGCGCCCGCCGAGAGACCGGCCACCGAGCCGGCCAGCGCGCCGAACAGCACGCCCGCGGGGCCCAGCGCCAGCCCCAGCACGCCGCCCCCCGCCGCGCCGACCAGCCCCCCGAAGGCCGCGCCGACGCCGCCGCCCGCCGTGCCGCCCGCCGCCAGCCCGGCAGCCGAGCCTGCCAGCTGCGACCAGTCGTGGGCGTCGAGCCCCGCCGCCTCGACGCGCCCCTCGCGCACGCGCCAGATCTCGATGACCACCAGCTGCGTCCGCGCGCCGCGCGCCGGCTCGAGGGAGAGGCCGGCGATCGGCGCCAGCGCGGCGGCCAGCGGCGCGCGCGCGACGCGGATCGGGCAGACGAGCGCGTCGAGCCAGGCCGCGCTGTGCCGCGCGGGCGCGGGGTCGGGCACCGATCCGCGGGCGCCTCGCTTCACAGCTCCTCCCTGGCGACACCCGGCAGCGAGAGCACGAAGTCGGCGCCGTAGACCCGCGCGGGGGTCTGGAACCCGGCCTCGAAGTCTCCACCCAGGACGCGCGCGGCGATCGTCACCGCGGCGACCGCCGTGAAGCCGTAGACCTCGGGCGTCCGCAGCCGCGCCCGCGCGGTCCGGCCGTCGGCCCGGGCCTCGGCGCAGAGGACGATCGACTGCCGCGCGCGGCGCGCCGCCGACGGCCCGTCGGGCAACAGCGCGGCGGCGCGCCCGGCCAGGGCCCGAAACGGTCCCCGTCCGGCCAGCCCGCCCCAGGCCCGCTCCCAGGCCAGCGACAGGCGCACCGGGGCGGTGGCCTCGAAGTAGACCGACACGTCGGGGACGCCGGTCGTGTAGAAGGCCGAGGCGACGTCCCCCCAGCTGACCGCGGCGCAGCGGCGCGGCCCGGCGCCGAAATCGAAGTCGGCGAGCGCCTCGGGCGCCTGCCCCGACAGCGTCGTCAGCCGCCCCCCGCGGCGGACCACGATCCCCTTGCCGATCCGCTCGAGGATCGTCCTGGCCGACCCGCGCGACACGAGGTCGAGGCCGGCGATGGCCATTCGCAGCTCGCGCGCGCCGGGGCAGCGGCCGGCGACGTGCGCCGCCAGGCAATCCGAGGGCACCACGTCGAAGCCGACCGCCGGCATCAGCATCACGCCCGCGGCCCGCGCCGCTTCGTGCTTGTGCGCGGCGCGCTCGATCACCTCGAGCTCCCCCGTGATGTCCAGGTAGTGCGCCCCGGCCGCGAGGCAGGCCTCGCTCACCGGATCGAGCGTCGCCGAGAAGGGCCCCGCGGCGTTGAGCACGACACGGGCGCCCCGCAGCGCCGCCCGCAACGCGCGCGGGTCCCCCAGCTCGGCGGCGCGCACCTCCAGCCCGGCCCCGGCGGCGAGCGCGTCGAGCTTGCGGCGATCGCGGCCGCCCAGGATCGGGCGCAGGCCCGAGGCCAGCGCCTGCTCGACGATCAGCCGGCCCGTGTAGCCGGTGGCGCCGTAAATGAAGAGCGGGTCGCTCATGCCGAAGGGTATCCCGATCGCGGGCGTCGTCCGAGTCCTGGGCGCTCTGCGGGCCGCATATCGAGGTGGCCAGCCCATTCATTACCATCGGCCGGCGCGATGAACCTCGACTATCGGCGCGCCGCTCTCCTCAGCTGCCGGTGGTCATGGTGACGGTGCGGCTGCCCGACGAGCCGGTGGAGGCGAAGAAGAAAAGAAAGCGCTGGCGGCCGCCTGCGCAGAACTTCCGACCGAGCTCGCGGCCCCGCGCCTCCGGATGGCACGGGCCCACGGCCGCCGTCCCTCGCCGGCGCCGATGGCGGTGATCTCGGCCGGGGCGGCCAGCGCCGGATCGAGCAGCGCGCGCAAGCGCAGGCGCGCCCGGTACATCCGCGTGGCGACGGTCGACATCGGGATGCGCAGGCGCGCCGAGATCCGGGCGTAGGAGCAGCGCTCGACGGCGCGCAGCAGGTAGACGTCGCGCAGCGCCAGGCTGAGCCGGCTGACCGCGCGCCGGACCTCCTCGTCGGCGATCTGCGTCCAGAGCGGGGGGGGCTCGTGCTCGACGGCCGCGATGCTGTCGGTCTCGGCCAGAAAGACCTCGCGGGTCCGCTGCCGCCGCAGATCGCGCGACAGGTTGACCATGATCCGGTTCAACCAGCGGCGGAGGTCGTCGCGCGAGCCGCGCGCGAACAGGCGCCGCTTCTCCAGCGCGCGCAGCGAGGTGGCCTGCACCAGGTCGGCAGCGTCGGTCGGGTTGACCCCCAGCCGCAGCCCCAGCCGCCGCAGCTCCGGCTGCAGCGACGCGATCCACCCGGCAAAGATCGCGGCGCAAGGCGGCGGAATCTGGCCGTCCGGACAACCCACTGGCATCGCCTCCTGCGAACGCATCGCTCGCCCACCTCCATCCCTATCTCCTGGCCGGGATCACCCGGTATGAACGCGTTCACACCTTTGTCGCATTTCCGGTCGGGGCAGCCGGCTGGACGCGGACACGATGGCCGTGACAGCATCGCGCGATGTCCGGCGTAGGCCGCGAAGATCTCAAGCGGATCCCACTGTTCCGGGATCTCGAGCCGGCGGAGGTCGACGCGATCGCCGCCATGGCGCACGTCCGTCGCTGCGCGCCGCGCGAGGTCGTGGTGACCGAGGAGGTGCCCGCGCAGGGGCTCTACCTCCTCACCCGCGGGCGGGCGGCCGTCTCGGTCGCCGGCAAGGACGGCTCGCCGGTCACGATCGGCGAGCTCGGGGTGGGCGAGATCATCGGCGAGATCTCGCTGCTCGACGGCGGGACAGCGTCGGCCACCGTCACCGCGATGACCCCGCTGGAGCTCATCGCCATCGATCGCGCCGGCTTCTTGCGGCTCCTCGAGGGGCACCCGAAGATGGCCATCCCGCTGCTCGGCGTGCTGGCCCGGCGGTTGCGCCGCCTCACGCGCTGGGCCGACGATCTGGCCGCCCTTCCGGTGCCCTCGCGTCTGGCCAAGTGCTTGATGGCGCTGGTGGCCGAGCACGGGCAGCAGGTCGGGCCGCGCCGGATCCGCCTGGGAATCAAGCTGTCGCAGCACGATCTGGGGATGCGCATCGGCGTCACCCGCGAGAGCATCAACAAGCACGTGCGGCGCTGGGAGCAGGCGGGCATCCTGCAGAAGGAGAGCGGCCACCTCGTCGTGGCCGACCTCGAGCAGCTGCGGTCGCTCGCCGACGGCTGACGGCCGTCGTTCACCCGTCGTTCAACCGTCCTGGGTGGCCGACGCCAGCGCGATGAGGCGGATGATCTCTCGCACGGCGCCGAACGGGCCGTCGGGGACGTCGGGGACGACCGTCAGCGTCAGCGGGCGGTCGCCGGGGCGCTCGCGGATCTGCAGCTGGTAGTGCGACCCCGCCTCGTCGAAGGTGTACCGGAGCCCCATCGCCCGCTTGGTGAGGTTGGCCACGGCGGCCTCGAGGCGACGGGCGGTGGCCTCGTCGAAGGTCCGGGTGTCGGCGCGGAGCAGCAGCTGTTCGGCTCCCTGACCGCTGACGCCGCGGATGACAATCTCCACCCCGACCAAAACGGACGGGGCGGCATTTCTTTCATGCAGAAATCAGCCGATTCGGAGGGCGTCGATCTGTATGGTGGCGCCTCCGGGCAGGTTCAGGGTGGCGCTGCCGTGACCGCCGGGACTCGCCAGCGCCGAGACCTGGGCCAGGTCGACGAGCGCCAGCTGAACGTACCGGCCGTTCGAGGCGACGCTGACGTAGACGTTCTGCGGGGGGAGGCTGCCGTCGCCCGTCACCGTGATGGCGCCCGCGTCGGCGACCGGAACGTGGCGCAAGCGCCTGGGATCAGTGGCCTGCACGCCCATCCGAATGGCGAACTTGAGACCGCCCGGCTCCTCCGTGACGGTGGTGCCGTCGTTGTCGTCCCGCCCGTCCAGCAGCGTCTCGCAGATGTCGCGGCGCAGCCGGTCCGCGACCTTGAACGACTGAATCCAGAAGGCGGCCGCCTCGCGCAGGCTGGTGCTGAGCGGGACCGTCGGATCGAGCAGGTCACTGACCACGGCGAAGGCGTTGTCTTCCTGGGTCTCCAGCGCGCGGCCGTAGGCCGCACCCAGCGTCTGCGCCTTGAGGCCGAGCCGCATCACCTCGTCGCTGGCCCGCTGACGTTGTCGGCGTTGCATGGCTAGTCTTCTCGATCACCGGGAAAGAGAAGGCGATAAGCGGAGGTCCAGATCCTGCGCGTCGCCCCGTACCCCTCGATCCAGAGCGCCACGCCGCCCTTCACCCACTCGCGCGGGCCCGAGCTGTCGTCGAGGACGTCTTGTACGTAATGGACGCTCTCGTCGATGTAGTTGTCCAGCGTCAGCGCGCTCTTCTCGCGGAACTTGTCCCAGCGATGCTTGCACTCGTCCAGCGTCGCCTGCGCGTCGCCGACGAGACCGCCGGGCGGATTGGGGGTCGGTGGGTTACCGGACATGGGTCATATCTCCTGGATGAACAGGCCGCAATGCAGCCAGAAGTCGAACGAGAGCGGGACCATGACGTGGGCCAGCAGGTTCACGTCGTGTGACACGGGCTTCGGTTGGGTGAAGTGCACCGTCTTGCTGACGGTGATGTCGATCTGCGCCCCGTTGACCTTCGCCGACCCTTGCCCGACGTCGAGATCGATACCGCCGTCAAACGCCCGGTAGGCGAGCGCGTCGAGGCACTCGACCTGCTCGTACTCCAGCGAGATCTCCGTGGCCGAGTTGACCAGGCTGGTCTCGAGGACGTTGCGGTACAGGATCCCGCCGAAGATCGCCCCTTCGAACAGCAAGCGGTCGGGCCAGGCCGGCAGGTCGGCGTCGCGTTGGGGTGGTGCCGACCGGTCGAGCGGCAGTCCGCTCGGCGTCCCGGCGGCGGGTTTGATGAGGTAGGTGTCGGTCCACAGATAGGGCGCGGTGGTCGGCCACTCCAGCGGATTGAACGACTTCTCGAAGTCGCTCAGATGCATGTTGGTGACCGAGGCGGTGCCGGTGTAGCTGGCGGGCTTGCTCATGACGAGCTCACCGAGTAGGTCTGGAGCGCCGGGCGCTGGTTGGCGGGAATGCGACTTTGCTCGTGCTGGAGCATGACCCCGATGGCCCGCGCGTAGGCGGCCTCGGGGTCGAGGCTCCCGCGCTCCTTGAAGATGTCCTCGAACGCCGTCGGCAGGTCGAGGCGTGTCCCCTGCAGGTCAGGGATCAGGCGGCGCAGGTGTTTCTGGTAGGTCGTCGCCAGGGTGCTCATCGCCAGCTTCAGCGTCCGCGACGTCGGTTGCGGGGCGCGCGTCCGACAGAGGTCGGCCAGCGCGAGCCGCACCGGACCGACCGGTGCCCTGGCGAGGACATCGATGGCGTAGGCCAGCGATCGGACGCCCATCGGCGGCGCGTGGCGGCCCAGGGTCCCCTGGTTCTGGCGCCCGTAGTAGTAGACGCTGAGGAGCGCCCGGTGCCATTCCTTGGCTTGCTCGGTGGGAAGCCTGGTTCCGTCTCCGGGCCGCCCGGGAGGCTTTTCGGCCCCACCTCCGGTCTGCCCGGGACCGCCCACGTCCCGACCTGGTTGTTCGCTCATCGCGCCCCTCCGCTAACGGCGGTCGCACAATAACGCAATCGCGCCGCGTGCATCAACAATCACAACGGGCTGCCCGCGGAAGATTCCCTGCTTGTTGCTTGCGGATAGCTGGCGGCGGGTTAAGAGAAGGCGCGCAACAGAAGTCGTCGTACTTTTTCCTGGAGTCAGAAAGGGGTCCGCGATGAAAAAGTTCATGGTGCTCTACAAGGCGACGCCCGCGGCGTTCGAGCAGATGATGAAGTCGTCGACGCCGGAGCAGCAGAAGGCCGGGATGGACGCCTGGATGGCCTGGGGCAAGAGGGCAGCCGCGTCGATCGTCGACATGGGCGCGCCGCTCGGCAAGACGCTCAAGCTGACGCCGGCCGGGGCGTCGCCCACGAAGAACGACCTGGGCGGCTACTCGATCATGCAGGCCGAGTCCAAGGAGGCGCTGGCCGAGACCTTCAAGGGGCACCCGCACTTCATGATGCCCGAGAGCTGGATCGAGATCGTCGACCTGATGCCCATGCCGGGGAGCGCCTGACGGGCCGGCGCACCGAGCGGCTCCCCATCGTCGGCGTGATGGGGTCGGGGTCGGCGGCCGATGCCGTGCGGGCCGGCGGCCTCGGTCGCTGGCTGGCGCGCGAGGGCGTGCACCTTCTGACCGGCGGCGGCGGCGGCGCGATGGCGGCGGTGAGCCGCGCCTTCGTCGCCGTGCGCCCGCGCCGCGGGCGCGCCATCGGGGTCCTCCCGTCGGACGGGTCACGCCGGGCGCCGCGGCCCGGTTACCCCAATGCCTGGATCGAGATCCCGATCGTCACGCACCTGCCGTCGCGCGGCCAGGCGGGCGAGACGGCGCGCTCGCGCAACCACATCAACGTCCTCAGCGCCGACGCCGTCGTGGTGCTGGCGGGCGGCGCCGGGACCCGCAGCGAGGCGCGGCTGGCGCTCCGCTACGGCCGGCCGGTGATCGCCTATCTGGCTGCTCGCGCCGACGTGCCGGGGTTGCCGCGCGCGGTGCCCCTCGCGGCGTCGCTGGCCGAGGTCCAGCGGTTCGTCCGCGCGGCGCTCGCGCCCGCCCGGCGCCGCTACATGCGATAGAGGTTCCGGCCCGCCCAGGCGAGCGCGCCCGGGTGATTCATCAGCGCCTGGGCCGCGGGCGGATGGCGCCGGCACCAGGCCATGAAGGTGTCGGCGGCCGGGCGGTGGCGCTGCATGATCTCGTTGAAGAACGGCCAGCCCGGATGGGTGGCCACGAACGCGTCGAGCCCCTGCATCGGATGCTCGATCGTCCACCAGACGAACGCGCGCGAGCGGTCCGGGTGCCGGCTGTCCCACTCGAAGAATCGACGTGCGGCGTCCGGGTGTGTGTGCGCCCAGTCGCCGAGCTCGCGCGCGGCCTGCGGATGCACCTGGGCCCATTGCTCGAGCGGGACCGGTCCGGGCGGCGGCGGTTGCGGCGGCCCGTAGGCCGGCGGCGGAGGAGGCGGCGGCGGGGGCGGCGCGGCCGCGTAGGCGGGCGGCGGTGGTCCGGGCGGCGGCGGGGGCGCCGAGGCGTAGCAGCCGGCGAGGAGCGTGAACGAGAGGAGCAGGCGCGTCGTCGTGGTGGTCATTTGAGGTGGCCTCCGCGCGATGAGTGTCCACGGGCCGCCGCCGCACCGTCGATGATTGGGGTCACGTGCGGTAAAACACGCGCATGACGGAGGCGGAGCTGGTGCTGGTGGGACGAAGCAGCTCGCACTTCACGCGCACGGCGCGCCTGTTCGCGATCGAGCTGGGCCTGCCCTACACCTTTCGTCCGGTGCTCGACATGGCGGCGCGCGATCCGGCGGCCTACGGAGACAACCCGGCGCTCAAGATCCCCATCCTCATCGACGGCGAAGGTCCGCTGTACGGAACGGAGAACATCTGCCGCGCGCTCGCGCGGCACGCGGGGGCCGGCGCGCGCGTCGTCCTCCGCGGCGACGTCCCGGCGCGCGTGGTGGCCAACGCCGAGGAGATGATCCTGCACGCGATGGCCAGCGACGTCGCGCTGGTCATGGCCGGGGCCGGGCAACCGGAGCCGCCCAAGGTGCGCGCCAGCCTCGAGAACGCGCTCGGGTTTCTGGAGGCGAACGTCGACCGCGTGCTCGAGGCGCTGCCGGCGGACCGCCGGTTGAGCTTCTGCGAGGCGGCCCTCTACGCGCTGGTGACCCACCTCCCGTTCCGGAACGTCATGCAGGTGAGTGGTTACCCGCGGCTGCAGGCGTTCCGCGATCGGTTCGGCGCGCGCCCCGGGGCCGCGGCCACCGCCTACCGCTTCGACGCCCCGCCGCCCCCATAGATCGAGGGCGGACCGCGTGCGGGCAACGTGGACGTGGGCTGGTGTATGCGCGCGTGCGACGAAGGCCGTATTTCATCGACGCGATCGCTATTTGGGGGCTGTCGCCCTCTCGATGTTCCGGAGTAATCTGGGAGCGTGCGATTCTGCGCGTATCACTGCGGACGTTCCCGGGGTTGCGCGATCCTCGTCGGGCTGACGGTCGGGGCGCTCGTTGCGACGCTCGCCGCGCCGGCCGCTCGGGCGGAGGATCGCGACAGCGCGACGGTCGGGAAGATCACCCTCCTCAACCGAAAGGCCGTCGACGCCTACCAGCACCTGGAGTTCGAGACGGCGGTGAGGTTGCTCAACGAAGCGCTCGACGTCTCCGAGCACGCGGGCCTCATGCTGCACCCGATCCGCGCGCGCACCTACGTCACGATGGGGATCGTGACGCTGGGCGGGTTCAAGCAGCGCGATCAGGCCATCAAGTACTTCCGCAAGGCGCTCCAGATCCAGCCCGAGGTGCGGCTCAGTGCGGGGCTCGCCAACCCCGAGATCCAGGCCGCCTTCGACGAGGCGATCGCCAGCCTCGCCAGCGGGACCAGCGACGAGCTGCCGCCTGAAAAGGCGCTGGTGCACGAGCCGGTCCGCGTCGGGCAGATGGGGCGGGCGGTCCCGATCACCGTGGTGCCCGACAAGGACCTGGGCGCGGCCGCGATCGTGCTGCGCTACCGGCCGGTCACCGCGCCGGCCTTCATCGACCTGCCGATGCAGAAGGATCCGTCGGGGACCTACGTGGCGGCGATTCCCGCCTCGGCCACCAAGGATCAGCAGGCGGTCTACTTCATCGAGGCCCGCCGCTCGGACGGCTCGGTGCTGGTGAGGCGCGGCAGCGCCGTCGACCCGATGGTCGTCGCCCTGGTCGCGCCGGCGGGGCCCACCGCCGGCGTGGAGACCAAGCACGCGGAGCCCGCCCACGCGGCGGCCCCCAAGTCGTTCTACTTCGCCCTCCTCGCTGGCTCGGGCGTGGGCACCGCCAGCGGGACGGGCGAGGAGACCCGCAGCCCCGTCACCTCGTCGGGGATCGCCTGGACACAGGCGGGGCAGCTGGCCCCCGAGATCGGCTACTTCATCACCCCGCAGCTGCGCGTGGGGGTACAGGCGCGCCTGCAATATGTCAGCGGGGCGACGCCGTTCCACCTCATCACCTACGACCAGGGCGAGTGCGGCAGCGACCACACCTGCGCGCCCTTCACCGGGGCGTTCGCCGGGCTGGCCAAGGCGGCCTGGTCGTTCCTCGACCCCGAGGGCGCGTTCCAGCCCTACGCCACGCTCTCGGCGGGGTACGGGACGATCCGCCACCTGGCGAAGGTCTCCTCGCCTCCGACCTGCGGCGGAAACGCCTCGACGATGTACGCCGGGGCTTGCACCGACACCGTCGCCGGCGGGCCCATCCTGGTCGGCCCCGGGGTCGGGCTGCAGTACCGGTTCGCGGACTCCATCGGCTTCGTGGCCGAGATCGGCGGGCTGGTGGGCTTCCCCAACACCACGGTCAACGTCGATCTGAACATCGGGCTCGCCTTCGAGCTCTGAGGCGGGGCGCCGGCCCGGGCGGCGCGGCCACTCTGGCGGCCGCGCGCCGGCTGTCAGGGCGGCGCGGCGGCTCCGAAGACAGTGGCGTCGCCGGCCCTCACGCGATGGCGCCGGCTCTCTGGGGGCTGGCGCCGAACCTCACGGCGGCGGCGCCAGCTCTCACGGCAGCGGCGCTACTCTGACGGCGATTGCGTCCACCCTGACGGGGCGTGGCCCCGGCGGGGCTCACTCGCCGAGGTCGTCGCCCAGCTCGTAGTGCTGCTTGAGCTCGTGGCCCGGCGCCACCATCACCTGCTCGGTGCGATCGATCCGCAGGTCGCGGCGCCGCAGCGTCAGCTTGTGGCCGCCGCACGAGACGGGGTAGTGCACGACCGGCGTCCTCTGACCGGTGTCCTTGCCGTCGATCCAGAGGTCGGCCCAGGGGAACGAGGCGACCGAGACCACGCAGTCGCGCGCCCCCTCGGCGGCGGGCGCGGCGGTCTCGGGGGCCGCCGCCGGGTGGCTCTCGTGCGCGGCCGCCTTCTGGGGCGCCGCCACGACGCGGCCTTTCGGCGGCGGGGGCCGGCGCACCTGCGCGACGACGGGCAAGTGCTTCGCCTCATCCGCCGGCGCGGCCGGCGCCGCGGTCATCAGCTCGGCGCGCACCGACTTGGCCAGATCGGGGAAGACCTTGTAGGTCGCCGGCGCGAAGCCAGCCTTCTCGAACCGGAACGCGATGACGTCGCGTCCCTGGGGCAGCGTGATCGTGACCGGTGTGTGGCCCACCACCTCGCCCGAATCCTCGCGGGTCACCTGCGCGTCCTGGGGGGTCGAATCGAGCGAGATCTCCACCTTGGCCGCGACCGCGGGCGCTTCGGTGCTCGGCTCGCCCGCCGCCGGCGCCGTCGCGGCTGGAACACCTTGCGCGGCCGCCGGGGTGACGGCCACCTCGCGGCGCGGTCCGCGCGGGGACTGCGCCAGCACGACGATCGCGATCACCGCGCCGCCGAGCGCGCCGAGCGCGAGCCAGCGCCGCCGTCCGCGACGGTTGCGGCCGGCCTGGACCGGGCCCGAGGCGGCGAGATCCCCGAGATCGATCTCCAGCGGACCCTCGGCGGTGGTGATCTTCTCGGACGAAGAGTTGCCGCTCGGGCTCACCGGCGTTCCGCTCTTGGAGCTGCTCTTCGATCCGCTCTTGGAAGACGTCCCCGAGGAGGCGACGGGCGACGGCGTGAAGGGCAGGTGCACCTCGCCGGTGCGTGTGGGGCCGTTCGGGAACAGCGCCACCATCAGCTTGCGCGGCTCGTGGGGCGAGGCCCGCATCTCGAACAGCACCTTCTCGAGATCGTCCGCCATCTCGCCGGCGGTCTGGTACCGCCCTTCCAGCTTGCGCTCGAGCGCCTTCATGACGATGGGGTCGACCGCCGCCGGGACCTCGGGGTTGACCGAGGAGGGGACCGGCACCGCGGCCTCCAGCACCATCTTGGCGCCGTTGAACTCGTTGCTCGACTTGAACAGCCGCCGTCCGGTCAGCAGCTCGTGCAGCACGATGCCGACGGCGAAGATGTCGGCCCGGTTGTCGATGTTCTCCATCCGGACCTGCTCGGGGGACATGTACGAGACCTTCCCCTTCATGGTGCCGGCCTGGGTCTTCGTCTCGCGCAGCTCCTCGGTGACGCGCGCGATCCCGAAGTCGAGGATCTTCACGCCGCCGTGGAAGTTGACCATCACGTTCGACGGCGAGATGTCGCGGTGGACGATGCCGAGCGGCTGCCCGGTCGGCCCCTGCAGCGCGTGCGCGTAGTGCAGGCCCAGGCAGACCTGCCGCACGATCTCGAGGCTGGCCGCGACGGGCGCCAGCCGCTTCTCCTCGGCGAGCTTCGCCTGCACCGCGAGCAAGGTCTCGCCGTGCACGTGCTCCATCGCGATGAAGAAGCTCTCGTCGATCTGTCCGAACTCGAAGATCTGGACCAGGTTCGGATGCGACAGCAGGCCGCACAGCTTGGCCTCGTCGATGAACATCTTCACGAACGCGCGATCCTGCGACAGGTGCGAGAGCATTCGCTTGATCACCAGCGTGCGCTGGAAACCTTGCGGACCACTGGCGATGGCGAGGAAAACCTCGGCCATCCCCCCCATGCCGATCCGATCGAGAAGGTAGTACTTCCCAAACGGCTTCGCGCCGGGGAGAGGAGACGGCTGACTCTCAACCCCCACGGGCATCATCGTAGGCCGATCTGGGGCCAAGAGCCATGACCTTTCCCCGTCGAAACGTGGAGTTGTGGGAGTTGCTGCGACCCGGTCGCACTTCGACGGACCACGCCCGCCGAGCTCACTCGTCCAGGCCGGCCCCCTGCAATTCGATCTGCCGCTTGAATGTGTGCCCCTCCTCGACCGTGACGCCCTCTACCTGATCGACATTCAGGTCCCGTCGCTTGAATTCCAGTCGGTGGGAACCGCAACTGAGCGGCAGATCCACCACCGGCGTCTGGAGCCCCGTGTTCGAGCCGTCGATCCAGAGGTCCGCCCAGGGATACGAGCCGACCGTGATCCGGCAGGCCCCGCCCGTGGGCGCCGAGGCGGCGTGCGCGGGCGCCGCCGCCACCGCCACGGGACGCGGGGCGGGCGCCGCGCTCCGGGCGTGACCGTGGGCGGGCGAGGGGGGCTTTCGATCGGCCGCCTCGCCGGCCGGGACGGCAGCCTCGCCGGCGGCTTCGCGGGCGGGGGGGACCGCCGCGCGCGCCGGGGCCGGCTCGGGGGCGGGCGCTGTGCGCGGGGGCGCGGGCTCGGGTGTGGGGCGGGGGGAGACCGCGGCCGCGGTGGGGGTGTGGGCCGGGGCGGACACCGGCGCCGGGGCGGGGCCGGTGTCGGCCGTCTCCGAGCGGAACCGCCCGCGCAGGAGGAGACCGATCGCCACCGCGGCGACGACCACGCCCACGACCGCGGGGCCGTTGCCGACCGCCGCGCGCAGCCGGCGGCGCCGAGCCCAGGGGTCGTTCTGGAAGAAGGGGCGGCCGCTCACCAGCGAGGGATCGTCGGCGGCGAAGGGCGACGTGCTCACCACCGTGGGATCGCTGTGCACCGACGCGCGCGTCCGTGGCCCGGAGCCCGGGGCCGGTCCGGGCGCGGCGGGGTGGGCCGGCAGGCCGGTCGTCTGCCGGATGACCTCCGCCATCCCGGACGGCAGCGCCGACACGGCCGTCGTCTCCTCGACGTCGCTGGCCAGCGGAAGGGAGGAGGCGGCAGCGGCCGGCTTCTCGGGGGCGCGCGGATTCCCCGGCAGCGCCGCCGTCCACCGAAAGTGGAGCGCGAACTCGGAGACCGAGGGAAAGCGATCCTTCTTGTTCTTGGCCAGGGCGCGAAACACGACCTGGGTCAGCTCCGCCGGGAGCTCCGGCCGGACATCCTGAATCGGCGTCGCCGCGGCGTGCACGATTTGATAGGCGACGGAGGCGAGCGTCGATCCCCCGAACGCCGGGCGGCCGGTCAGCATCTCGTAGACGATGGCGCCCAGCGAGAACTGATCGCTCGCGGAGTCGAGCTCGTCGGTCTTCCCCTCGGCCTGCTCGGGCGACATGTACTGCGGCGTCCCGAGCACGGCCGACGTCCCGGTGATCTTGTGTGAGATCGAGGCGATCTTCGAGATGCCGAAGTCGAGGATCTTCACGCGCTCGCCCTGTCCGCTCGAGGCGGGCATGACGAACACGTTCTGCGGGTGCATGTCGCGGTGGACCACGCCCTCGAGGTGCGCGGCGGTGAGGGCCGCGCTCAGCTGATCGGTGATGTCGACCACCCGCGGGAGGGGCAGCGGTCCGGTTCGGGCCAGGATCTTTCCCAGCGGCTCGCCCTCCAGGTACTCCATCACCAGGTAGGCGACGCCGTCGGGGAGGGTGTTGAAGTCGACGACCGACACGATCCCCGGGTGCCGCAGCCGCGAGGTCACCTGCGCCTCGCGCATGAAGCGGGGCAGCGCCTCCGGATGATCGCGCATCCCCGGGTGGAGGAACTTGACGGCATAGCGGTGCGCCAGGCGCTCGTGCGTCGCCTCGAAGACCTCGCCCATGCCTCCGGTGCCGATGCGGCGGACGAGACGGTACGTCCCGCCCAGCAACGTTCCGAGCTCCACGTTGGGCGTCACGGTTGCCCCGGAATTCTAACGGGCCATGGAGGCAGGATTCAACGGCGTGTCGGCGGATGGAGAACCAGCTCGTCCGGTGGGCGTGGAGCGCTTCCGATGTGGGAAAGAGGTGCGCAAGTAGGTGGGCGAGGTGCGTCTTGTAGGCAAAAACACACGTATCCGAAGCGCGGACGACTCTGCGAAACTGATCTGCCCCGGCGTGCGTCATCAGCGCCGTGGCGCGATTCCGGGGTCGCTCCCGATGAAACTAGCCGTGCGCAATCTTATCGATCGGCGTCAGGCCCGGTTCTGCCGGGTGCGCGCAGCGCGGACGCTCGCGGGGCTCGTCATCCTGAGCGCCGCCGCTTGCCGGCGCGACGGTGCCGCCGGCGTGGACGGGGCGGTGGGGACCGGCGGGATCGGCGGCGCGCCCGGCGTGGGCGGCGCGGGCGGCGGCGCGCCCGGCGACGCGGGCACCGGCGGCGTCGGGGGCGCGGGCGCCGCCGCCGGGGGCAGCGGCGGAACGATCGACGCCGGACCGCCAGTGACGCCGCTCCGGGTGGCCGCGGCGTCGACCGGCCGCCTCATCGGCGCCGCCATCGGCGCCTCGCACCTCTCCGAGGCGGCCTACGCCGCGACGGCTGCCCGCGAGTTCGACTTCGTCACGCCCGAGAACGAGATGAAGTGGGACGCCACGGAGCCGACCCAGAACACCTTCACGTTCGCCGGCGGCGACGCCATCACCGCCTTCGCACAGCAGAACGGTATGCAGGTCAAGGGGCACACGCTGGTGTGGCACTCGCAGCTGCCGGCCTGGGTCAGCACCATCGGGGACGCCACCACCCTGCACGCCGCGATGATCAACCACATCACGCAGGTGGCCTCGCACTTCCGCGGTCAGGTCGTCGCCTGGGACGTCGTCAACGAGGCGGTGGCCGACGGCGGGCAAGGGCTCCGCAACAGCATCTTTTATCAGCTTCTGGGCGCCGGCTACATCGACGACGCCTTCAACGCCGCGCGCGCCGCCGATCCCGGGGCGGTGCTCATCTACAACGATTACGGCGCCGAGGGCGCGGGTGCGAAGTCTGACTACGTGTACAACCTGGTGAAGGGGATGCTCGCGCGCGGGGTGCCGATTGGCGGCGTCGGACTCCAGATGCACACCGGCTCTGCCGATATGACGCCCTCAGCAGCCGAAGTCGCATCCAACATGCAACGCCTGGAGGCCCTGGGGCTCAACGTGTTCGTCAGCGAGATGGACGTTCAACTCTGCAGCAACGGAACCCTGGACGCGCAGAGCGCCCGGTTCGAGGCCATCGTCGCCGACTGTCTCACGCAGCCGCTCTGCCTGGCGGTGACCGTGTGGGGCGTCACGGACAAGTATTCGTGGCTCAACGGCATGACCTGCGCGACGCCCCAGCCCCTGCTGTTCGACGGAAATTTCGCTCCAAAACCAGCGCACATGGGCGTCTTGAACGCGCTGCTCGGGAATTAGAAGGCGTCTGAATATTTCACCGACATAGCGTGCGGAGACCTCTCTCGGAGGAGGACGAGAATGGAAAACAAGGCCAAATTGCTGGTTGACTCGAGGGCCGCTCGAATCTTGGCCTTGGCGTCCGTTCTCGGCTTCGGGCTCGGGGCCTGCGGCGGCGGCGGCGGCGGGACGGGCGAGGGGGGCTCCGGCGGCAGCGCCGGCAAGCCGGGCAGCGGCGGCTCCAGCAGCGGCGGCTCGGGCAGCGGCGGCGTCACCGGCTCCGGCGGGACCGCCACCGGCGGCACGACCGGCGCGGGCGGCGGCGGTGGCCTGGCGGGCGGAGCGGGTGGCGGCGGCGGCCTGGCGGGCGGCGGCGGCCTGGCGGGCGGCGCGGCCGGAACCGACGCCGGCGCCGCCGGCAGCGGCGTGACGGACGGCGGGATCGACGTGCCCCCGGACGGCGGCACCGGCGGCCCCTGCACGTCGGACGCCGGCTGCACCAGCGGCTTCTGCGTCGACGGCGTCTGCTGCGAGTCGGCCTGTACCGACCTCTGCATGGCCTGCGCGAAGGTCAAGACGGGCGCCGCCAACGGCCTCTGCAAGCCGATCAGCGCGGGGACCGATCCGGACGACGAGTGCCAGGCCTCGGCCGCCACGACCTGCGGGCTCGACGGCACGTGCGACGGCGCGGGCGCCTGCCGCAAGTTCGTGGCCGGCACCGTGTGCGCCTCCGCGAGCTGCAGCGGAGCGACCTACACCGCGGCCCACCTGTGCGACGGCGCCGGAAACTGCCAGACGCCGAACGGGACGTCGTGCGGCAGCTACGTGTGCGGTCCCACCTCGTGCAAGACGTCGTGCCTCTCGAACGCCGACTGCGGGACGGGCGCGTTCTGCACGCAGGCCGGCAAGTGCAGCGGACCGCAGGGGAACGGGGCGAGCTGCCAGGGGCCCAGCCAGTGCGCGACCGGCAACTGCGTCGACGGCGTCTGCTGCGAGTCGGCGTGTGCCGGTGCGTGTGAGGCCTGCTCGAGCGCCAAGACCGGCCTGACGGACGGCCTATGCAAGCCGGTCGCCGCGGGGACCGACCCCGACAACGAGTGCGCGCAGGCGCTCTCGTCGTCCTGCGGACAGGACGGCATGTGCAACGGCGCCCGCGCGTGCGAGCTCTATGCGTCGGGCACCGTCTGCGCCACCGGGTTCTGCGCGAGCGGGACCGAGACGATGCCCCAGACCTGCGACGGCGTGGGGAACTGCCAGGCGCCGACCACCGCCCCCTGCGGCCAGTACATCTGCGGCGCGACCGCGTGCCTGACCACCTGCGCCACCAACAGCGACTGCGTGGCGGGCGACTTCTGCTCGAGCGGCACCTGCAAGCCGCCGGAGGCGAACGGCACGGCGTGCTCGGCGGGGACCGACTGCCAGACCGGCTTCTGCGTCGACGGCGTCTGCTGCGAGAACGCCTGCGGCGGGTCCTGCATGACCTGCAACGGCGTCGGGACGCAAGGCCAGTGCACCGTGGCGGTCGCCGGGACGGATGTCCGCAACGACTGCTCGCAGGACAACGCCTCGACCTGCGGGCAGGACGGCTTCTGCGACGGCAACGGCGGGTGCGAGAAGTACAGCGCCCAGACGCAGTGCCAGGCCGCGGGTTGCTCGAACGGGACGATCAGCGCGGCGTCCTTCTGCAACGGCTCGGGGACCTGCGTCGCGGGCGCGACCACCTCGTGCGCCGGCTTCGCCTGCAGCGGGAGCGGGGCGACCTGCAAGAGCGCCTGCACGAGCGACGCGGATTGCTACAACGGGTTCTGCACCGCGGGCGTCTGCAAGCTCTCGAACAGCCAGTCGCCCTGCAACCTGGCCGGCAACGGCAACGTCGAGACGGGGACCGGCGCCGGCTGGGCCACCAACGGCTACCAGGACTCGACGCTCGTGATCCAAAACGTCGCCACCGCGCCTACCTGGGTGCACAGTGGGACGTACGCCATGGGCGACACCAACCGGACGAACGACTACGACGGCCCCGCCTACTTGCTGCCGACGGGCGCCGGACAGTACAACATCAGCGCCTGGGTGACCGACTCGAACTACGGCCAGCCCTCGGCCGTCCAGGTCGCCATCACCTGCGGCTCGTTCAGCGACTACCCCACCATCGGGACATACGGCATGAAGCTCGACCCGCCGGGCTTCGCCGACGCCGGAACCGGCGACCACGTCGGCTGGACCCAGGCCAGCGGCGTCCTCGATACGACGGTGTCGAAGTACGCCGCCTGCCAGCCGGGGGCCGCGACGCCGGGCCAGACCAGCGGCATGTACGTCTACGTCGGCCAGACGGCCAGGGTCACCGTGGTCGACGGCGGCACCGAGGTCCTCCGGCCCAACTACTACATGGACGACGTCGTCGTCACGGTCACCGACGGTCACAACCTGGTCGGTAACCCGAACTTCGAGGGCGGCTCGACGACCGGGTGGGGGAACAACGGCGGCGGGTCGCTCGCGGTGGTCTCCACCGCCACGATCCCCGGGACGACGAAGAGCCTCGAGCTCTCGGGCCGCAGCGGGACCTCCAACGGCCCGAGCATGACGATGCCCCTCGGCGCCGCGCAGTACGACGTCGTCTTCAACGCCATGCACGACGGCTCGGTGCCCCACGACCTCATCCTCACCCAGCAGTACACCTGCAAGGGATCGTCGGCGAACTACGTCTCGATCGCCAAGGCGGCGAACGTTTCGGCGGGCTCGTTCAACAAGCTGAGCACCACGGTCACCTACCCCCCGGCCAACGCTCCGGCCGGTTGCCTGCTGACCTCGGCGGGCATCTACGTCCAGCAGGAACAAGGCACCTGCATGCCGTCGGGGACCACCGAATGCCCGAACATCTACATCGATGACGTTTCAATCACTCTCCATTGATCGGGTGAGCCCGCGTCTCCCTCGCCCTCTTTCGGGGGCGGGGCTGCTGGCGTTGGTCTCGTGTGTCGCGCTGGCGGCTGGCTGCCAGGGCGAGGAGGCGTTCCGCGCCCGCCCCCCCACCGAATGGCAGAACGGGGGCGCCGCGCTCTCCGGCTCGGGCGGCTCGGGCGGCTCGAGCAGCACGGGCCAAGGCGGCACCGCGGGGGGCGCGGCCCTCGGCGGCAGCGTGGGGACCGGCGGCAGCGTCGGCACCGGCGGCAGCGTGGGGACCGGCGGCGTCGGCGACGTGGACGGCGGCAACGGCGGCAGCGCGGCGACGGGCGGCAGCGTGGGGACCGGCGGCAGCGTCGGCACCGGCGGCGCCGCGGGCAACCCCGGCACGGGCGGTCGGCCGACCGGTCCCGGCGCCAACGGCAGCACCTGCGCGACGGGCGCCGACTGCATGACCGGCTACTGCTTCGACAACACCTGCTGCACGAGCGACTGCTCGGGGAAGTGCCGGAGCTGCGCCAACACCACGGGCACCTGCACGCTGGCCGCGGTCGGGGCAGATCCGCGCACCGATTGCCCGGCCCAGGACGTGAGCACCTGCGGCAACAAGGGCGCCTGCAACGGCTCGGGGGCCTGCACCCTCTGGCCCGCCAACTCGGTCTGCAACTCGATGGCGGCTTGCGACAGCAAGGGCGGCGCGGTGATCCCGAATCAGATCTGCAACGGCGGCGGCAAGTGCGTCAACAACACCTCGACCAACTGCAACGGGTACGCCTGCGTGTCGGGGGTTTGCCTGACCACCTGCACGGACGACACCTCTTGCGTGGTGGGTGGGTTCTGCAGCAGCTCGGGCTGCATCGGGACTCCCAACCTGGCCGGCAACGGCGACCTCGAGAGCGGGACCACCACCGGGTGGTCGACGGCCAACGGCGGCGGTTCACCCGTCATCAGCTCGAAGGCCAACTCGGGATTCGCCTACGACGGCCAATACTCGATCGAGGTGGCCAACCGCTCCACCTACTTCGTGGGGCCCGGCTATTTCATCCCGACCGGCCTCGGGAAGTACACCATCAGCGTCTGGGGGATGCAGCAGGAGGATGGCCAGCCGTCGCCGACGGGTGTCCTCGACATCCGCCTGATGTGCGGGTCGGCCAACAGCAGCTCTTACGTCCTCGTCCAGGGCGACGCCGGGTTCGGCTATTCGCTGCCGCAAGGGGTCTGGACGCAGTTCTCCGCCACCGTCGATCTCACCACCAACACCAGCGTGAGCGCGGACTGCTCCGCCACCGGGTCGCCGGCCGGGCTGGTGAGGTCCGCGCTCGTCTACCTGAACGAGGCCTCGGGCGACATGAGCTCGAACTCGCCGACCATCTGGCCGGATCTCTACCTGGACGACCTCGTTGTCCAGGTGACCGACGGCCACAACCTGGTCGGGAACCCCAACTTCGAGGCCGGGTACGTCGACGGGTGGGCGGTGAACGGCGTGGGCTCGGCGTCGCTCGCGGTGAGCTCGACGGTCGCCCACGGCGGCACCAGCAGCCTGTGGCAGAAGTCGCGGTCTCTCCCCGGGACCGGGATCAAGTACGCGCTGCCGATCGGCATCGCGCGCTACCAGGTGACGTTCCAGGTCCTGCAGTCCGGATCGATGTCCCACGCCCTGGCCCTGCAGCCGGCGTACACCTGCATCGGGTCGACGACGGTCAACACGCCCACCAACACGATGGTGACGACGACGGCGGTGGCGAACACCTGGACCCCGATGACCGGGACCTTCGTGTTCCCGCCCACCGACGCCCCGACCGGCTGCCAGCTGTCGTCGGCGGCCGTGTGGGTCGTGCAAGCCGAGAGCGGGACCTGCGCGACCATCGAGTGCCCCGACCTGTTCGTCGACGACGCCGTCATCACGCTGAAGTGATTGGCGCCTGGCCGGCGCCTCTGAACACGTGTTTGAGCGTCAACCGCGACGAATCGGGGATCTACCCGAGCCGTCGCGGGCGCGAGCGCGTTGTCGCGACTACTCCATCGACAGGCTATGGGGTCTGGCGGCGCTCTCTTCGGCGGCGGATGATGTTGAGCACCAACGCCCCAAGGGCGCCGATCGCCACCGAGACGTTGATGCCTCCGGAGAACATCGACGACACGAGCGGTCGTTGCTCGAGCGCCTGGATCCGGGCGTCCTGTCGCGCGATGACCACTTGCTGTTCCTGAATCGCCTTCACCAGCACCGGAACCAATCCAGGGTAGTTGACCGACAGCATTCCGGATCTCGCGTCCTGGTCGACGACCTCTGGAACGACCTTCTGCAGATCCTGGGCGAGAAATCCGATGTTGCGCGCGTCGCCGCGGCTTGGGTCCTTCCATTTGAAGGTTATCGGGCGGAGCGCGGCCAGATCTTTCAGACCGTACGACAAGCTCGCGACGTCCTTTTTCAAGCGCGCGTCGGAGGATGTGTACCCGGCAGCAGCATAGACCTTGCCGTTGAAGTAACCGGCCCAGCCCGCCGAGGAGGAGTTGTCTCCGTAAACGGCACGACCGGAACTACCGCTGAAACCGTAAACGCCGCTACCATTCTGACTGGTACCCGAAATGCCATAGTCAGTGGTGTCGGAGCCGGTCGCCTGCCCAAAGACGCCAATGACGGGGCTGGTCGCGTGGAGACCGATTGTGGTCCCTACTGCCTCCATTCCGGGGTTGCCGCTACCATGAACGCCAACGCCAATCCCACTAGTGTTGTTTCCGTAGACGCCGTAGCTGCTGGCGTTCGATGCTGAGCCGTAGACAGCGTAGCTGCTAGCGGTCGACGTCGTTCCGTAGATTCCCCACTGGGAGCCTGAGCCATAGACTCCAAGGTTTCCACCAGTGGAATTCACTCCGATGTTCCCACCATACGCGTCGACTCCGTCGGCACTACCACTTGCCGACACCGCCGCACCGTACTGGGATTGTGTAATGGCGGTAATTGCAGGGGAGCCGTAGTCGGTGCTGTCGGTGTTGGTGATCTTCAGGCAACCGTCAGCCGACCCCGTGCTGCATGGGCTCGTTGTGTCTGGCAGGGTGATCGCCTCTGCCTCGACCGCGAGGAGCGAGAGCGTGAGTGTTGCAACGCTGAATAGAACGCGATTCCTTCTCATCGGACCCTCCGTGAACTCCCCCCCCTAGGAATTGCTCGGCGCGTAGTGGACACCGCGGTTTAGATCCCTGTCAAGTTTGGTGAACGGCGAATTTCTGGGAGGGTCTCGATCCGGCGCACCACTAGCTCCACGCCATGCGTACTGGCGGGTAGTACGAGAGCTTCTGCCAGCTGTCGGCGGCCGCCGTGTTGGTCGCGCAACCCGGGAGCAGGGCCCGCGCGGGCATCGAGTGCCGCGACCTGTCCGTCGGCTTTCAAGTAGTCGGCGCGGCGCGTCCGCCGTTTCGATCGCGCTAGAGCGCTGGGAGCAGCGGCCCCCGGCCTCAATCACGCGCGGGGAGCGACGGGGCTCGCGGCGTGGCCGGAGGTGCGACGATGTCGCATCCGGCGGCACACCGCTGCGCGCGCCCGCGAATTGTTGCCTGGCTCAGTTGCATTGAACACAACGATGATGGTCACGGGAATTGTTCGCATTGATGTTCTCGACCGAAAAAGGCTGAAACGACGCGAACAAATTTCTCAATATTCGTTCGAATAGACGCAACCAGGCGCGTACTGTCCGCCACCATACAGATTGATGGGCGCGCATAACGGCGCGGAAATTGGAGAGGGAGAAAGACATGGTGAAGTCTATGCGTTCGCTGGCCTTGGCTTCGGTATGCCTCGGTGTGGTGGGGGTGGGGTGCTCGACCGACAGGTCGGGCGGTTCGGGTGACGTCGAGCAGGTCGCGTCGGCGTTGACGGGGACACTCTCCGCGGATTTCGAGGACGGCGGCAACGACGGCTGGATTCCACGCGGCAGCGGCGTGTCGATCAGCAACTCGACGGTCGTGGCCAACACCGGCACGCACAGCCTGCTGACCACCGGCCGAACGTCGGGCTTCATGGGCCCCAGCATCGATCTGACCAGCCAGCTGCAGCAGGGGGCGAACTACAAGATCACCGTGTTCGCGCGCCTGGTCACGGGGACGCCGGCCACCACGGTGAACCTGACCATGCAGCGGACGCCGACCACCGGCTCGACCGCCTTCGACTCCATCGTCTTCCAGGCGCCCATCACCGATTCGGCGTGGACGCAGCTCTCGGGGACCTATTCGTTCAGCGCCCCGGTGAATGACCTGCTGCTCTACGTCGAGTCCGCCAACACGACGGCTTCGTACTACATCGATACGTTCACCCTCGTGCAGCTGGCGCCGCCGCCGCTGGTGGCCGACTTCGAGGACGGCGGCAACGACGGCTGGGTCCCGCGCGGCAGCGGCGTGACGTTGACCAACTCGACGGTGGTGGCCAACACCGGCACGCACAGCTTGCTGGCCTCGGGCCGGACGTCGGGCTTCATGGGCCCCAGCATCGATCTCACCAGCCAGCTGACGCAGGGGGCGACGTACTTCGTCACGGTGTCCGCGCGGCTCGTGACCGGGACGCCGGCGACCACGGTGAACCTGACCATGCAACGCACCCCGACCACCGGCTCGACCGCCTTCGACTCGATCAAGTTCCAGGCGGCCATCACCGACAGCGCCTGGGTGACGCTGTCCGGGACCTACTCGTTCTCCACGCCGGTGAACGACCTCTTGCTGTACGTCGAGTCGGCCTCGGCGACCGCCTCGTACTACATCGACACCTTCAGCGTGACGCTGCTGGCGGGGCCGCCCGGCGCGCCCGGCAACACCGCCGGCGCCGCGAGCACGTTCGAGGACCAGACGACCGACGGGTGGAAGTCGCGCACCGGCGGCGAGACCGTGGCGGTCACCAACGCGGACGCGCACGGCGGCAGCTTCAGCCTGCTGACCACCAACCGCACGCAGACCTTCCAGGGCCCGGCCTTCGACGTCACCAACGTGATGTTCAACGGCTCGAGCTACCACATCGAAATCTGGGCCAAGCTGGCGCCCGGGTCGCCCGACACGCAGCTGCGGGTCAGCCTCGATCGCAAGCTTGGGTCGACGGTCGAGACGTTCACCACCCTGGTCCCCAACACCACGGTGACGGCGGGCGCCTGGGTCGAGCTGCAGGCCAACTTCACCGACACCCTGGCCAACACCCAGCAGACCCTCTACGTCGAGTCGGCCAGCGGGACGCCGTCGTTCTACATCGACGACTTCAACATCACCTACCTCCAGCCGTCGATCGCCGAGACCAACATCCCGTCGGTCTATCAGGCGATGGCCCCGTTCTTCCCCATCATCGGCGCGGCGGTCATCCCGGCCGACATCCAGGGCCAGCCGGCCGTGCTGCTGAGCAAGCACTTCAACAGCATCACCTCGGGCAACGACATGAAGTGGGACGCCACCGAGCCGACGGAGGGGAACTTCACCTTCTCGCAGGCCGACGCCGAGGTCGCCTTCGCCACCACCAACAAGATGCACGTCCGCGGGCACACGCTGGTCTGGTACAACCAGACCCCGGCCTGGGTGTTCAACCACACCGACGGCACCCCGCTGACGAATTCGTCGGCGGACCAGGCGCTGCTCATCCAGCGCATGCAGAACCACATCACGCAGGTGATGACCCACTTCAGCACCGTCCCCGTGTGGGACGTGGTGAACGAGCCGATCGACGAGTCGCAGCCCGACGGCTACCGCCGCAGCCAGTGGTTCAACATCCTGGGCCCGCAGTACATCCCGATCGCGCTGCAAGCCGCCCGCGCCGCCAACCCGACGGCCAGGCTCTACATCAACGAGTTCAACACCACCATCCCGGCCAAGCGCGACTTCCTGGTCGCCCTGGTGCGCAGCCTCAAGAGCCAGGGCGTGCCGCTCGACGGCGTCGGGCACCAGATGCACAACAACACCCAGTTCCCGTCGGGCCAGTCGATCATCGACGCCATCAACCTGTTCGACACCACCGGCGTCGAGCAGGCGGTCACCGAGATGGACGTCAGCATCTACAACG
>Ga0209060_10001254_pt1 | contig 29409 bp, 22 predicted proteins | sample Coa_R1_8_FD_187155 | JGI IMG/M metagenome (GOLD analysis project Ga0209060, IMG submission 187155) | Surface soil microbial communities from Centralia Pennsylvania, which are recovering from an underground coalmine fire - Coalmine... | ecosystem: Environmental > Terrestrial > Soil >...
CCCAAAAGATACTTCGGGTAGACAAGTAGGACTGTTCCGAGGATCTTGCGCCATTCTGAGAAGAACAGCATCCGCGAATTGGAATCTTTCCACCAACCGTCAGGACGGTAAGGGTCCGATGCGGGTATCGCTACGAACCGGATGCCTGGGCAGAAGAGCCGAAAAACGATTTCGGCCCTGCGCGAATGATACGCGGTTGTTACTAGAAGGACCCGTTTCACGCCACGACGGGCTAGCTCCGGACGAAGCGCCAACGCTTCTTCAATCGTAGACCGGGAATTGTGATTGAAGTACTGAAATAAACGCGCCGGGTAGCCTTGCTTGACCAGAAATTCGATGGCTAGTTCCCCATCCGGACGTCCTTGGTATGGAGTGCTGCTCATCAGAACCAGCGGAGCATAATGCTGCATGCCCAAGTCGGCCCCTTTCACTACTCGTGGTCCCCAGAAGTCACCTGCCAGTACTAGGATAAGGTCAGCGGGCTGAGGTTGCTCAGAAGAGACCAGGTACTCACCCATGCAATCTAGCGTGGATTGCCATCGGATGAGTAGCACCGACAGAATGATTAGCAGAACGAGCGGCAGGCCAAGGAACCAACCGCGCTTAGTCCACTGCTTTAGGAAGATACGCGCGCCGATAAGTCCATCATATCGTGTCGAGGCCCGGTTCCCGCGCCACATCGCCAGACGCTCAAGATTCAATTACTCCACTGTCAGCCTTACGCCGGCGCAACCAGTGGCAAACGAAGTTCTTCACAAGAACTCCGCGAAATCAAGATCGCTTGCTGGCCGTGACCACCAATGACAACCCGGGCCAGGGCAGTAACCTATCCACGCTACGCCAAAACCATACTGTCTTGTCGAATATCTTCAGCATCACTTTACTGATTCGGCCGCGATGCAGCACCTTTCCGAATAGCCACCACCCCAATGTCCCAATTTTATTCAGCTGGTAAAGACCCTCCAGGGCGAGGCCGTGTTTCTCTAGCAGCGTCTGCAGTTCGGCCCGGCTGAAGCGCCGCTTGTAGCCCAGCTTGACGTCCAAGCTGCTGAACAGCCCCGGGCCCTGCGGAACCAAAATGATCATCGAGCCGCCCGGTTTCAAGATCCTGCTCACGGATCCGATTAACGCTCCCGGATCCGCTGCGTATTCCAGCACATTCACGCACAGCACAGTATCAAACGGCCCGCCGGCGTTGTCGAAATCCTCCGACCGGTCCGGATCCAGCTGGAGCACCGAAACGTTGGGCGTGCGCAGAAAGCGATTTCGCAGTGCATGCAGATACAGCCGATCCTTTTCCGCTGCCACATACTGCAACCGGCGGCCCATCAAACGCCCGCTGATATTGCCTATTCCCGCACCCAGTTCCAGCACCGTATCGCCTAGGTGAGGGCGCAGCACCCGCGCCAACCAGCTCAGGTATTGGGGCGTGCCGGTGAGATTGTTAAGAAAGGCGCGCCCAAACGGCTCAACATACAGGTCGTCGATCAGCCAGAAATGCAGAATCACTCCCAGCGCTTTCACTCCATCCTTCCAGCCGATTTTCTTGCCCTCTTCGTAAGTGCGGCCATGATAGCTGATGGGCACCTCGTAGATGCGCAGCTTCCTCTTGGCGGACTTCATAGTAATTTCCGGCTCGAATCCGAAGCGGTTAGACCGGATTGGGATGCTCTTGAGCAGATCGGTCCGGAACACCTTGTAGCAGGTCTCCATGTCGGTGAGATTGAGATTGCAGAACATGTTGGAGAGCAGCGTCAGGTATTTGTTGATCATGGAGTGCCAGAATGGCAGCACACGGGTTTGCTCGTCCACCAAATACCGCGAGCCGAACACCGCGTCTGCGTTGCCATCCAACAAAGGCCGCAGGAGCCGGGGATATTCTGAAGGGTCGTACTCGAGATCCGCGTCCTGCACCAGACAAAAATCACCGGAGGCGTGCTGGATCGCGGTTCGCACCGCCGCGCCTTTGCCTTCGTTCACGGTCTTGCGGATTAGCCGGATCTTGGGCTCAGTGGACGCCAGCCGATCTAATATGGCGGCTGTGCCATCGGTGGAACAATCGTCCACGATGATCAACTCTCGCTCCATATTCTCGGGAAGCGGCGCGGCCAGGACCAGGGCCAGACTTCGCTCCACCACCGTGCGCTCGTTGTAGACAGGGATTAGGATGGAAAGGCGCAACTCCCAGTATAGTAGGCCATCGCGAAGACAGGTGAGTCACGAACCTCAAGCTGGCCGTCGGAAATGGGTTCCAACAGGGCTCACAGGGGAAGGACTTTCTCAGTGCGATATTTAGGATCGCGTTCAGCCCACCCCTTTAAGGCATAGAGTTCTGATTCAGCTGCGTCATGATTCTGTCAGGAACCACGCTCATCAAATCCAACATCGCCGCGTCCTTCATTCTTTGTACTGTTTCGACAGTACGTGTCTCTAAAAAAACTACCTAGACATGGAGTTTTTGGCCAGAGCTGGGATAGGATCGCGGTTTGGAGACTCTGATGAACCCCATTCTATCGACCGTCGGGGTTACCAGCAGCCAGCCTGGACCACCGGGGAGCGCATGACTATCAAGAAACGAATTGCAAAGGCGTTGCGTTACATTCTGCCCGCCCAAACCTACCGTGAATTGGAAACACGCTACGGACGACGCGAAGCGATTCGCTGGCTGCGGCGCGAAGGAGTGTTAGAGCTTACTGTGAAGGTGGCTGAGCAATTCGATTACACCGTTCAAAGCGGACCTTTCCGGGGCATGCGCTACTCGCGGGCGGCGGTCCAAACGCGTCACGCTACACCCAACCTGCTTGGGACGTACGAGCGGCAATTGTATCCATTGCTCGAGGAAGCAGCCATCAATTGTGATCTGATCGTCGATATCGGCTCAGCGGAAGGGTACTTTGCGGTTGGTTTGGCGCGTCTGACTGGTAAGCCCGTGGTTGCGTTCGATGTGAACGGCAACGAACGTCAGATGGGAAAGGAAATGGCCACTCTCAATCAAGTCGACCACCTGGTCACCGTGGATCAGTGGTGCAGTAGCGCCACGCTGGCGGATCTCACACGTGGCAAGCGGGCCTTGGTATTCTGCGACATCGACGGGGGCGAATTCAACTTGTTCACTCCAGACGCGGTGTCAGCGCTGACGGGGTGCGACATCTTCATCGAACTGCATGGTACCCAGGAACAGAATGGCAACTTGATCCAGCGCTTTGCGGAACGGGATCGGATAATTCTAGATCATCCCAAGGAGACTGCCGGTATTGACCGTCTTCGGTTCTTGGGTGCGGATGCCCCGCGGATGGCCACGGAATATCGGGCAGCGCAGCAGTGGCTGGTGGTGCGCGCTAACGATGTGTCATCACTTCGAAACCTTGCAGACACCTTGAGGGATCAAGCCTATGCTGCGGATCAAGAATTGTGCCGGGTTAGGTCCGAGATCCTCAGGTAAGTCAAACAAACCCGTGCTTGTTCCGTACCGCTCCACGGGGTGAGAGCACCCATAGCGAGGCGAGCTATCACGGGGTCGATCCGCGCCTGTAATCTTTTCCCGGTCCGCCGCCGAGTAAAGTAATTGTAGACCAAGGGAAGGTTCCCTGGGGCCCGTCGTGGCGTCCGGGCGGGGGAAGTTCGCTTACGTAGTTAGGGACGCAACGCGTTATTCTGAAGCAACTGGCCCATGATGGAGACTCACGCAGCACCCCAAGAACAAGTGCCCAGGAAAACATCTTCTTGTTTGTGTGTGGACCTGGACGGCACTCTGGTCCGAACCGATACGCTAATCGAATCAGTACTCGCTTATGTGCGCATGCAGCCGCTGCGTCTGTTTCGCGTTCTTAGGTGGCTATTCCTTGGTAAAGCTGGCTTTAAGCGGGAACTCGGCCGGGCGGTCAAGCTCCAGCCGGACGCGCTACCTTACGACCGCGACGTTCTGGAGTATATCCAATCCGAAGCACGGGCCGGGCGAAAGCTGATCCTGGTTACGGCCGCGGATTCATCCATTGCGATCCCGGTCGCTGAGCATCTCGATATCTTCTCTCAGGTAATTTGCAGCGAAGGCGAGGTGAACGTGTCGGGTAAGGCCAAGCTTGCCGCGATCCGGAAGGAGCTGGGGAACAAAGATTTCGGCTACGTTGGAAATTCCAGCACCGACCTGCCGGTCTGGTGTGGCGCCAACAGTGCGGTGATCGTCGGCGCGAGCGATCGTGTTCTGAGAGCGGTCGAGCACTCCGGAGTGACCATCGAACGGGTGTTTCCACGGCGCCACCGCACCATTCGCACCATTGCGAAAGAGGTGCGCATCCACCAATGGACAAAGAATGCGCTGGTTTTGATTCCCATCCTGCTGGGTCATCGCGTATTCGACCGCATCATTCTCCTAAATGGCATCCGAGCATTCATCGCTTTCTCATTCGTTGCGTCCGCCATCTATTTGATCAACGATCTCATGGATCTGACCACCGACCGCAAGCATGCCCGCAAGAAGCATCGCCCTTTGGCGGCCGGCGACCTTTCGATACCGGCCGGCATCGGCCTAACGTTGGCGTTGTTGGCGGCTGCGGCTCTTGTCAATCCAACGCGGGAGGCTGCTTTGATCCTAGCGCTGTATTCGGCATCCGCCTTGGCTTACTCTTTCTATCTCAAGCGGCTGCTTATGATCGACGTCATCATGCTGGCCGGCTTTTATACATTGCGAATGTTATATGGAGGCGCTGCTGTCAACATCGAGGTTTCGATATGGACGTTAGCTTTCTCGATGTTCATGTTCTTGAGTCTGGCGCTGATCAAACGCATTTCTGAGCTGCACGCGCAATCGTCTGAGGAGGGGTTGTCCCGCTCAGGGCGTGGCTATCTGAGGGCCGATCTCCCGCAGCTGACGGCGCTCTGCGCTGCCAGTGGATTGGTCAGTTCATTGATCCTGATCCTGTACGTGCGCAGTCCCGAAGTCGCCCCGCTTTACTCTCACGCAGAAATACTTCTAGGACTGTTTCCGTTGTTAGCTTATTGGCAAGGCCGCCTTCTGGTCCTTGCTAACCGTGGCTCGATCAGTGGCGATCCCATCGTGTTCGCTATCTTCGATCGAGCCAGCCAAGCCGTCGCAGTCGGCCTTTTGATGATCATCGCAGCAGCCATTTAGATCGGCCTTACGCTCCAGACTGTCTGAGACAATTCGGACTCAGCTTACCTACCAGCGCCAGACTCGAAAGCATTTGCCGGATTCCACCTTGGGAAATCGCTTGAGAGCACGCTGAATCTCCTCATCTTGATCGATGTAAACGGTATCTCCTCCAAGCTCCTCGGCCACCGTATCGGCTTCCTGCATCTGCTCGATAAGTCTCTTCTTTTCGTTTTCCTTTAACAGACCGGGAAGCAGAAACCAGCTATCGGGCGCTTGAACCTCTGGAAAGAATTCCGTGATTCCATTCCCATAGGACAGTATCAGAACTTTTTGTTGAGCCGCACGATCGAGAATCGGCTTCCACTCCAACTCGAAGGCGCGGGGCGCATACAGCGCGCCAGTGGATTGGAAGCGCTGTGAATTCTTCCATTCGGCCCGAAGTGCGCGTATTGTGGTGGTTTGGCCGAGGATCCCCAGACCAACGAACCCGATTAAGATCGCCCGTCGCACCAGCTGGTTCGGGACCGCCAAAAGCCCAGCCAACACCCCGGCCACGATCATGGGGTCATAGTACATTGTGTGATAGCCAGTTCCAAATGCAATGAAAATGAAAATGAAATGTAGGGTCCAGCAGAACAGGATGAAAGTCCCTCGAGCCGAGAGTTTCCTCTGCGCCCAGGCGAGAATGGCGGTGTGCGCTGCCAGAATCGTCAGTAGCAACGTACCCGCTATCCACCATCCCACCTTGGTGCCCAGGTAGTAACCAATCCGCGCACCCGGTGGATGCAAATAATACCATCCGTCACCGAAGATGCCGATCTTCCTGGCCTTGTAACTGGCGGCTCCGGCGAAGGGCAGCACCGTGGCGCGCAACGAATCCCATCCGAAATAAGCTCCCAACACCAAGCTTCCGCCAATGAGAGTAGCGGCTCCAGGCAGGAGCTTGCGGAGTAGAACGACGGCGGAGCGCTCGGGCTCCATAGCCCACTTGATAACAATCCAGCCAAACAGCAGGACACTGGCCGCAATCGGCAAAGATGGCATCGAGAGCCATCCGAGCCCAGCTACAGCGAATGCTACCGGCAGTTTATCCTGCAACACGAATAAGAGGGCGAACATGACGGATAGCTGCAGCATCGCGTGCGCTGGCACCGGCATGACCATAACCTCCAAGGGAGCCAGCAGCGCCAGGACGATCCAGAATTCAACGGATGCTCCGAGCTGACGCCACGCAAGCGTCCAAAAAAAAGCCATGGCCCCCAAATACACGAGTCCGCAGCCCAGGCTGATCCAGTATCCTCGTCCGAAGAAGAACGATAGAATGTGCTGTAGAAGAACAGGAAAAAGGCCATAGAGATAGCCAACATCGACAGCCAGTTTGAGATGCTTCTGAAGCAGGGCGTCCAGTGTGATGAAGCTACCTTGATCGCGAAATCCAAAATTAATGAAGCTGAATGTGAGGGGCCAGTTCACTCCGAGGTTGGCCAGGAATAGCAAAATCAAACTTGCCCAAACGACGATTTGTCTGCGGGAACTTGGGCTACCGGATGCTTGCATCGTGATGAAGTTGAAGACCAGTCTACTTGAGTGCGCAGAACTTCACAATGCTCCTCGTAGAGGGACACTCTGCTATCGGTTCCTCTTTGGGCTGCGCCTAAAAACAGTTTGCGGCGAGTGCATTCAGCGAGGTAACGTTCAGACGGCTATCCTGAGCGTCTTCGATGAGTACGCCCTTGATCGCCACCTTCTGCCCTCCATACCTCGCCGGGTTAAAGATATTAATACCCAGCAGTCGGTACCGGCCATTTTTTAACTGTCTGACCTCCGCCGCCCTCAGCGCACCCAACGATGTCGACTGGCTTTCGGACGCTCTGGGCTCAGTAGCGTTCGTCAGCATCCATGCTCCTCGATCTTGACCCAAACATCCGTCAACCTCGACGATATTCAGAATTCCCGAGTCGGGGCGTCGCCGTGTCGCCGGATTCGGCTTATCGTGCAGAAGCTCCCTTGGCAATGTCGGCGACCTCTCGGTTAGATCCTGAGTGTCGATGCTGTACTGGACGAAGGGCGTAAACATTTCATCCCAGCTCTGGTTCTCGCCATCTCGGAAGTACACTTCCTTTTCTGGTCCAGGATTGTACTTGTTGTTCCGCGAATTATCGTAGTGGGCGGTGACCACCAATTTGCTACCTGCGGGCAGGTGAAGCGGTGTTTCGAGGTCGTAAGCCAGTTGCCATTGGAAGTTGTATTTCGGCACGCTGAGCACTGTCTGCTCACGCCCGTCCGGGTAGACAACATCATACTTGAAGTCTTTACAGCGCAAATGCGCGTGCGGCTGGAACTGGTATATGGTGATCGGTTCGGGGTGCGCCGAGATACCAATCAACTCGTAGCGCTCGGCGTTCGGAGGAATGGGAGGGATTGCAGCCGCAGTTCCCTCTGCCTTCTTCCCCGGAGTATCGTTTAATAGTTCCGTACCGTTAGCGATTATAGTTTTAGTTGCGCCAGGAACCCGGAACAACTGATGTTTTGGCGGTGCGTCCCGGAACCAGAATGCAATCATCGAACGATCGCTTTCCTCCTTTCCCGTGGGCTGGTAATGGATGTTAAAGTTGATGTACATATTCTCGCCGCCCCGGATCAGTTTGGCGCTGTCATCCGGATAAACCTCGATGGTTGTTCCCGGCGTGTAAACTCCCAACATGTCGAACTCCGACAAATCTCCAGGAGTCGTGATTGCGGGTCGAGCCAAAGGCGAAGCATTCGCTAAGCCAAGTTGCCGCGCGATTGCAGCAGTTGCGTCCAGATCGGCGGGTTTCATTCCGTTCTCGGTTGCTATCTCAGTGATCGCCATGTGATGCACTACAGCTCGATTGCCAGGCCTTGTCTGAAGAGCCGCAATCCACTTGTCCTGGAGGAACGGAACCTTTGCCAGGTATCTCAAATAGGGGATTTGACCCGTGGCCGGCAGATGAAACTCTCCGGGCAGCGAGATGACCAGGTCCGGCGGCAGACCTCGGGGATGCTGCCAGCGTTGTGCCGATGTCGGGATTGTAGGCAGTGCAGCCGGGGACCCTTCGGGCGCGCCGGCGTCGATCCATGCTATTAGCGTTCGGATATCCTGAGAACTGAGGCGAGCATCGTTCCGAAACTTCAGGCTCGCATTTGAATCGGCGCCCCAAGGCGGCATCTCCCGAGTCAAGACTTTTTCCCGGATCGCCCTTGCCCAAGGCCGCGTCATCGCGTATGTCAGCAGCGGTGCATGCGAGGCGATCTCACCCGGCTGATGACACTCTATGCAGTGCCTAAACAGAATCGGCGCCACATCCTTGTTGAAAGTGGGTGTATTCAGGTTGCTTGCATGTAAGATGGCCGTGAACCCACACGCAACCAGTCCAACCAAGGCGGTAATCCTCCGCAAGTACCCGCAATGACCGCGAGCCGACGCCACGCTCACAGTATTACTCGTCGGTGGATGTCTTGTTTGGTCTTTCACGCTGGTGGTGGGGGGGTTCGAGCGAAACTCTAGCGTTGTTTGGGCGGCACCTTGCGTCTGTGTTGATAGGAGGCGATGACTGCCGCCATGTCCGGAGCAGTCAACTCAGAGGGATCGCACGCGGGACGCCCCTGTTTGCAAGCCTCAAGATTGCGGGTTCGAAAGGCCGTACGTGCCTCCTTCAGTTCCGCTTCGTCCAGTTCCAAGGGCTGGCAGCTGGCGAGTCCGCCTTGGCAATTTGCGAGATTTCTCCTTCGAAACACGGTCCGGACCATCTTCGAATCTGCCTCGGTCAAGCCCAAGGGATCACAAGCCGGCGATAAATCCAAGCAGTGTTGTCGATTTCGCGCAGATTTCGCTGCCTGCACCGAGGACGCCTCGGTATTGGTCAGGCGCACGGGATCACAATTAGGCGAGCCATTCATGCACCTGTCTAAATTTCGCCGCGCAGCGGCGTCGTGTACACTCTTGGCCTGCTGAGGATCCAGTTCGGTAGGGTCGCAGGTCGGCGAGGCATTCAAGCACTTGTCATAATTGCGTTGTAGAGCGCCTCTCTGAACGAGAACTGCGTCTTTAGGGGCGAGCTGTAAGGGATCGCAGTTGGCGGATCCCTCTTCACATTTTTGAAGGTTACGCCGGTATCGGGCGCCTTTAACTGCGGTGGCTTCGGAGGTCGTCAGGCGGGTGGGATCGCACAGGTTGGAGCCGTCAATACAGTAGTCAAAATTACGTTTCTTGGCTTGGTCTGCAACCTCATTGATCTGCTCCGGTGAAAGAACCGAAAGGTCGCATTCAGACAGTCCCTTCAAGCAATTCAGCAAGTTAGCTCGATCGGCCGGTGCGGGTTTCGACCAAGTTACCAGGGTAAATGCGAAGAGTTGGAAGGCGCTCGCGATCAAGATTCGCATGTAGCTAGTTTCGCTCATTTCTTCCGCTACTGCCTAGTACTGGTACTCAGAAAACCGACCTACAACCATTGACTCATTGACACTTGTTATAGCGATCCGCCATACTCCAAGGAGCAGACTTGACATTTGTCAAATCGAGGCGCATTTACAATTAGATGCAGACAATCGGGAACAAGATACTGGGACCGAAAGGGCGGTAGCTTGGCAAAAAACGAACAGTTGGTGATCGGCTTGATCCAGGCGGGAGGAGTTCCGTGGCGGTATTAAAACCTAGAGAACGGTTAGTCTATTTCCGCGTCTCAGAGGACGAATTTAGTCAGTTTGTCAGTGTGTGCGAGCGCGCGGGTGCTCGCAGTATCTCGGACCTTGCGCGGAGCGCGGTTCAGCGGCTAATTGCTGAGGGTAAGGTTCATCGCGAAAGCCAGGACGTTGACGAAAGGTTGAGGATACTCGAGCGTCTTATTTCCGCAGTGACAGAGCAACTGCAGCTGTTAGATGGGGACCACCACGCCCACCATGTCGCATCAGCGCGAGTCGACGCCGGCGTACATCCAGGGGTTTCTAACAGTGGAGCTGCTGACCAGCAAGGTCAGAAAGAATAAAGTATGCGATCTCTTTCCAGACCGGACGACGAGGCCAGCCAGAGCCTTGTCCGAAGCAATGGTTTTCTGGCCTCGGATCCCGTAGGACTACCCTATACGCCCGTAAATCCGGCCGCTGAGGAAAAAAGCTCTCCGCTCCAGCCCGGACGGCTTCTCCGGAAGTATTGGCTGCTTTTGGCGTCGCTGACAATTCTGGGTTCGGCTGCCGGTTTCATTTCGGTAGTCATGAGTTCGCCCTTGTATAAGTCCCGCCTTTTGCTGGAAGTCCAGAATACGACCGGTTTGAGGGCGAACTCGTTGGATATGGGCGTCACCGAAACGAGCGAAATCGAGATCCAGACTCAAGTCAGTATTCTGCACAGCGCGAGCTTCCTAAAAAAGGGCGCCGATCGTATGCAATCGGATAGCGTGCCATTGGCTCCCGCGGGGCGAGATATTTTCTCTCAATTGCGTCAGCGCATTCATCCCGCCACTCAGGATCCGACTGAGGCCGCCCAAACGGGACTCAACGTGGCAGTGGCAACCTTCGACGCACGTCCAGTGAACCATACCAGACTCATCGAGCTCAGTTGCCAGTCCACGAGTCCGGAAGTGGCGGCGCAGTTCTTGACTGCCATGGCACAGCAATTCGCGGAGGACCGAAGCCAGTCGCACCTACAAACCTCGCAAAAAACCAGCGAATGGGTGGCCGGCCAGATTGAAGAGACCAAAAACAGTGTGCAAGAGGCCGAGGAGCATCTGCGCGATTTCGTCCAGGCCTCCGGCAATATATTCGCGGGGCAAGATTCCACGCTGGATGACACCAAGCTCAGTCAGTTGAAGGGTGAGCTTGGGAGGATTCAAAACGAGCGAATCGCGCGACAGTCCCGCTACGAACTGACGCTCAAGTATCCTCCCGAACAACTTGCGGAGGTCCTGGATGACAGCGTGCTGCGGATGTATCAGCAACAAATAGAAGGGTTCAAGCGCGAAAAGGCTATGCTCCTGACCACCTATACCGAAAAGCACGAGAAAGTGCGGAAAGTGGATGCTCAGCTAGAGGTGGTACAGAGGGCTTATGAGGCCGAAATTTCCAGCGTACTCAAGCGCATAAAGCACGATTACGAAGCATCGGTGAAACAAGAAAAGGCGTTGTTGGGGGCTTATTCTAGCCAATCGCAGCGGGTGGGGTCGGAAGCGGGCAAGGCCGCCCAATACAATGCGCTGAAGCGCGAGGTAGACACCCAGCGTACCATGTATCAGAATTTGCTGATGCAGAAGAACCAAGCCAATCTGAGTGGGTCGGTGCCGATCAGTCCGGTCCGCGTTGTGGACAACGCCACGGTTCCTGGCTCTCCCTACAAGCCACAGCCGGTGCTCAACATCTCATTTGGAACCATGTTCGGGCTGGCGCTGGCGGCCGGACTGGTGTTTCTTAGAGAACGTATGGACCATAGCATCAAGGTGCCTGGCTTATCGCGCCAGCTCTTCAACGCTCCAGAACTGGGTGTCATTCCTAACCTGGAAATTGACGGAACCCCACTCCCTAAGCGCGGCTGGCTGGCTGCCAAGACTGATATGAACGGGACGCATCAGGAAACCGCGCTGGCTGTCTCCAAGACAAGCGGGAGCCCTTTTGTCACCGAGTCGTTTCGCAGCACGCTGGCTTCCATCATGCGAAACCAAGCTGCGGGCCAGCCATTAAGAACTATTCTGGTTACCAGTCCTGGGCCTTCGGAAGGTAAGACCACGGTGGTGCAGAATTTAGGGATCGTGCTGGCCGAGTCGGGAAAGAGAGTATTGTTGGTGGATGCCGACTTCCGACGCCCCCATCTGCACCACAAGTTCGACCTCAGTAACGAATGGGGCTTGATCGATCTGCTGTACGAGGATGAACCTTTAGCGCAGTATTCGTCGGAACGATTGGGCGTGCCGACCGGACTGCCTGGTCTTTCGATTCTTCCGAATCGCGTTTGTTCGAGCAATGTGGCGAAGGCGCTCTACTCTCCCCGCTTCCGGACAGTCCTTGAAACCCTGGTCAAGGGCTACGATATGATTCTGGTGGATGCGCCTCCCATCTTAAGCGTTGCGGATGCGCGAGTCATAGCGCCTCTTACCGACTCGGTGATTCTGGTTTTACGATGCGGCGTTACCGATCGCGATAGCGCCATGGAGGCCTACCAACGCATCCAGGAGGATGGCGTGCCTCTGCTGGGAACGATATTAACGGACTATGATTTAACTGGCGACCGCAGAAGGCAATATTACTATGACTATGGAACCACCACCCGAGCTAACAAGGGCTAACTGCCCGTATCGAGCTCGTCTACGGCGGCTCCAGTACTTCCGGCCAAAGCGCAGCGCAAACTTACATTCAACGAAAGCGCGATCCGTCGCTCCGGGACCGTCCCGTAGAACTGATGCGGCTTTATTGGTCCGCCAGTGCAGCTCCGGGTCAAGATGATCAGAGGGGTTATTTCAGCCTCCTTACACTCTGATTTGAATGCTAGCAGCCATGGTCCAGAATAATCGCGTGCAGACCCTAACAATATCGGCGAACGCCCAGGCAAAGACCGGAGGGCAGGGGCTCAATTTCTATCACATGGTTGAGGCTCTGCGAGAGTGTTTCGATGTATCGGTCTTCTGCTCGGCGCCGTATCCGGTGGCGACCGTGCCGACGACAGTTGTACCGACGTCATCGGTCAGCAGCACGATCGGGCGCATTCCGTTCCTCCGCCGGCGACGCGATTGGGTCGTGTCAGCCAGCGAGACTCATTTCGACCGATATGTTTCGGAACGTCTGACCAAGACGGATTTATTCCAAGGTGTTACCGGTCAATGCGCACAAAGTCTGCTAGCGGCAAAAGCACTTGGCTGCTTCACCATCCTGGACGTGATCACGACGCATATGGAGGATTTCCATATGAACCAGCAACGCGAATGCGACAAGTTTGGGGTGCAACCGCCCTCGAACCAGCGGATCGTCGACCAGGCGGTTAAGGAGTATAACCGGGCCGACTTAATACGCGTCATGTCGCAACATGCCAAACGGACCTTCTTGGAACGAGGCTTCGCTTCCGAGCGGCTGGTGGTGATCCCGCCGCCACTGGACCTGGACGAGTTTCCGCAGGCCGAATTCCGGGAACCGAAGTTCCGTATCAGCTTTGTGGGCCTGCTGGAGCCGTGGAAGGGGTTTCATTACCTAATAGAAGCTTTTCAGCGCATGCAGCTTCCGGATTCCGAACTGGTACTGTGGGGCGGCTCAGGCAGCCGGCCGGTAGCCAAGTATCTGCGTGAAAGCAGCGCCAAGAACCCTGCCATCATCATAAATCCGGTGGAGGTGCGTTCGTATGGATATGGCAACGTATACGGCAAATCCAGCGTTTTGGTGCATCCCTCCCTCTGCGATGGATTCGGATACGTGGTGGTGGAAGCAATGGCCAGCGGTATTCCCGTGATCACCACTTTGAATACCGGAGCAGCGCAGTATGTGTTGGATGGCGTAAACGGGTACATCGTGGATCCCACCGATCGGACTATGCTGTCGGATCGTTTATTACACCTTGCGAAGAATCCAGCGCTGGTCAAACAAATGGGTGCCGCCGCACGGAAGGCAGTCCAAGGTATGACGCTTGATAGCGTCCGAAAACACTATATGGAGCAGTTTTCAGTAGTCCGAGGTTGAAATGCCTGTGCCAAACCACAAACGAACTGATCTATCCGGGATGCAAGTGGTGATTCTGTGCGGTGGTAAGGGCACACGATCCTATCCCTTTACTGAGTATTACCCCAAGCCGATGATGCCTATCCGCGGCACGCCGATTCTTGTTCACCTGATGAAGATATATGCCGAACAAGGCATCACGAGTTTCGTGCTCGCAGCAGGTCATCGCAAGGAAATGCTGCACGACTACTTTGAAGGCCGCTTCCAGCAGTGGGACATCCGGATAGTCGATACCGGAGAGAACGCGGACACTGGCGAGCGAATTCTGAATTGCTCACCGTACCTGACGAATACGTTTTTCGCGACCTATGGGGACGGGCTGGGCAACGTTGATCTGGCCGAGCTGCTCGAATTTTACCAGCGCTCGGGCGGTATGGCGGCGGTGACTTCGGTCCCGCTCCGCTCGCAGTATGGGACAGTGGAATTCGATCAGGCAAACCGGGTGCGCCGATTCATCGAAAAGCCGGTCATCGCGGAGTATCGGATCAACGCCGGATTCTTCGTCTTCGACGCGCACGTTTTCGAACATTGGAAGGGGAAGAATCTGGAAACGGAAGTGCTGCCGGCACTCGCCGACGAGGGCATGTTGTACACCTATTTCCACAACGGTTTCTGGAGATCGATGGATACCAGCAAGGATCAGCAGGAGCTGGAAAAACTGGTTGAGAATGGCATCGGGCCGTGGCAGCAACTCGCCCGGAGCCGCGTCTAAGTTTGGAGTTCGGCCGCAAGAAAGGTAATGGATGAGTTCGTTTTGGCAAGAAAGAATGGTTTTCGTGACAGGTGGCACCGGGCTGATGGGCGGATGGCTTATCAAAGCCTTGCGCTTGGAAGGTGCGGACGTGGTAGCGCTAGTGCGCGACAACTCGCCACGCAGCATGTTGGTGCGGGAGGGCATTCTCGAGCAGCTGACAACAGTATCGGGTTGTCTGGAAGATCTGCCGTTGCTGCGGCGCACTTTGGCGGAGTATTCCATCGATACGGTCTTCCATCTCGCCGCGCAGCCGCTAGTAGGTGTGGCCAAGGTGGACCCGGTCGGAACGTTGCGGGCAAATGTGATGGGCACCTGGAACTTGCTGGAGGCCTGCCGCCAGACCAACGTAAAGCGAGTGGTGGTGGCCTCCTCCGACAAGGCCTACGGGGATAACGAGAATCTTCCCTACCTGGAAACTCATCCACTCCAGGGCCGCTTTCCATACGACGTGTCCAAGAGTTGCGCGGACCTCATCTCCCGCATGTATGCTGAAACCTATGGAATGCAGGTCGGCATCCTGCGCTGCGGAAATCTGTTCGGCGGCGGCGATTTAAATTTCAGCCGGACTATTCCGGGCGTCATCCGCTCCACTCTTCGAGGTGAACGTTTTGTCATTCGCAGCGATGGAAAATTCGTCCGCGATTTTCTATACGTCAAAGACGCGGCCGCAGCGTATCTCTTGGTAGCTCAAAAGCTGGCCGAGCGCGTAGCCGTCCCGGGCGAAGCCTACAACTTTGGCTTGGGTTTGCGCCTGACTGTGCTGGATATCGTCCACAATGTGCTGGCGAAGATGGGGCAAATTTCTTTGGAGCCAATCATTCAGAACACGGCCAGTGCGGAAATCCGTGAACAGTATCTGGACGCTTCCAAGGCTGCCAATAAGTTGGGTTGGAAGCCACTGTATTCATTGGATCAAGCATTAGACGAAACCATCGCGTGGTACCAGGAATTCTGCGCTGATCGGAAGGTAGAGTTGGCCGAGTGCCCGGCGGTATAAGATCTTCTCCATCGCGCTGTAACCGACTGCAGGGCTCGGCCAAGAGTATCTGTACAAATCGCAGCATCCGCCACATCCTATGAGTACCCAAGTCCAACTTCCTCATTCTGACCAACCGGCGCAGCCAAGTGTGCCTGAGACCGCTCGGGTCCTACCCAAGCTCGATATGGTCGCGATCGGCGTGTTGCTGGTCGTTGCTTTCTGGCCGATTCTCACAAGCATGTATGGCAGCTGGTTTGACGAGAACGCCTATATGGAACATGGCATTCTTGTGTTCCCGGCGGCTGCCTACATCACCTGGTCCAAGAAGGATGAATTAAAGAGAATCAGCCGGCAACCTTCCGCTTGGGGTATTTTTTTCCTACTGTGGGGCGCGTTGCAAGCAATGTTCGGGATCGTTGTGCAATGGATCTGGTTTAGCCGGATGGCCTTTCTGATATCACTGCTGGGTTGCATAGTAGCGGTGTTCGGCTGGAAAATGGCCCGGGCCCTCACGTATCCGCTATGTATGTTGATTTTGATGGTGACTCCACCCACGTTTGTGTTTGAGCGGCTCACTTTGGGACTACAGCTTTTGGCCAGCCGGTTGGGTGAGGTTTGTCTGGATGCGCTAGGCTATTCGGTCTTGCGTGAAGGCAACATCCTGGAGTTGGTAGGCATCAAGCTTTCGGTGGAAGAGGCCTGTAGTGGGATCCGCTCCCTGACAGCCATTCTTTTTATGTGCGTGCTGTACAACTTCTTTTTTGTCCAAGGCCGGTACATGAAAGCCCTGATCCTGCTGGTGGCGATACCGATCGCGGTGCTCGGGAATACAGCCCGGATTGTCGCCACTGGAATCGCGAGCCAATACAATCCTGCGCTAGTCCAGGGTGCGGCACATGAAGCTTTCGGCTATGTCAGCGTTGCGGTCGCCGCCCTCGGCTGCATTTTGTTCCATCTCATCGCGTCCTCCATCGTGAAAGGATGGCACAAACGGAATGCCTAAGCAGACATTGGGAACTCCAACTCGTTATGGCTTGCTCGCCGCAGCGTGTCTGGTCCTGGTGTTTCAGGCCAGCGCGACACGGCTGCTTAGAATCGACGAACAGAGTATTCCGATCCCCGGCCTGCATCGATTGCCGTTTGAGCTGGACCAGTGGAAAGCTTCGAGTGAGCAAACTATGGCTGCGACGACCGAGGCCTATCTCAAGCCGGATGAATACATCATGCGGGACTACGGAAAGGCCGCCGACGGCAGCAACATTAATCTATTTGTCGCTTATTTCAAATCGCTGCAAAGCAAGTACGGCCCTCACTCTCCGAGCATTTGCCTGCCGGCGTCAGGCTGGTTGGTGAGTTCTTCGAAGATTGTGGAGATAACGGTTCCGGGAAGGTCCGAGGCGATTCCCGTCAATCAGTACACAATGGAGAAATCAGGGGAACGTCTGCTGGTGTTGTACTGGTATCAAAATGATCGGGACACCTGGGCTCAGGAGGTGCATGCCAAGATCAGACTCTTGCCGGATCTGCTGCGGTACCACCGCTCCGATGTGAGTCTAGTGCGGTTGATCAGCCCGCTGCGAGGCATGACGCCGGAAAAGGAATTGGCGGACTGCTATCGGTTTACGCAGGACCTTTTTCCGCTGCTGGCGGAACGTTTCGGCTCGGTACACTAGAACGGAATGGCGTGCGAATAGCTTTTTTGAACCCTTCCGGAAAACTAGGAGGCGCCGAAACCAGTCTTCGCGAGATCCTGGGGAGCTTGCGGTTGGGCCAGCCAGATTGGGAACTCTGGCTGGTACTCGGAGAAGACGGGCCTTTGGCCCCCATTGCTCGCGATCTTGGAGTGCGGGTCCTAGTCGATCCATTCTCGCCGGCGCTCGGCCACATGGGAGATGCCGGGCGACGGGGCAGTTGGCTCCGTCTAGCGAAGGCCGCGCCAACCACGCACCGATACATTCGCGGCCTGGCTAGGTCGCTGCGCGAAATAAAACCCGATCTCATTCACACCAACGGGTTCAAAATGCATTTGCTGGGTGCCTGGGCACGCCCGCCGCAAACGCCTCTGGTATGGCATATTCACGATTACGTCAGTTCCCGACGCATGGTCAGTCGTTTGTTGCGGCTTTCCGGGCGAGGTTGCCAGGCGGCGATCGTGAATTCCAAGAGCGTAGGCAGCGACCTCCGGTCTTTGTTTCCAGGACTGCTAATCCAGCCACTATACAACGCGATTAATTTGCGCCGATTTTCGCCTACAGGCAATAAGATCGATCTGGACAACGCGGCCGGTCTCGAGAAGGCACCGTTTGGCACAGTCCGCGTGGGATTGGTCGGAACCTTCGCGCGCTGGAAAGGACACCAAGTTTTTCTTGAGGCTCTGGCTGGATTGCCGCCAGATGTTCCGGTTCGCGGATACATTATCGGCGGGCCGATCTACCAAACCCAAGGTAGCCAGTGGTCTCTTGCCGAGCTTCGACAGAAAGCACGTGAATTGGGGCTGGCCGGCAGAATCGGATTCACCGGTTTTCTGGAAGACTCGCCCGCGGTCATGCGCTCGCTCGACATCGTAGTTCACGCAAGCACTGCGCCAGAACCCTTCGGAATGGTAATCATCGAGGGGATGGCCTGCGGGAAAGCCGTGGTGGTGAGCCAGTCGGGCGGCGCTGTCGAGCTTTTCACCCCAGAGCACGATGCTTTGTCCCATTCCCCGGGCGATTCCGCCCAACTGACCAGCCAAATCGCGCGGCTGGCAAGGGATCCAGGGCTGCGGGAGCGCCTGGGAGCCGCCGGACGTGCAACTGCTGAAGAGCGCTTCGACGCCAGACAGCTGTCCCAGCAATTGGTGGAATTATATCTGAAAGCCGCTCCTTATTGCAGGGTGCAGTCGGAGCTGTCGGCCGCCCAGCTCCAGTGAGGGCAAATGCCGATTAGCGCGAGGAAGCTCAGCTCAAGCCAGACTGCAAATCCGGGAGGTGTTCCTTCCGAAGCCAGCCTGCGAATATTGCACCTTCACGCAGGAAACTTGTATGGAGGCGTGGAGACTTTACTCCATACTCTGGCCCGCCTCAGGCATCTCCGGCCGAACATCGAACCGCATTTTGGATTGTGCTTCGAAGGACGGCTGAGCCAGGAACTTCAGGCGGCGGGCGTGCCCGTGCATAAGCTGGGTGCAGTCCGGATCAGTCGGCCCTGGACCATGTGGCGCGCACGCCGCCGGCTCCGCGAACTGCTGCGGCGCGAACGCTACGACGCGGTAGTCTGCCACATGTCCTGGCCGTTGGCGGTTTTCGGGCGTGAGGCACGCGACGCCGGACAAAAACTGATCTTTTGGGTGCACAGCCGGCTGAATGGCCGCAGTTGGCTGGAACGTATGGCCCAACGCATTACTCCGGACTTCGCCATTTCACCCAGCCGGTTTATTGCGGCCTCGCTGGCTACCTTTTATCCCCAGGTTCCAGCCGGGGTGGTGTATTGTCCTTTGGAACTGACGGAATCGCCGGAAGCGCTGCGCTGGCGGGCTGAAGTGCGAAGCGATCTGAAGGTTGCAGACGAGGAAGTAGTCATTGTCCAGGTGAGCCGATATGAAGCACTGAAAGGTCACGTGCTGCTTCTCAGGGCATTGGCGCGAATTAAGAGTGGCAAATGGATCTGCTGGATGGTGGGCGGCCCACAGAACGCACAAGAAGAATCGTATTTCTCGGAGGTCCAACGGGTGGCCGAGAATCTTGGACTGACCGACCGCATCCGCTTTCTTGGACAACGCTCTGATGTATCCCATCTTTTGGCCGGAGCGGATATCTTTTGTCAACCAAACCAGGGTCCCGAGGGCTTCGGCATCGTCTTTGTAGAGGCGCTCTGGGCAGGACGTCCGGTGGTGACCACCGCGATCGGTGGCGCATTGGAAATTGTAGATGAAACTTGCGGGTTCCTGACCAAACCAGGCGACCCAATCAGCCTGGCTGAATCCCTCGAGCGATTGATTGTGTCGCCGGATTTGAGATCGCGGTTGGGGGCAGCCGGTCCCACGCGGGCGCGGCAACTCTGCGAACCGTTGACCCAGATGCAAATTCTTGACAACCTGATGCACCAAGCTATCGGGCGCGGCTCGGCATAATGGCGGTTGACCCGAACCATTTTGTCCTCGATAGGCCGGACAAGCTGACCGGCGGCCCTCCGGAGTCCCCGTCCGTCCCGCCGCCCTGGGTACTGGTTGCCGGCGGGTTCCATCGCAATGGTGGAATGGACAAAGCCAATCTAGCCCTGGCGGAATATCTGGTGGAGCAGGGTACTCCGGTGCATGTCGTCTGTTACAGCGTCGATTCGCAATTTGCGAAGCATCCTCTGGCCACGGTGCACGCGGTTCCCCGGCCGGCGGGCTCGTACTTTCTGGCAAGACCTTTGCTGGATCGCAAAGGGCGCAGCGTAGCTCGAACCGTCCTAAGTCAATGGCCTCGCGCCAGGATACTGGTCAATGGAGAGAACTGCCTCTGGCCCGATATAAACTGGGTCCACTATGTACATCATGCCTGGGATCCGGGTCAAAGCGGAGGGCCGTTCTGGTTTCGGGTGAAAGAGCGGCTGAACGCTCACTTGGTCCGGCGTCGCGAAAAGTCTGCCGCCCGAACTGGCCGGATCTTCCTGACGAATTCAAACCGAACCAGCCGCGATCTGATTCAGTTGGGCGTGGACCCAGCCCGCATTCATACGGTTTATCTGGGCGGAGAGAAGGAGTGGGTTCCGGTTACCGCGGCAGAAAAAGCGGCTAGCCGGAAGTCCTTCCAGATTTCTCAAACTCGTCCAGTGGCGGTTTTCATCGGCTCTCTTGGATTGGACCGCAGAAAAGGATTCGACACGCTGCTAGAAAGCTGGCGAATACTCTGCGCCGATCCGGAATGGGACGTGGATCTGCTTGTGGCCGGGAGCGGACACGCCCTCAGCGCGTGCCGACTGCTGGTGGCGCAATGGAAATTGGAGCAGCGGATACGGATTCTGGGCTTCTGCGACCGAGTGCCGCAGCTTCTAGCAGCCGCTGACATACTGGTGAGCCCTGTCCGTTACGAGGCCTACGGCCTGAATGTTCAGGAAGCCATTTGCCGCGGAATTCCAGCTATCGTTTCCGCAGACGCCGGCGTAGCCGAGCGATACGGTCCAGAGTGTGCGCCGCTGTTGCTTTCAAATCCGGAGAACGTGAACGGCCTGGTGGGAACGTTACGGCAATGGCGATTGAACTTGGCGGAATGGGCGGCGCGTTTCGGGCAATTCGGTGACAGTTTGCGTCAGTATGGCTGGTCTGACATGGCGCGCGAAATGGTGTTGCTGGCAAATCGTCTGGAAAGGCTGGAGCGCGGATGAACTCGATCCTCCTCTGCTTTTTGGCTCTGGCCAGCACGTTCTGGGCCGGTAGACGTTCGCTCGGGCTCGGCATAGCCGTGTTGCTGGCATGGGGCTACACCTTTGGGATCGTGCGCGCGAATCTAATGACGCAGGCCTGCTATTTTATTTTTGATGCGGCGCTCCTCGGACTCTATGTTTCGCAGAAGTGGTTTGATCGGGGCGATGCGAAACGGGCCGGGGTGCTGCGAACCTGGCTCGCAATTCTTGTCATCTGGCCCATCTTGATTTTAGTCCTGCCGTTCCAGCCGTTGCTGGTCTCGCTGGTGGGACTGCGCGGCAGCATTTTGTTCCTGCCCATGCTGCTTCTCGGCAGCAAGATGCGCAGCAGCGATCTACGCCAGTTATGGATTGGATTAGCGGTCCTAAACTTGGTCGCCCTGGGCTTTGCGGTCGCCGAATACTTGCTCGGAGTGCCGCGTTTTTATCCGTACAATGCCGCTACGCTGATCATATACAGCAGCGTAGACGTGGCCGGCGGATTCTATCGGATTCCCGCCATTTTCTCGAATGCGCATTCCTTCGGAGGCACCATGGTCGCTTCCATTCCCTTTCTCATCGGTGGGTGGGATGAGGCGAAAGGCAAGAGCAGGATTTTGGCTCTGGCTGGAATCGTGGCGGCCTTCTTCGGCGTGCTGATGTCCGCCACGCGCCTAAATTTTATAATCGGCGTGGCGTTGCTCGGGGCGGCCATGTGGAATCGCAGCATGAAGGGCAGCCGGCGCATGGTCTTCGTATTGTTGGTGGGCGTGCTGTCGGTTGTTGCCTTGCGGAACGAGCGCTTTCAGAGATTCAAGAGCCTCTCGGATACCGAATCCGTGGAAAGTCGAATTTCGGGCAGCGTCAACCGAACTTTTCTGGAAATCCTTTTGGAATACCCAATGGGTAACGGCCTGGGTGGGGGGGGGACCAGTCTTCCGTACTTTCTGGAAGGACAGGTGAGAAATCCAATCGGGATGGAGAACGAATATGTGCGCATCATGGCCGAGCAGGGAGTTATCGGCCTGATCGCGTGGGCCGGTTTTGTTTTGTGGTTCTTTAGCCGGCTCCCGATCGCCTTCGGCGGGACTTCTTGGGTCACCTCACGAAAGCTTGTATTCAGCTTGAGTGCTTTCGGCCTGCTGGCGGGTCTCATCGGGACGGGGATGCTTACCGCGATCCCCCACACCGCGATGCTGCTTCTCGGGATGGGTTGGACCTCCCTGCCCATGCTGAATGACCCAGATAAAAAACGATATTTCCAGCAGAACGCCGCAAGGCTGCGTCAAGTGCCGGCCAGTGTGGGGTCTCTGGCCTGGAATGATAACCCGCGGCCGGGGCGCGTCAGCGGCAAGACGATAATGAATCCGCGCGGCGCGGAAGGGGCGTTCGAGTGAGCCGAACCCGACGCTTCTTTGGTGGATTGAGTCTGGCGTTCAGTAGTCAGGCCGTGATCATGCTGGCCGGACTGTGGCTGACACCTTTCTTCTTGAAGCGTCTCGGGTCGCACGATTATGGACTCTGGTTGATCGGTTTGCAGATCTTGTCCTACCTTATGCTGATGGACTTCGGCATCGTGGCTCTTTTACCAAGAGAGACTGCCTATGCGACCGGACGAGCTCTTCGCGGATCCGGTGGAAACGATTTGTCCGAAACGATCGGCGTGACCGGCCGAGTAGTTCTGTATCAGGTGCCGTTCGTCTTTGCCGGAGTGTTGGCGGCCTGGATATTCATGCCCGACGCCTGGCGGCAATACAGCGGCCCATTGATGGTCGCTATGATCGGGTTCTGCGTGCTTTTCCCGCTCCGCATCTTTCAAGCCGTATTGCAAGGTCTTCAGGAGATGACCTATTTGGGACGGCTTCAGTTTATAAGTTGGGGAGTGAGCATGGCCCTCATGGTCGTATTCGTGCTGAGCGGCTTCGGGCTCTATGCTCTGGCCATTGGCTGGGTGGCCGGGCAGCTCCTTCCCGCTGCGCTCTCCTTTCGGCGCTTAAGGACCTGCTTTCCAGGCGTGCTGCCGAAGCGTCTGCCCAGTTTGTCCGGAAAGATATTGTTCCAGTCCTTGACCAAAGGTGGATGGGTGAGCGTCTCCCAGATCGCACAGGTGCTAGTAGGTGGAACGGACTTACTGATTATCGGTAAGCTTCTGGGGCCGACAGCCGTGGTTCCTTACGCGTGTTCGCAGAAGCTCATTTCGTTTCTGGCCAACCAACCTTACATCATTATGGAAATGGCCGCTCCCGGGCTCAGCCAGATGAAGACCAGCGAAAGCAAGCAGCGTATTTTCCAGGCTTGTACGGCGCTCGCTCTCGGCATGCTTACGGTCGCCGGCGCCATAGCATGCGTGACCTTGGCGGTGAATCATAGTTTTGTAAGCTGGTGGTTGGGTGAACGTCAGTTTGGAGGAGCACCCCTTACGGTGGTCCTGGTGAGCGCCATGCTGCTTCGACATTGGAACACCACCCTCATCTATGCGCTATTCGCGTTTGGGCATCAGCGTCGGATTTCGTTGACCACCTTGCTGGATGGTTTTGTTACGATAGCCGCGGGTGCCGGGCTGGTTTGGTGGCTAGGTCCCATAGGCATGGCGCTTGGAACGGTATTCGCCGCTTGTTCCGTCAGCCTTCCGGGTAATCTGGTCGGACTCGCCCGCGAACTAGACGTCTCGCCGCTGGGTCTAATCCTGGCGATCTGGTCGTGGCTATGGAGGTTTATCATCGTGGCAACGCTTTCCGCGTTGCTGGGCTTATGGTGGCGTCCCGATTACGCATTTATTGCGGGAATCGCCTCCGCAACGCTCGCAGTATATTGCGCCGTGATGCTGCCCATGATCATGAATTCAGCCATGCGAGACTACCTGCCCGAGCGCGTTATCGGATTGTGGCACCGGGTTTGGCGCCGTTCCAGCTTGGATAGGCCAGTGCCGGTGGCCGTGGGTCCGGAACTCGAAGTGCCCAAGAATAGTTAGCGAAGCGGCCTATTCCATGGTTCCGGAGCGGGACGCTCCCCAATTTTCGCCGCTGGACAAGCAGACGTCAATGACCGTTCAAAACCACTCGCTCAGCGTGTCCAGCGGGAATGTTGTGGAGCACACTCCCCGATTTTCCGGAACATCGGAAAAGGAACGCTGGCACATGATAACCAGCGAATATCCCCCACAGACTGGAGGAGTGAGCGACTACACGGCGCTGGTGGCCGCCGGCCTCGCGAATGCGGGCGATGAGGTTCACGTTTGGTGTCCACAGTGCGCGCCCGCGCGGCCGGCAGGAGACCAGATAACCATTCATCCGGAACTCGGCAAGTTCTCCCCGGCCGATCTCAAGAGCGTCGGAAAGCAATTAGATTCGTTTCCAGCCCCGCGCCATCTTTTCGTGCAGTGGGTTCCGCATGGTTACGGCTACCGGTCGATGAACCTGGCATTCTGCGCGTGGCTTTGGAACCGCGCGATCCGCCACGGGGATCGAGTTGAACTGATGGTCCACGAGCCTTTCCTACCTTTCGGCCGGCAATCGCTGCGGCAGAACGCCGCCGCCTTGGTGCACCGACTCATGACAGTGATCCTGCTGAGAGCTGCCCGCCGGGTTTGGGTCTCGATTCCAGGTTGGGAACCGTGTCTGCGACCCTATGCGATGGGCCGGTCACTGATGTTCCGTTGGCTCCCGATTTTTAGTAATATTCCGGTTGCGGCGGACCACGACCGCACCCAAGCGATTCGCAGGCAATACGCGGAGGAAGGGCAGGTCCTGATCGGCCATTTTGGGACTTTTGGAACTTCGATCTCGTCCATGCTGGAGGGGATTATTCTTGCTTTGGCGAAGGATCCGGAAGGACAAGTGGTTCTGCTGGCCGGACACGGCAGTGAACAGTTCCGCGACCAGTTGATTCGAAAACAACCGGGACTCGCCAGCTTCGTCCGTGCCACCGGCAAGTTGCCCGCCGATGCGATTTCTCAACACTTGGCCGCTTGCGATATTTTGATCCAACCATATCCGGATGGAGTGAGCAGCCGCCGTACCAGCTTCATGGCTGGTCTCGCGCACGGCAAGCCCATGGTCACCACGTTGGGCGAGCTGACGGAGCCGTTGTGGCGCGAACAAATAGCCGTGGCGTTGGCCGCGCCCGACGACACGCAAGGCTTTGTTGAAAAAGTACGCAGGCTGATTCGCGACCCCGGCGAGCGGTTGCGCGCCGGTCGCTTGGCCTCCCAGTTGTATCAGGAGCGCTTTGACATCTCACGCACCGTTGCCGCTTTAAGGGGACAGGACCGGTAATCAGCTTACAGCGTGCGAATCTTAATCGCTACATCGTGCCGCAATTTGATCGGTGGGGTCGAAAAGTATCTGCAGTCCGTGATTCCCAGTTTGTTGGAGCGGGGACATTCCGTCGGGCTGCTTTATGAGCACATCTTCGATCCGGACAAAGATACCATCGATCCTCCGGCTGCGGGACTCCCGTCGTGGTGTACCGGGGAAACCGGCCGCGAAACCAGTCTGCTCTCACTGGCAAAATGGAACCCCGACGTAGTTTATTCTCACGGTCTCGACGACCCTGAATTAGAGACCGCTCTACTGGAACGATATTCCACTATGTTCTACGCTCACACCTACTGGGGCACCTGCGTGAGCGGACGAAAATCTCACCTTTTCCCACGCCCACAGCCCTGTGCGCGGCGGCTGGGGGCTTCCTGTCTCCTGCTGTATTACCCCCGGCGCTGCGGCGGACTCCATCCGGGAACCATGTGGCGGATGTTTCAAGAACAATCCCGAAGGAACTCGAACCTGGGCGCCTACCAGGCGGTTCTGGTGGCCAGCCAGCACATGTATCAGGAACTCGAACGGCACGGAGTGACAAAAGATCGGTTACATCTGGTTCCGCTGCCGCCCCCCGACGTTGCTCCAACTCTTCCTCCACCCGCCAGAAATATGCAGGGCAGGATTTTGTTTCTGGGACGGCTGATGGACATCAAAGGTGTTCATTATTTGCTAGAGTCGCTGCCGGGAGCGTCGCAGAAATTGGGGCGGCCTCTTACCGTCACGATTGCAGGGGACGGGCCGGATCGGGGAAAGTTGCAGAAACTCGCGGCCCAGTTGGGAGTAGCTGCTGAATTCCCAGGTTGGGTATCCCCGGAACAAAAACTCAACCTGCTTCGGCAATCGGACCTTCTTGCAATTCCGAGCTTGTGGCCCGAACCCTTCGGCTTGGTCGGCATAGAAGCCGGCAGCTTTGGTGTACCCGCGGTGGGTTATTCGGTGGGAGGCATTCCAGACTGGCTTATTCCAGGACGGTCGGGAGAACTTGCACCCGGTCAACCCCCGACGGTCCACGGGCTGGCGGATGCGATCGTACGCGCCCTGGCTGACACGGGTCATTATCGAAAGCTGTGTATGGGAGCCTGGGAAGTGGCGCGAAGTTTTAGCCTCGAGCGTCACCTGGATAATCTGGAAACAATTCTTGCGCCAGAATCCCCTTCACGGGCGCCGCTGCCCGCCTTGTCGCGTCCTAACTGATTCCTACTGGTTGCATGGGCACATCTCGCATTGAACTTCGCGCCGTGAAATCCGATACAGCCATCACGTTGGATCGCCATAACAGCTCCGGCCCAAGTGGCGCGAATAAGACGCCGGTAAGAGCCGCTATCGTTTGCGACTTTCTTGAAGAAGGCTGGCCGAGTATGGACCTGTTTGGTAACATGCTCTATCGCTGCTTCCAGGAACAGCCCAACCTAGGGATTCAGGCGGAGCAACTGCGTCCACCTCTACGCGACCGCTTTTCAAGACTGCCAGGCATGCGGCATTCGAAATTCTCACGGAACGCCGACCGGCTCATGAACCGGTTTCATGATTATCCACGCTGGCTCCAGAGACGCGCCGCCGGATTCGATATCTTCCATCTGGTGGATCACAGCTACTCGCAATTGGCGCTCGAGCTGCCGGCGGGCCGTACCGTGATCACCTGCCACGACCTTGACACATTCCGGTGTTTGTTGGAACCCGATGTGGAACCCCGCCCGCGCTGGTTTCGGGCCATGGCGCAAAGAACGCTGCGCGGCCTTCTTCGAGCTTCGCAGGTAATCACGCCCAGTGTGTTCACCCAAGCCGCACTCCTCAAGCAAGGCTGGTTTGCTCCCGATCGAGTCAGCGTAATTCATCCAGGAGTGGATCCTGTTTTTCTTTCGGCTCCAGATCCGGACGCCGAACAGGCTACCGCGGAATTGATCGGGCACCGCGAACAGCCGTACTTACTGCATGTGGGCAGCACGATTCCGCGCAAACGCGTGGATGTGCTGTTGCAAGTATTCGCTCGGATCAGCGAAACGTTTCCGGAGTTTCGCCTGATGAGAGTGGGCGGCCCGCTCACCGAAGCGCAGGCGGAAATGGCGGCGAAGCTGGGCCTCGCCTGCAAGATTGTGCAGGCTCCGCATCTCACCAAAGCCGAATTGGCAGCCGTATACCGGAATGCTGCTCTTCTGCTGCAGACTTCCGACGCCGAGGGTTTCGGATTACCCGTCATCGAGGCAATGGCCTGCGGATGCCCTGTGGTAGCTAGCGACATTCCGCCGCTACGCGAGGCAGGAGGCGTCGCCGTTGAGTATTGCGGCGTGGGTGAGATCGATTCCTGGACTCGGACAGTGCGCCAGCTTCTGGAAGAACGCGCGGGAGCGCCCCAAGCCTGGGAATTTCGCAGGTCCGAGGCACGCCGGCATGCTTCGGGCTTCACTTGGTCCGAGAACGTAAAGCAAACCAGCGCCGTTTATGCACGTATTTTCAACGGCGAGGAGTTCGGGGAATGCCGATGAGTATGAAACAAGTGGTGAAGTCGATGGTTCCCAAGCCTCTTTGGAACCAACTTCGAATGCTGAGGCTGCGCTACACGCTGGCGAGCTACAAACGCCGGCGCGTTCGCCACAACTACGGGGGTAACGAGTTCGAAATCGAACTGGCCGATCCGATGGGCGCTGGTTGGTATGACCGCGATTGGCCGGAATTGGCAGAGATCGCGTTGCTGAAGCAGCATGGTTTGCGTCCCGGAGCGAGGGTTTTCGATATCGGAGCCCACCAATGCGTGGTTGCATTGATGCTTTCGAAAGCGGTCGGACCGGAAGGATCCGTGTTAGCGGTGGAAGCCAATCCCGAAAACTGTGCGGCCGGTGAGCAGAACCGGAAGTTAAACGGAATTGAAAACTGTCAGATACTCCACGCGGCAGGAGCGGCCCAATCCGGGACGGTTATTTTCAATCGAGGCCAAAATGGCCATATGGATGATGGCAGCGGGGATTGGGGGCGGATGGAAGTAAAGGCGTTTTCCATCGACGATCTGGCCTCCCAGCACGGCGCGCCCTCGGTATTGTTCATCGATGTGGAGGGGTATGAGTGCGAATTGCTGCGGGGGGCTCTAAAGACATTGGCGGCCAAGCCCGACTGTTTCATAGAGGTGCATGTGGGAGCGGGGCTGGAGAAATTCGGCGGGTCGGTGAAGCAACTGCTGAGCTTCTTCCCGCCTCAGTATCGATTCTTGGTCGCGCCGCCAGAGGGTGCTTTCACGCCGCTGTGCGAAGACAGCGCGGTGCTGAAAGAGCGGTTTTTTCTGGTGGCGATCGGCTCCGGCGGGAATCAGGCAGCCGCAACCGGTGGTGTGCAGGTGAATGGCAGGGGGACACGTGAGTAAAATGAATCGCGCGGCGGCGGCTGCCTTGGCGGTTGTGCCATCACCGTTTCTGCGATTTTTGTCGCGCAACCAGTGGAGAAGCCGCACTCTACGCCGCGTATGCGCATGGGGCGCTTCTTGGGTGAAGGGCCGGGACGGCGTGATTCTACATGGAGCCGGAGAAGGCCTCCGATTCAATGTGGCCGGTTCTCATAGCGCATTCATCCTGGGAAATCATGAAAAAGAGGTGCAGGAATTTCTGACCGCCGCCTTGCGTCCCGGCATGACCTATTACGATGTGGGAGCGAATGTTGGTTTTTTCGCCGTGATCGCCGCCCGGCTGGTGGGGCCGTCCGGCCGGGTGGTTTGCTTCGAGCCGCTACCTGACAACGCCCGGCAGATCGAGTACAACGCCGCCCTGAATCAGTTCTCGAATATCACGGTTCGCTGCGAAGCGTTGGGCGGATCCAATCGTACCGAAGTGTTTCAAACATCCGCCGAACCTACTTGGGGAATGCTGGCCACAGTAGGCAAGGCGCCCGAACAGGTATCCGGAGAGATTAAGGTCAACGTGCAAACGCTGGACTCGCTTTCCGCCTCAGGCGACCTGCCCCGTCCGGACGTAATCAAAATGGACATTGAAGGCGCCGAAGAGGAGGCGCTCGAAGGAGCCGCCGGCGTGCTTCAAGACAGCCGCCCGCTGCTAATTATCGAGCTGCATCGCACCAATCTCGCCGTTACGACCGTCTTGGGCAAGTTTAAATACGACGCGGCGGTGTTGGGAAGTTCTGTTCCGGTGCTGGACGCCACCTGGGACGCCAACATCCTGGCCGTTCCGCGCGA
>Ga0209060_10001256_pt1 | contig 29351 bp, 23 predicted proteins | sample Coa_R1_8_FD_187155 | JGI IMG/M metagenome (GOLD analysis project Ga0209060, IMG submission 187155) | Surface soil microbial communities from Centralia Pennsylvania, which are recovering from an underground coalmine fire - Coalmine... | ecosystem: Environmental > Terrestrial > Soil >...
GCTCGATTTCATCATTACCGGAACGTTCCAACTGGTCCGCCGGATTCGCCGCCTCCCGGCCGGCACTCTTCCAATGATCCGCAATCATGCGCGATGCAATACCGAGGAGCCAAGCGGTAAACGAGACGCCGCGCCACTCGAATTTGCCGATGCCGGCCAGCGCCTCCCGGAAAATATCCGCGGTCAGGTCTTCAGCCCGGTGCCGGTCGCCGACGCGCCGCACCACATAGGCGTACACGCGGTAGAAATTCTCCTCGTAGAGCTCGCCAAAGCGCGCGGGATCACGCTGCGCGGCTTCTATCCGCAGCCGGTCATCGCTGCTCTCGGTCATCAACCTCCGTGGATCTCGTTAACATAATCCGCCAAGGGGATCGAAAAGTTATGGCCGGCTGGAACTTTTTTCGCGATCCAAAACCTGCACGTACCGAGTGGGACGTATTGGGGAGGCGTCGCTGCAACGATGGGTGTAATATTATAACGGCTTCCTGCCGAGGTCAAAATACAACGAAATTTGTAATCTAACGGCCGCGCGGCCAAAATGTCGGAAACCTTACGGAGAAAGAGAGAGAGAGAGTTCACAGTTGCGAATTTTCGCGCTATAGTCGAAGTTCCTCAGGAATCCTCCAAAAGAAAGGCAGCCGTTCATGATTTTGGCGAACGTCAGGAAACGCCGTCTACCCACTTTCTATCCCCTGGAAATGCCGCTCCAATACACACTGGAAAATCAAACAGCCGGCAGAGGCCGGACCATCGAACTGAATGGCGAATTTGTGCGATTTGAATGCGACCGGACGCTGCCCGCGGGTCGGAGCATTCAACTCGTCCTGTCGTGGCCGGCAACTCTGCCGGACGGGACCCCCCTGAACCTATGGGTAGTGGGCGTGACGGCTGACGCTCTCTGCCGAGATGTCGAGGTCGAAGTTCTGCGCTACGAGTTCAGGACGCGCCGCACGGTCAAGGCGCCGCCGGCGCCGGACCTGCGAACGATGTGCCAGTAAAACTTGTCGGAGCCGGCGCATGCGGGAAATTCGCGGCACTGTCTCGTGGGCGCTGGTTGGTAATCCGCTCCGAGCACTGCATTTGAAAATTCCAGCGCGGCAGGTACGCTACACTCAGAGAAGTCAGCCGTTGCTGGAGTGGCGGAACTGGCAGACGCACGGGACTCAAAATCCCGCGCCCTTCACTGGGCATGTGGGTTCGACCCCCACCTCCAGCACCAACTCAGAGCGTGAGGCCGGAGGCGTGCGCGTCGTCGAAGAACATCTTGACGGTGTCGAGCGAATAGGCGGAGAGATCTTTTCCGACCAGCGCCAGCTTCTTGAGTATGTCGCTGGTGGCGGTGATGATGTGGCAGCCGACGGCATCGGCCTGGAACACATTGAGGAGTTCCCGGGGGCTGGCCCAGATCAGCTCGATGTGCGGGTGCGGCCGGATCAGTTCCAAAGCCGCGGCGATCACGGGAACCGGGTCGCGCCCCGTATCGGCGATGCGGCCCGCAAACACGGAAATACAGGACGGCGGCCCCCCGGCCAGCGCATCGCGGACGTCGCGAACCTGCCGCAGCGTCAGTAACGCGGTCACGTTCAGCTTGACACCGTGGCGGCAGAGGCGCTCGATCAAATCGCAAGAAGATTCGCCGCGCGTGTTGGTCACCGGAATTTTGACATAGACGTTGGGACCCCATTCGGCGATCTGGTGGGCCTGGCGTTCCATCGCGGCAAAATCGTCGGCGAAGACTTCGAAGGAGATGGGACGGTCGCGAATCGCATCGAGAATGTCGCGAGCGAACGCGCGGTAGTCCGTCACGCCCGCCTTGCGCATCAGCGTGGGGTTGGTGGTAAAACCCTGGATGAGCGGGTTCCGGTACAGGTCCAGCATCGCGTTGCGATCGGCTCCATCACCGAACAACTTCACGCGCAAGCCGACCAGCGGATCAAGGACTGCCTGCGGCTTGCCATTGGCAGCCCGAGCCGGACTGGCAGCTACTGCCTGCTTTTGGTCCATTTCGAACCATCATGACACAATGCACCCGGGCCGGCGGCGGAGAACAGCGATCCCGGACCGGTATGGCACAATGGGGCGGTGCGCGTGGTCATCGACGCCGCACCGCTGTTGATCCGCAGCGCCGGCGTCAAGAGCTATCTCTATTACTGGATTGAAGCGCTGCGGCGCCGTGCCGGTCCCGAGACCGTCGGCACGTCTCCGCACCTGGACACGCTTGGGCCGCTGAATCACGAGGGTTCCGTGGCCGGGAGCTGGACCACCGGATGCGGATTGGCCGCGCTGGCTGTCTCCAACTACACGCCGCTTCCGGTCGCCGACTGGACGACGCGCGGCGCCGACATCTTTCACACCTGCACGCTGCGCCGCCATCCGCCCCGCCGCACACGCGTGACCGCGACGATTCACGACATGACCTGCTGGCTGATGCCCGAATTGCATCCGCCGGCCAACGTGCGGGCCGAGCGAAGCTTCGCCGCGGTGCTAAAACGAGTGGACGCGGTCATTGCTGTTTCGCACAGCACCAAAGCAGACGCGATCCGCACACTCGGGCTCGCGCCGGAGAAGATCACGGTGATTCATTCCGGCGTCGCACCGGCGTTTTTTGCGGTGACGCCGGAAGACACGGAACGAGTGCGAAAGCGGTACGCCCTCCAGCGGCCTTTTGTGCTCTTCATCGGAACGATTGAGCCGCGCAAGAATCTCGACGCGCTGCTGGACGCCTATGAATCCCTGCCGCCCTCGGTGCGGGAAGAGTTCGAAATGGTGATTGCGGGTCCGGTGGGGTGGGCACGTCCGGAAACCACCGCGCGCCTCGCGCGCGTACGGTATCTCGGATATCTTCCGGAAACCGACATCGCTCCGCTGACTGCGGCAGCCGCCGTGTTTGCCTATCCCTCGCTCTACGAAGGTTTCGGTTTTCCCGTCGCGCAGGCACTGGCGGCGGGAGCTCCCGTGCTCACTTCGAACGTTTCTTCCCTTCCCGAGGTGGCAGGCGAAGCAGCGCTGCTTGCCGATCCGCGCAGCACCGCCGAAATACGGGAAGGCCTAACCCGGCTGCTGCTGTCTCCCGATCTGCGAACGGAGCTGGCGCGCCGCGGCCGGTGCCGGGGCCAGCAGTTCCGCTGGGAGGAGTGCGCGGCCCAATCGCTCCGCTTCTTCGAATCGTTATTACTTTGAGGCGACAGACGTGCCGGCCGGGAGCGCGACTCCCTGGCTCTGGCAGTCATGCGCGAGCATTTCCAGAACCAGCTCGCGGAAATGGATGCGAGGCGCCCAGCCGAGCACGCGGCGCGCTTTGCCGGAGTCGCCGCGCAACACGTTGACCTCGGAAGGCCGGTGCAGGTCCGGATCGCGGACCACGTATTTCTGCCAGTCCAGGCCGGCAGCTCCGAATGCCGCCTCGACAATGTCGCGAACCGAGTGCGTCTCGCCGGTGGCGATGACGTAATCGTCCGGCTGCGGCTGCTGCAGCATCTGCCACATTGCGGCGACATACTCGCGGGCGTGGCCCCAGTCGCGCTGGGCTTCCAGATTCCCCAGCCGCACTTCCCGGGACTTGCCGGCCAGAATGCGCGCGACGCCGGAGGTGATCTTGCGGGTCACAAATTCGAAGCCGCGGCGCGGGGATTCATGGTTGAACAGGATGCCGTTGGACGCGTGCACTCCATAAGCTTCGCGATAGTTGCGCGTCAGATCGAAACCTGCCACCTTGCTGATGCCGTAGGTCGAGCGCGGGTGAAACCGAGTCCGCTCGTTCTGGGGCACTTCCTCGGCCTGGCCGAACATCTCGCTCGATCCAGCGAAATAGAAGCGGCACTGGGGCGCCATCGCTTTCAAGGCCGAAAGCAGGTAATGCGTCCCGTTGATGTTCGCCTGCAGCGTGGAAAACTCGTCATCGAACGAATAGGTGACGAAGCTTTGCGCCGCCAGGTGATAGCACTCGTCCGGCTGGATGCGGCCGAGCACCTGGTGGATGCTCGCGTAACTCTCCAGAGATCCCGAGTGAAACCGCAACTGCGAGCGGATGGCGGCCAGCCGCGACAGGCGGTTTTCCGGATCCTCCAAGGCCACGCGGCGTACCAGCCCGTGCACTTCATAGCCTTTGGAAAGGAGCAGTTCCGCCAGATAAGAGCCATCCTGGCCGGTAATGCCGGTTATGAGGGCCCGTTTTTGAGACATCCAGCATTCAGGCTATCATGGTCGGCTGCATGTCCCCCACCGGCTCGCCGTGGAAACCACTGGTTGCGGGCCTGTCGTGCGCGCTGCTGGTTCTCCTCTGGCAGTTCCTGACAGTCCGGTATAACTACAACGGCGAGTGGTCCGGGCTCTTCTACACCGGCGAGCGGCAAAAGCTGGCGCCGGTTGTCGAGGCGGAGCATCCATTCCTGTTGCCGGATTCGTACGGATGGGACGGGCAGTTCTATCACGCGATCGCGCACGACCCGCTGCTGCTGCGCGACACCGCGCCGTATATCGACAGCGCCCGGCTCCGCTACCGCCGGATACTGATACCCGCGCTCGCGGCGCTGCTGGCGGCAGGCAATGACACGCTGGTCGATGGCGCCTATCACGGATTGATCATTTTGTTTATAGCGCTGGGAGCCTGGTGGCTGGCGCGCATCGCCCAGAAGGCGGGAAGCCCGGCGATTCTTGGAACAGCCTTTATCTTCCTGCCCGCTTCGATTGTATCGATCGATCGCCAAGCTGTGGATGTCGGCCTGCTTTGCTTCTGTTGCGGCTTCGCGCTGTATACGCGGTATCCCGGCAACCCGCGAGCCCTATACGCCGTCCTGGTTTTAGCGGCGCTGGTTCGCGACACCGGCTTTCTGCTGGCGGCGGCGTACTGTGTCTGGCTGCTCCTGCGCCGCGACTTTCGCAAATGCGCGGTCTTCGCCACCACCGGTCTCCCCGGGGTGGCGTGGTATGTGTTCGTGAACAGCCGCACCGATCCGTATTCCTTCGATGCGAGCCCGCTGGCCCTACCCTTCTCCGGCGTTTTCGATCGCCTGACGCATCCGATGACGTATTTCGGGGGCAGCTTCAAGGTCGGGCTGATCCAAGGTACGGACTTCCTGGCAGCCGCGGGCGCTCTGCTCGCGTTGCTGCTGGCTTTCCGGTTTGTGCGGCGGCGGCGCCCGGATCCAGTCGATCTCGCAATCGTGCTATTCGCTCTGCTGGGTATCGTCGTGTGGCACCGAGGCGACTGGCTGGAAGCCCTGGATTATGCCCGCATCCTTTCGCCTCTGCTGCTGTTTGAAGCTCTGGTTTGCCTGGAAGGAGCCGGCTGGCTCAACCTCGCACCGCTGTGCATGACCCTGCCTCGGTTTGGGATCGAAATGGGAGCACAACTGGCGGGAATCGCGCGAGGCCTGCTCTGAGTTGCGTTCGGGCTCCCAGTCGCGGTTTTACAAGTTATTTACACCGCCCGCGCGCCCGGCTGGCTAAGATCAAATCTGGGTACCCCTTTGGCTTCCATTCCGATTCTGCGCGAGGCATCGCCGCGGAAGGCGGCCGGACCGTCGCTGGTTGAATTTTCCGAGCGGTTGGCCGCCGGCGCGATTCTCGCGCTTGCGATTCCGGTCCTCGGCTTAAGCGCAGCAGCGCTGGCGTTGCTCTCCCGGCGCAGCCCCCTGATCGCGCATCGGCGCGTCGGCTGGCGCGGCAGCACGCTCTGGATGCTGAAGCTCCGCACGATGTGGGACCACCACACCGGCTCGAGCCGCGGCTGGATCGAATACATCGAGGATGCTGCCGGTCCGCTGCCAAAGGAGGCCCATGACCCGCGCGTGTGCAGCGCTTTCGCCCGTTTTTGCCGCCGCCATTCGATCGACGAACTGCCCCAGTTGGTGCACGTGGTTCGAGGCGAAATGTCGCTGGTGGGACCGCGCCCGCTAACCGCGCCGGAGTTGACGCGTTATTACGGCGAGGACGCAGCTGAAATCCTGGAGGTCAAGCCTGGCGTTGCCGGGTTGTGGCAGGTATCGGGGCGAAACCGGCTGACCTACGCGGAACGGCTGGCGTTTGATTTGGAGCTGGTCCGAAGCCATTCGCTCCGGATGTACTTTCGCGTGCTGATCCGCACCATCGCCGAAGTCTTTCGCGGCGCGAATTCCTGGTAATCCGCGGCGGGGGAAACTACCGGTCTTACTGCGAGATCGCGATCTTGTTTTGATCCGTCGTGGTAATGCCGTTCATCTGAATTTGCAGAGACACGGCGTTGCCGACGGGCGCGTTAGCCGGTATGGTAATCGCGATCTGGTACATGCTCGGGTACTGCGGTGATAGCACTGCGAACACGACGTTGGCCTGCACGCCGCCTACAAGCACGGTCGGAGTTGTCATGGTGGCGCTGAACGGAGCTTGTCCCAATCCCGGCTGCCCGTCCGGCGGCTGGTTGTTAACCGGCCCGAGCCCGGTGGCCCAAAGAACCAGCACTTCGCCCGGCTTGGAGGGGCGCGACGTGTACCCGGGCACCTGAATGCCCGGTGGTAGCGGCAGGGAGATATCGGAGTTGTTATAAGCAGCCGGACGCGCAACGCCGGTGCTGTCGGTGAATATCTGGAAAAGGCCAGGGGAGATCGAGCTGAGCGGAATCGTGACGGGAGCCGAAGCACCCGCGGCCGTGGTCACCACCACCGTAGCCGAACCCGTCGCCGCCCCGGCGGGCAGAACGCCCCAGGGGAGCTGGATGCTCGCCTGGTCGCTGACCAAAGCGGGATTGAAGGACTTCGGGACCACATTCACGACCGGCGCCGGGATGTTATTCACGGTCACGCTCATACCTCCCAGCGAGGTGGAAAGCGGAACCGTATCAAACTGGGCGAAGGCGGAAACAAAGTTGTTTCCGAAAATCGTGACTAGAGAACCAGGCGCGACCGCCTGGCCTTGCACAAAGCTGGCGCCGTTTTCGACCTTCCGCGTTGCATCGATCACGGGGGCCTGCCCCAAGCCTGCCACCGTTCCTGCCAGTACAACCGCCACCAGCCACGATGTACGTCCCACGAGTCCTCCCCTCCGATTTTAATCAAAGCCGCCTCGCCGCCAGGCGTGCCAACCGATATTTTACTTTTGAAACGGCTCACGGCGAGGGGCCAAAGCGCCCAATTGTGAGCCAAACCACGCCGAGGGGCTTCCTAGCGACCTGTGGCCAGCGGCGTGCCGTCAGCGAGATCGCCGGGCGGCAGGGACGAAAACACGGGAAACGTCTCGGCGTTCAGCGAAAGGCTGACGATGGGCGCGGTCGCCGCAATTTGTATGGAACCGCTGAAGCTGCTCAGATTGAGCAACGGGCCTATGTTCGCAGCTCCGTGAGCGTTCGGCGGGAGTGTCACCGTGGTGCTGCCCAAGAATAGCCCGGTGGAATCGAGCGCGGTAATCGTGACAAGGGCAGTCGAGGCAGACGGATTTGCCCAGGCTACCCCGGTCCGGCTTTCGGCGAAAGTGACGAATTCCGTATCGGGAGCAGTTACGGCATTGACCGTGGCTTCCCCTTGCGGAATCCCCTGACTGAAGAAGCGATACAGAAGGCTGGCCTTTAGCGGCGCAGTGCAGTGCGCCTGCGCCCAGCCGGTCGTCAGAGGCCGTATGCCGGAGGAAGTCTGTACGTGGATCGAACCACCCGGACCCAGGTCGTCGGTGCGGTCCGTCACAGCGGCGCCGGCAAATGGGACCGGCAGCAAGCCGCCCGAGTCGGAAAAGAACGTGGTCTGGCAGCGGACACTCTGCGCGGAATAGTTGACGTAGGTCAATGACGTCTCGAAGCCTCCCCCAAATGCCAGGTGCGGGAAGTAGTAGGTATTCGTGAACGGGCCGGACGAGGGCGTTGCGGTGCCGGTGGATGTTGCCAAGAGCGTGCCGTCCGGAAGATCGCCCGCCGGCAAAGACGAAAACGCGGGAAATGCCTCGGCGTTCAGAGACAGGCTGACGATGGGCACCGTCGAAGTAACTTGCACCGACCCGGTGAAGCTGCTGAGATTCAACAGAGGACCGAGGTTGGCCGCCCCGTGCGCGTTCGGCCCGACGGTCATACTGGTGCTGGCGAGAGCCGGGCCTGGTGCGCCGCTGAGGGCGGTAATGGTGACCACGGCGGGCGCCGCAGACGGATTGGCCCAGGCGACGCCGGTGCGCGTTTCCGCAAACGTGACGAATTCGGTAGCGGGTAAAGCAGTGGCGTTTACGGCTGCTTCACCTTGCGCCGCACCCTGACTATAGAACCGGTAAAGCAGGCTCGCCTTGATGGGTCCGGTGCACTGCGCCTGTGCCCACCCAGTCGAGAGCGGGTCGCCGGCGCCTGCCTGTGTTTGTACGTGGATATCATCGCCGGGTCCCAGGTTATCCGTTCTGCCCGACGCCGCTCCGTCCGCAAAAGGGACCGGCAGGGCCGATCCGGAATCCGATAGAAACGTGGTTTGGCAGCTGACATTCTGGGGCGAATAGTTGACGTACGTAAGTATTGTCTGAAATCCATTTCCAAATGCCAGGTGCGGAAAATAGTAAGTCGACGAGAGGGCCACGGTATCAGCCGCACTGACCTGCGCCGCCAGCTGGTCTCGAAAAATAGCGGCGTACCGGCCGGGAACCGTACCCGGCTGGCACTGGCCCAAAATCGCACCGAAGAGGAAAAGCACCGCCGCCGGGAACCGGGAACTCACAGGTCCATCTTAAGGAGAGCCGGAAAAACCAAGAGTAAATTCTGATCACAATTTACGCTTGCTACTACCGCGCGGCGGCGCGGGCTAACTGCGCGCGAATTTCGTCAAGAGTACGACCCACTTCGGCATTCTTACCGGCATCCAGTTCAACCGCCAGCACCGCTTCACGCAGCGACTCCTCCATGCGCCCTTGAAGCCGCAGCACCTGGGCGAGGGTCCAATGCGGTTTGAACCAGGTGGGATGCGCCGCGATGGCCGATCGCAGACTGCGCTCCACGCAGGCTCCTTGCTCCTGACTACCGCAAATCACGGCCAGGTTATACCAGGCGTTGAAGGGGTCCTCGGCACTTCGGGTGGCTTCGAAACCCACTATTCCGGCTCGACGCACTGCTGCGACCCGATCCTGCGGGCTGCTCGCGTGCGACGCCCATTCCAGCAGGGCCCGGGAAAACCATAGGTCGGCCGTTCCCCCGGGTAGCCGCGCACCAAGATAGGCCTGATATTCGCTTGTGGCGTGGGGCAGATCACCCGTTTCCAAAGCCTGTTTTGCCGATTCCAGAACCCGATCCACCGTCAGCATGCGAATTGCGAAATAACCGGATGCGAGCGCCAGCGCGGCCGCCGCAATCCCCGGACCCACACGGCGGCGCGGAGGAACGGCAGGAGTTCCGGAGGCCACTAACAAGGCGATCGAGACAAAAAGCAGCAACGCAGTAGGTGCAATGAACGCAGTAAACTGCTGGCTGACGAGGCCCGCCGCGAGCGCGCTGCCGAACGCCGGCAGCTTCAATCGATAGGCCGCCGCCAAGCCCATCGCGCACAACGCCACCAGGGCCGCGGCCCCGGGCAGACCTTGCGCAACTAGTGCATCTACGAAGATGTTGTGCGGCGATTCGTGCGCAAAATCCGGATACGATCGCGCCAGCTTCACGGATTCAAACCGCGGAAATTCAGCGGTGAAAACTTCCGGCCCGTAGCCGGCGCCGAGCCTCCCCGCCGCCATGTGAAGGCTGTCGCGCCACAGATCGAGGCGCGCTCCGCCCCAGGGGTCCTCTACAAACCAGCGCGTGCGGCTGCGCATTTGCTGTCCGGGCGGCGAAAAGTAGAATCCGACTCCGCCGACGACTGCCGCAGCGGTCGCGACGACGACCGCTCGCGGAATCCGCACGCGCCGGATCGCCATCCACACCACGCCGCCTGCCACCAGGCCCAGGATCGCGGCCCGGGTGCCGGTCAACAACATCGCGCACCCGGCCATCGGAGCGGTGGCCCGCGCCGCATATCGCCAGAACGTGGATTCCTCCATCTCGTTCAGGCCGAGGCTGAGGAACACCACGAACAGGAGCCAGGTCGCGAAGTAACTCGCGTAACCGAGCGTTCCCGGGGGCCGGACGATCATCGTTGACCCTTCGCCGACATGGTAGGCGGCCGCCGGCAACCACGGGTCCCATCCGAAATATTGGGCAATCCCGTAAAGCGCGCTCACCGCGCCCGCAATCGTGACGCCGCGCAGCAGCGTGCGCACGCGTTCCGGCCGGCCCGCGCAATTCGCCGCGATCAACCACGCGAACAGAAAAAGAGCGATCTGCACGATGGTTCCATAGCGGCGCCAATTCGCGCCGAACAGCGATAATGCGGGCCGCGAAGAAACGGCCGTCGAAATCGCCAGCGAAATTGCGTTCCAGATCAGCAGGAGCGAGAACGCCGCAAAGAGCCGAGACTTTCTGGGCGCGCGAATGCCCGATAACGCCGCCCACCCTAGGCATAATGCCGTGCCCGCGAGCAGCACCGCGATCTTGGGGGTCACATCGTAATAGAAAAGCGAACCCGGTGCAATGATTAACGCGGCCAGTGCAATCGTCAGGGCCTGAAGCAAAGCCATATCGGCTACACTCAATAGTAACCGCATGCCGGACTCATTGGACGCCTTTCGTTACATGGGTTACGTGCGGCTGCGCTGGCGGCTGCTCGCGGTGAGCTGCCTCACCGCCGTGGCCTTGGCGGGAGCCGTGAGCCTGCTCCTGCCGCGGGAATACACAGCCACCGCACGCATTGTCATCGAACCACCCGCGGGCGCAGACCCGCGCTCCGCCATGGCCGTGAGCCCCATCTATCTGGAATCGCTCCGGACTTACGAGGAATTCGCATCCAGCGACAGCCTTTTCCAAAAAGCGGCGGAGCGCTTTCAGCTTCGCGCGCTCATGGGAGCGCGGCCGATCGAAAGCTTGAAAAAGGCCGTGCTGAAAGTCGGGCTCGTGCGCAACACCCGCATCCTCGAGATCGCGGCCACTTTGCCGGATCCAGCCAAGGCGCAGGCGCTGACACAGTTCCTCGCCGATCAGACCGTGGCGCTCAACCAATCTCTGATCACGCGAGGCGGCAACGATCTGGTCGATGCGGTCGTCAGGCAACAGCGCGAAGCGCAGGCGCAGCTCGACCGAACCGAAAAGGAATGGAGCCAGCTGCTGGCCAGCCAACCCGTCGACGATCTGCAGAACGCGATCTTCCAGGCCAGCCAACTGCGCGCGACGCTCGAGGAACGCATCGCCAACCAGAAACTGGATCTCGCCGACTCCGCCGGCAGCACGCAGGAAAAATCCAATGCGCGGGCGCGCCTTGACGAACTGCAGCGGCAATTGGATGCGCTGAACCGGGAGACCGCGGAAAAGGAAAGAGTGCTCGCCGGACGGTTGGCCCGCAAGGAGCAGCTCGACGCAGAACGCAAAGCCGACCTCACGGCGTTAGCCGCCGTTGAGACGCGCGTTCGCGAAACCCGCAACGACCTCGGCTATCGCGGCGAGCGCCTCACCATCATCGATCCAGGGGTGGTCCCGGAGCGGCCCTCTTCGCCCAATATTCCGCTTAACGTTTCCGTCGCTCTGCTGCTCGGGGTGCTGCTGCCGCTGGTCTATCTGGCGCTGGAATTGAGTTATCAGCAGCAACGGGCTGGATCCCGGCGCGGCGTGCTGCAGGCCCTGGCCGAAACGCGCGCCCCGAGTCATGATGACTAGCGCGGTCTATCCGCTCGCTCGCAACCGCCTCCTCATTGCCTGCCTGCTGGGCGTGTGGGCGGCCGCAATCGCCGTGGCGCCCTCGCTCGCGCTGAAATTCGCGCTAGCGGCTCCCGCGATGCTGCTGCCGCTCAGCATCTGGGCTCTGGAAGCGCCGGGCCGCTGGATCTCCTGCTTCTTCGCCGCCGCACTGCTGCTTCCTCCCTTGCCGATTGCGTGGGGCGACACCGGCCCGCATCCCAGCCTCTGGTTCGCGGCGCTGGGTCTTGCGGCCGGCGTGTTTGGCGTGCATCGCTGGAGTGTTCCGCTCTCCGGCTTGAATGGCGCGCTGCTTGCCGTATTCCTCGCATTCCTGGTTAGCATCGCGCCGGCCGCCTTCTACTCGGGCGCCGCCGTGGCGGCCGGCAGTCTGATTCGCGTCGGTCTGTTCGCAATTGGCGTTTATGTTTTCTTTTACACCGCCCACGGGCCCGGAACGGGTTCCGACCCTTGGGCTTCGCTGCGCACGCTCTACTGGGTGGCCGTCGTCGCCGCGTTATTTGCATGCGTCGATTTCTACTTCCAGCTTCCGGCTCCGGCCGGCTACGGCGCGCAATACGTCTGGCTCGATTCGAGTGTATATCGCCGCGCTCAGGGGCTCTTCTATGAAGCCAGCACTCTGGGGAACTTTTGCGCGTTCTTTCTGGTAATGATTGCCGTGTCGGTGGCACGGCCGCGGGCCGAGACGCCGGTCTCGCGTCCGGCTTTGGCCCTGGGTGGCGCCGTCTTCCTCGCCGCCATGGTCATGTCGTACTCGCGCTCTTCGGTTTTGAACGTTCTGACGGCCCTCGCGGCGCTCGCCTGGCTGAACCGGAAACGCATTCGGCTCTTGCGCCTGGGGGCAATTCTCATTCCCGGACTCGCAGCCACCGTATTCCTCATCTGGAACCTGTTCCCGCAGTTTGTGGAGCCTTACTGGCTCCGGCTGTCCGCATCCGCCGAGTACCTGACCACCGCCACCGAAGGCGTCTTTTCGGGCCGCATCGCCAGCTGGCGGATCCTCATCAACTGGATTGCCGCGCACCCCTGGCAGGCGTGGATCGGCCTCGGATATAAAACGCTGCCGTATTCCGATTACCTCGGCGCGCCGGTCGTCGGCGACAACATGTATCTGACCACGATGGTCGAAACCGGCGTTCTGGGTCTTGCTTCTGTGCTCTGGCTGTGCATCGCGATTCTCCGCTCCGCGGCGCGCGCCGCGCAAGCGGCCGACCCGACTCGAGCGTTCCTCGGCGCCTGGATTCTGTGCTTCTGGTCCGGCCAGATGGTGCAGATGTTTTCCGGAGACCTGCTCACGTATTGGCGCGTGCTGCCTCTCTACTTCTGGGTGCTGGCTCTAGCTGTCCGCCGATGAACGTACTGTTTCTCGACCAGTTCAGTGACCTCGGCGGCGCTCAGCGCATGTTGCTGGACTTGCTCAGCGCCATGCACGATCGCGGTTGGCGGCGGGCCGTGGGATTGCCGGGCGCCGGGCCCCTGGCCGATCGCGCACACGCCCTGGGCGCGGACGTCTTCACCATACCGTGCGGCGTCTACTCATCGGGTCGCAAAACGGCGGCTGACCTCTTGCGCTTTCAGGCTGAGACCCCGCGGCTCGCCGTGCGCATTCGCGAGCTCGTTGACCGGTTCGCTCCTGATCTGGTCTATATCAACGGCCCGAGGCTCCTTCCGGCTGCGGCACTGGCAGGCCTGCGCCGGCCCGTTCTCTTTCACGCGCATATCGGCGTATCGCAGCGCGCGGCCCGGTTGGTCGCGGGCGTGCCGCTTCGTTTCTTAAAGGCCAGCGTTGTCGCGGTGTGTCGGGACGTCGCCCGAACCTGGGCCTCCTTCGTAACAACAGAGCGCTTAACGGTTATCTATAACGGCGTCCCCGAGCCCCCGCCTGGCACGCCGCGAAAGCACGCGGCTCCTCCGCAGCTCGGCTGCATCGGACGGATTTCGCCTGAAAAAGGCCAGCGCGAGTTTCTGGCCGCGGCATGCCGCATCCGCGGCGCGGTTCCCGAGTCCCGCTTCGTGATCGCCGGTGCGGCCTTGTTCTCCGACACGGCGGCCCTCGGTTACGAGCGCGAAATCCGGAAGGCCGCGGCGAATATGCCGGTCGAGTTCACGGGTTGGGTCGATGATATATATCGCGTGATGCAGCGCCTCGACCTGCTCCTGGTCCCCTCGGTCTGGAGCGAACCCAATCCCCGGGTGATCCTCGAAGCGTTTGCCGCCGGCGTGCCGGTCATCGCCTTTCGCCGCGGCGGCATTCCCGAAATTGTCGAGGACGGCCGCACCGGGATTCTCTGCGACACTCCCGCCGAAATGGCGCAGCGTGCAATCGACCTGTTGCAGGGCGACCCGGAGCGCCTGTGCGCTCTCGCCGGGGCCGCGCGCGCGAGCTGGCAGGCACGCTTCCGGCTCGACGCCTGGCAGCAGCGCATGATTACGGAGATGGAACGCTGCGCCAGTTAGGTTGCGCTGATTCAACCCTGCGACGGCTCTCCACTGTTCCCAGCAGTACTCGAAACAGCACACCCGCGCCCGCCGCCGCCACCGCGGCCCCGGCCAGCACCGGTCCGTAGCCGAATCGGGCCACCAGAGCGCCGCCGCTGAACGCCGCGAGCGCCTGCGCGCCGAAAGCCATCAGGTACATCTCTGCCGCGGCGCCCGAGCGCTCACTCTCCGCCACGTGGCCCATCAGCAGCGAATTGAACCCGGGTTCGCCCATCCATTGGAAGCTCATATAGGCGGTGAACGCCAGTGTTGCGGCTGCCGCCGCCGGCTGCGCCGCAAGACCGGTAAGGCTCAGAGCGGTCGCCATCATCATCCACATGATACCGGGCACCAGCCCCACCCACCGGAATACCAGGGGCGCGAGCAAGATCGTCCCGAGCTGCCCGATCTGCGACACGGCAAAAATGCTTCCGATCCGTTCCACCGGGATCCGCAAACGCGCGAAATAGACGTTGGCGAATGGGTTGAAAACGCCCGTGGCGAACTGCCACATCGTGAACGCCGCCAGGAACCGGAGCAAAAACCCGCTGCACGGATAGATGCGCGCGTCCTGGCGCGAGTGGGACATTTCCCGAAGCCTCAATGCCGGCGCCAGCGCGAGCGCGGTCATGGCGGCCGAAATGAGCAGCACGATTCTTTGACCGTGGAACAACTGCGGCAGCCGCCCGCCCACCCAATTACCGCCTATCCCGGTAGCGAGCATCACCGCGAAAAACGTGCTGAATGCGACGGGTCGCCGCGATTCCGCGACGGCGCCCGCGATAATCGGCGCCAGCACCACCGCCCAGAACGAGAATACCAGGCCGCTCCCGAAGCCCAGCACAACCAGCGCACTCGGCGACACCGCTACCGCGCGCAGCATCTCCATCAACGCGGTCGCGGCAATCGTGATCAGCAGGGTCTTGCGTAAGCCCGCCCGAAAAGCCAGAAGCGCCGCCGGCAATGTCCCCGCCAGGCTGCCCACGCGATTGGCGCCGTTGACCACTCCCAGAAAGGCCTCGCCAAACCCGAGATCTACGAGGTACAGGTTGTACAGCAGAACGAAAATGAACAGCGCGAAATTAAACAGAACCGCCGAAGCCAGAAAATGCCAGAACTGTGCGCCCAGGCTATTCGTTCGCCACCACCACTGCAGCCCGGAAGATGCGAGACGCGGCAGCGCCGCCGCGTGGTGCCGTGACCGGCCGGCTGCGTACGCGCCATACTGAAGCGCGTTGCGCGCGCGCTTCCGCCAGGTCATTCGATGTTCCGGCACGTGCATCGACTCCGCGCCCCAGACCGGCAGGTTTCCGGGCAGCAGCCGGCGCCGCGCCACTCTCCACCGATCGATCCGGGATGCCACCAGGCTGCAATGCAGCCACAGCTCGTCTTTGTTGGCGCGAAAGGGAGTTTGCGCGGGCGATGTCGCGAACTCTTCGAACCACGCTTGCGTCGCCGGGCTCAGTTCCGCAATCTGTTCCTGCAGTGCGCCCGATAGCCGGCAGCCGAACCACTCCGCCGCCAGTCGAAACACCACTGCCTCGAGGCGGCGCAATTCCGGCTCGTGGAGACCGCGCCACTCCTTCCAGAACTCTTCGTCGCCGCACGTCAACTCCAGCAGAAGCGCGATTTCGTACACGTGGTACGGGCTGACGGTGCCGCGCAGCAGATGCCGCAGCAGGTGCAGCGCGGCATAGCCCAGCGCATCCACCGGCCGCAAGACCCCCAGCTCGATGCCGGCGACGGCGCGGCTCGTGCGCCGGCTCCAGAACTCCTCCGCGCCCGGCGCTCGCAGCCGCTCTACCGGTTCATTCCAGAACTGAAAATGCAGGTCGACGCTGAGAGGAATCCCGGTGTCAAAATAATCGCCGCGCCACTCCCAGCCCGTCTTGCGGATCAAAACCGGGAGATGGTCGGTGGGAAACGCGTCCATTGCCTCTACCGATTCATATCCGAGCGCCAGCAGCGCATCGCGCGCCGCGTAAACCCGCTCGCCAGGCGCGAAAAGATCGATATCATACTGCGCCCGCAATTCCGGATCGAGCCCAAACAGAGCGCTGTGCGTGACGCCTTTTAGCGCAATAAACTCCGCGCCGGCAGCGTTTAACCGTGCGGCCAGTTCGCGATACGTTTGTTCGATCCCGGCGACGCGCGTTCGATTTTTGGCCGCGTCCTGGTCTGTGCGGATCCGCACCCACTCCGGCATCGCCTCGCGCACAGCCTGGCGCAGGGCCAGCGTCAGCCGCGACCGATCGCAGAAATCCAGCGCCGCGCGCCACTGCGCGTCATTCAAGTGCGTCAGCGCCGCGTGGCTCGGTTCCCGCAAATGCAGCGCGGACAGCGCCGCAGCCGCGCTGACCGGGAGCCCGGGACACTTCGGCCAGGGATTCGCCAACTAAAAATCGTACCGCAGCGCGAACTGCAGCCGCCGCGGATCGCCGGTTGCGAAAATCTTGCCGAAGAACGGCCCGAAATCCGGATTTGGCCCCGGGATTCCCCAGTTGGGATGATTGAACGTATTCAAAGCCTCGGCGCGGAACTGAATCGAGCTGCCTTCGGTCACTCGAAACCTCCGCAGCAGCGCCAGGTTAAAGATGTTGTTGCCGGGCCCCGGGATAATGTCGCGGCCTGCATTCCCGAACGTAAAAGGCGCCGGCGCCGCGAACGCAGCCGTATTGAAGAATTCGTCGGAGGTACGCTGATCGCGCGGCAGCGTGATGCTTTGTCCCGGCACAATGTTGGGCCGGTTCGGCGTACCCGAGTTCGCAAAATCAAGGCTGAAGTAGAACGGGTCGAGCGGTGTACCATCCTGCAGCGTTACGGTTCCGCTCGTCGACCAGCCGCGCAGCAGCGGCCCGGCCACTCTCGTCTCGGGCAGCCGGTAGACATATGCCGCGCTGACGCGGCGCCCCACGTTGAAGAAAGAGAGCCCGCGCTCCAGCCGAAGATTGCGCTCGTCCTGCGCGCCCACGCCGTCGAAGAAGCCCTGAATCGGCGTATCCGCATCATCGATGGATTTCGACCAGACGAAACTCGCCAGCACCGAAAGCCGGCTCGACAGGCTTTTTTCCAATTTCACCTGCAGCGAGTTGTACGACGAATTAGCGATGTGCTGCCGCTGGATAATCGGCCCGAGCGACGGAAACGTGCGCAGCGCTTGCAGGTCCCCCGGCCGTGGCGGCAGATTTTCCCCCGTCTCCACGTGCGCCGGTGTATTGAACTGCCGGTACCGTCCGAGCCGCGTGCCCTTCGAGCCCAAGTAGGCCAGTTCGAGCAGCATCCGCCCGGGCAATTCGTGCTGCAAGCTCGCGCTCCACTGCTGCACGTACGGCGTGCGCGCGTTCGGATCGAGACCGAAATAACTCGGGAACCCGGTGTCCAAGGTCGAGGAGAAACCGTTGCGTGTCGTCAGGACGGGCGCCCGGTCGCCCTGCGTCTCATTCATCTGGTTCGACAATCCGTTCAAAACCAGGTCATAGCTCTCCACCGCGATCTCGGAATTGTAATAGAGCCCATAACCGGCGCGGAAAACCGTGGTCCCGCCCGGCAGAATTTTCGGCATCTGCCACGCGAAGCCGACGCGCGGCGCGAAATCCTTGTAGTCAGGATTGCCCGCCGAACCTGCCGGCGCCAGCCGCGGTGCGTTCGGCAGCGTCGAGTAATCCAGGTTCAGCATGTTGCCGCGCGCCTCTGTGAAAGGAGCCGTATATTCATACCGCAGCCCCAGATTCAGCGTCAGCTTCGGAAGAATCCGCCAGTCGTCCTGCACGTAGCCCGCTGTGACGTTCTGCCGCAGATACGCCTGGCCGGAGCCCAAGCTCCGCGTGGTGTTCTGCGGCAAACCCAGCAGAAAATCCGCCAGCGGATCGCCATCGCTGGTTCCCGTGCCGTCCGCGCTGGTGAACACGCCCGTGTAATCGTAGCGGCCGCGCCGTAGATTGCTTTGCAGATAGTTCAACTGGAAATGCAAGTAGCTTCCGCCAAATTTGATCGAGTGCCTCCCGCGCATCAGCGACACGCTATCCGACACGTTCCACAGGTTGTCGCGCTGCGATTGCGGCAGCGTCGGAGAATCGGTCACGAACGAGTAATTCGTCACGTTGAAGTACGGCAGCCCGAAGCTTAGCGGGTCCGTCGGCGGGTTAATTAATCCCAGTTGCTGCGCGACGTTGGTGTGAAATGCGGTCTGCGGCACGTCGAACAACCTGAGGCGTGTAAACGAGACGCGCGCCTCGTTGACCACCGAAGCAAATGCCGTGGTGTAGGCCACACCCGCCTCTTGTGCCCGCACGTTCTCGGTAAACGGCAGCAGTGGGAACGAGCCGGAGATCAAATTGCCTTCGCCGTTATACGTGTACTTGGCCGTCAGGGTGCTCCGGTTCCCGAATTGATGATCGATCCGCGCCGCACCGTTGTCTGTTCCGAACGTGCTCGGTGTCGCATCCAGATAATTTCCGGAGGCGCTATTACTATTCGGCAGGGGCTCATACCTGGCAAGAAACGCCGAGGCGATCGGATCGATCCGTATCTGCGGAATCCGGTTATTGACGAAAGGCGCGCGCGCCGCGGCGGAACTCGCGCCGGCCGGATCGTAGATCGTGTTTCCTCCGGTGAAATCGCCGCCGCGCGCGGCTTGATCCGGCACTAGCGCCAGCGCCGAAGTCCCGGACTTCTGCCGCAACCCCTCGTAGATACCGTAAAAAAAAGTGTTCTGGAGCGCCGGCACCGGCCCACCGAGCGAAGCGCCAAACTGGTTCTGCCGGAAAATCGGCCGCGGCAGCGTCGGATCGTCGAAATAATTTCGCGCATCCACCGCTTCGTTCTGCAGGTACTCGAAGGCGCTGCCGTGCAGTTGCTTACTCCCCGATTTCGTGATTACATCGATTGCCCCGCCGCCTGCCTGCGGAAATTCCGCGGGCGCCAGCAGTGTTTGAATGTGAAACTCCTGCACCGAATCCATCGGAGGATAGACCGCGATGGCGAACGTGTTGCGGTCCGTATCGTAGGCGCCATCCAGCAGAAAGGCGTTCATTGTCGAGCGGCTGCCGTTCACCGGGGGATTCAGCGCCACCGAGCCGCGCGAGCCTTCCTGCACGTCATTGTTCACATCGTGCACGAAACCGCCCAACTGGCGCGGAATCGCGCCCGGGCCGAGCGTCACCAGCGACACCACGTTGCGCGACGCCAGCGGCAGATCGGCGATCTTCGATGTATCCATGCGATACCCGATCGACGCGTTATCGGTGTTGAGCGGCGATACCGCCGCCGTCACCGTAATCCGCTCCTGCTCGCCGCCGACCGATAGCCGGATGTCCTGCCGCGCGTTCTGATTCAGCTCCAGGATCAACCCGCTCGCTTCGTAATCGCGGAAGCCCGGCTTGCGCGCCGTGATGGCGTACGCGCCCGGCGCCAATTGATCAAAGGAATAATTGCCGCGGGCGTCCGTCGTGACCGCCCGGGAAAAACCCGTCGCGGGTTGCGCGGCCGTAACCGATGCGCCGTTCACCACGGCCCCCGATTGATCCATTACCGTGCCGGATAGCGTCGCAGAGGCTACTTGCGCGTACGACGCCGCAGCCAGACAAAAAATGAGGACGAGTATTTTCATGACATCTGCCGGGATGATTACTTCTATAATCTCGAAAGCAGCTCCAGGGCATCGTCGAGCCGTTCGTAGTGCAGCCGCGATGCGGGAAGACGCAGAAGTTTCCGCAGCGTCTTTTCCGCCAGACGGTCCACATCTTCGCCATAGCCCGGTCCATCCTGGAGCAGCGCCTCGACCACTTGTTCCGCCCGAATTTTCTCGAGCCGCGGTGGGATGCCGGTTCTTCGGTCGAGCATCACAAGCTGCTCAATCGCGCATTTGCCGGCCGCCGCGATGTGCGGAATCTCCCGCAGGTCGACTTCCAGCGAAAGCTTGCCATTGGGCCGCACGCGCTCCGAATACGCCGCCAGTTCCGGGAACAGCGTCGGCGCGTCCGGACGGAAGCGCGCCTGCTGGAACCGTCCAATACCGATCGGGTCTTCGCCTTCGGGCAGGAGCCAGGTCGCGTCATCGGAGACGAACGTCCACCCGGCGCGCCCGCACGCAAACGCGAGTGTGCTTTTGCCCGCCCCCGAAGCTCCGCACAACAACACTCCGGATCCTTGGCGGGCCACACAGGCGGCGTGCACCGGAATCGCGTATCGCTGCGCCAGCAGGACGTACACCAGCGGCTCCAAAAGGAACCAACGAAACCATGCATGATCGGCCACGGTCTGCGCCGAAACGAATATGCAGGCTTCGAGCAGCCGCAGGTCCCCCACCCCGAAGTTGTCAGCGTCCGAAATCGCACAGAACAGGTGTCCTTGGCGGCGAAACGCCGCAGGCGGCGCCAGGGAGCCCTCCGATTGCACCGCGACGCGCAGCCTCAGCGGCGGCCGGTCGAACTCCCAGACCCACGCGCCCCAGGATTCCCGCGCGCTCTCCAGCACGTCGCGCGAATTGGTGCTCAAATGCAGCGGAAACCCAGCCGGGTAGTAGTCGGCCGATAACGGCAGCTCCACATTAGCCAGATAGACATCCGTGACTTTTCGCTGCGGCTCCGCGGCGGACTGCACAACACTTTGATACCACAGCCGCGAGGGTTACAGAGGTAAAAATCGGGACGCACATGCCGCGGCCTGCCGCCGCCAATGTAAGCTATGAAGATGCGCGTCGCCCTTGTGCATTATTGGCTGGTGAATCACAGGGGCGGAGAGCAAGTCCTCGAGGCGCTCTGCCGTCTGCTTCCGCAAGCCGATATTTTCACCCTGTTCTGCGATCCCGACACGCTGAGCCCCGAGTTGCGGCGCCACAAGATCACCACGTCGTTTCTCGATCCGCTGCGCCGCTGGTACACGTCCCTGCTGCCGCTGATGCCGCTGGCGCTGGAGAGTTTCGATCTCCGCGGCTACGACCTGGTCATCAGCAGCGAATCGGGTCCGGCCAAGGGCGTGATTCTTCCGTCCACCACGCGCCACGTCTGCTATTGCCACACGCCGATGCGGTATCTATGGGATCTCTACACAGCCCACCGGCGCGAATACGTCACTTCACCAATAAAGCGGACCCTCATGGTCCCGCTCAGTAACTATCTCCGGCTGTGGGATTACTCAACAGCGGCGCGAGTAGACCGGTTTCTCGCCAATAGCGAAAACGTGCGCAATCGCATCTGGAAGACTTATCGCCGCGAGTCGGAAGTCATCCATCCGCCCGTGGCTGTCGAATCGTTTTATTGGAAACCCGCCGAGGACTATTTCCTGATCGTGTCCGCTCTGGTCCCTTACAAGCGGATCGATTTGGCGGTGCAAGCGTTCGCCCGCAACGGGCGACGTCTGATTATCGCCGGCACGGGCTCCCAATACCGCAAACTGAAGTCCCTCGCGACCCCCAATATCGAGTTCGTCGGCCACGTTTCCGACGAAACCCTTCGCGATCTCTACGCTCGCTGCCGAGCCCTGCTCGTACCAGGCGAAGAGGATTTCGGCCTCACGCCGGTGGAAGCGTTGGCCAGCGGGAAGCCCGTGCTCGCACTGGGGCGAGGCGGCGTACTGGACAGTGTACCCGTAGAGGATCCGTGCGGTGGGATTCTCTACAGCCAGGAAGAGGAGGACGGCCTTCAAACCGCCCTGGAGGCTTTCGAATGTATCGAATCTCACATTCAGCCGCGGGTCTTGCAACGGTTTGCCCAGCGATTCTCAGTCTCTGAGTTTCACCGCAAGATAAGCCGCGCCCTTGATCTGCCGGGCGTCTCCGCCCCGGCGGCTTGTGTCCCTCTGAACTGAAATTGAATCGTAAAAATCCGTGGCTTCGGGCACGTGTTTTCGTGCGAGAATAGGCTTGCTCTAAGACAGAAAAGGCGATTCCCGACCAGAGGAGAAGGGCCTGACTGTGGGCTACGAACCCGAAACGCCGTTTGACAGCATCGAGGGCTCCCACGAGTACGTCGCTCTGCTGGCGGAGGCTTTGGCTGAGGCCCGTCGCGATGTCGAGGCCGAAATCACCCTGGCCGACCGCGAGGGCGCCGAGCGCCGGAAAGAGGCGTTGATTCTGGTCGCCTACAATCTGGCGAAGCTGAATCTGCACATCACCACCAGCCGGCGGATCCTCAATGACCTCCGAACCCTGCGGCGGCTGCTGCTGGAAGAGCGCGACCGCAGCACCGAGGAGACGAAAAAACCCGCCGTTTTGAAGGCCGGCGCATAGCTCTAACGAGGCATACCCCGTTAGCCACCTGCTCAGGGTGTATCGAATCACACGGCGGGAAATGTGGACAAAGCCGATGGATGTGATGGGAAAACCAGGCGGCCTTCGGAAAGTCCCGTCAAATGGCCCTTTTCGTCGTGCTCCCTCTTGACAGGCGGATCTTCCAAGCGTAACATCAGAAATCGCATCCAACAGTTTTTGAGGGGCAACTGAATCACGGTGGTTTGTGGGGGACCCCGTATGACCTTCCAAATCGGTGATAAGGTCGTGTATCCCAACCAGGGAGTTGGGACGATCGAGAATATCAGCACCCGCTCGTTTGGGACCGTTTTTGAGCGGTTTTATCTGCTCCGATTCGGTTACAACAGCGTTACGGTGCTGGTGCCGTTTTCCAACGCAGCCAACATTGGCCTCCGGCGGGTTACCAAGAACCGGGAGATTTCGCGCGTGCTTTCCTTCCTCGCCAACGGATCGTGCTTCTTTAACTCTGACTGGAAGGTGCGGTTCAAGGAAAACACGGAGAAGATGCAGAGCGGAAATCTGTTGCAGGTCGCCGAAGTCTTCAAAGGGCTCTTGCAGATTCACTTGGACAAGCCGCTATCGTTCCGCGAAAAAAAGATGCTGGAGCGTGCCCGTCACATGCTCGTTTCGGAAATTTCAATCGCGCGGAACGTGCCGGACGTTCATGCGGTGAATATGTTGCAACGAGCTCTGCTAAAGGCGGGGCTTCCGCTGCCGAGCTTGGTCTGAGGCATTTATCGGACAAGGTCCGTCTCCTCCCACGGAGCCAGGCTGGGGGAGGGATTCTCCGCCTGAACTTCCCGGGACTGCCGGTTCCTCACGGCGGGCGTCGTTCATTCTGGTTTTTCTCCTCCTCGTCTCGAGTACCGTAGTATTCATTGCTTTTACGGCCGCTTTGTTGATGCGCCGCGAGATCTCCACAGACTGGGTCAGCGTGCACAAGCCGCCGATTCTATTCCTGAATACGGTGATTCTGCTGGCCTCCAGTTTGGCGCTGGAGCACGGGCGACGCAAGCTCCACGCGGGTAATCGGACTCTGTTCAATCGCTGGTGGACAATAGCCACGGGACTCGGAATTCTCTTCCTGGTCGGCCAGGCGTACGCCTGGCGCGAGTTGCGCGAAGCGGGCATGTATGTGGCGTACAGTCCGAGCGTCGCGTTTTTTTATATTCTGACAGCGGCGCATGCGCTTCACTTGATCGGCGGGCTTACCGCTTTGATCTACGTGGACGTGCAGGCGCTACAGTTCAGCCTCGGGCCGGCAAAGCGGACGGCGATCGATTGCAGCGCGATTTTCTGGCACTTCCTGGATGTGATCTGGATCTACCTCATGGTGCTTTTTTACGTATGGGGATGACTTCGATTTGCCGCTGGTCTGCTTCGAGAACTGCGATTCGGATCTCGGTGCGCTCGGCTGGCAGGATCTGGGGAAACCGCTCGCCCCACTCGATCAGGACGACCGCCTCGCGCTCGAACAAGTCTTCCAAACCAAGCGTCGCGAGTTCCGGGAGCTCCTCCAGGCGATAAAGATCGACATGATAGAGGCGGCCGTCACGGCCGTATTCGTGGATCAGCGTAAAAGTCGGGCTGCAAACGTCATCCGGCTCCGCCGCTCCCAAGCCTTTGACGATGCCTTTGGCGAGGGTGGTCTTGCCCGCTCCGAGCTGGCCGATGAGCAGCACCACCTGGCGGCGAGGAAAGTCGCGCGCCAGCCGTTCACCGAGCGCGACGGTCTCTTCCTCAGAGGCCGTCCGGTAGGTGGGCACACGCCTCCATGGCCTGAGGAAGATAGCGGAGGATGTCGGTGGCGATGAAAGATTTTTCGCCGATGTCGCGCGCTCCGATTTCGCCAGCCAGCCCGCCCAGGTAGACGGCGGCGGCGACGGAGCAGCGCGGATCGGTCGGGAACTGCGCCAGGAACCCGGCGATCATGCCGGTCAGCACGTCGCCGCTGCCGCCGGTTCCCAATGCGGGCGTGCCCGTGGGATTAATCCAAACCTGCCCGTCCGGAAAAGCGATGGTGGTGCGCTGCCCTTTGAGCACCAGGACAACGTCATGTTCCATGGCGAACGCGCGCGCGACTCCCACACGATCGTTCTGCACGTCGACCGCGGTTTTGCCGGTCAGCCGCCCCATTTCCCCGGGATGCGGCGTCATCACGCGAAGTCTGCCCCCGCCCCGGATGTCCGGGACCAAAGCGTCGGCATCGATCACCATCGGCTGTTCGAGTTTGGCGGCGGCTGCCAGAACCAAGTCCCGGATATCGGGTTCGCGGCCCAGGCCCGGGCCTATGGCAACGATGGTTTTGCCTTCGGCGACCGCCGGAAGCGGAGCACTGCGCGAGATACCGCCGGCCACCGTCTCCTCAACCGGCTCGGTCATAATCTCAGCGCTGTGCGACGCAATAATAGGGATGGCGCTCCGCGCCGAGGCCACCGTGACGAGGCCCGCGCCGGCACGCAGCGCACTGAGACCCGCCATGGCCGGCGCTCCGGTTTTGCCGCGAGAACCGCCTACCACCAGAACATGGCCAAACGTCCCCTTGTGCCCGGAGCGCGGCCGCGGCGCGAGCAAGTGGCGGAACATGGCCGGCTCAACCACCGATAAAAAGATGTTGTCATTGCCTTCCCACAGCGAGGCGGGGCTGCCAATCGGGCGGACCAGCAGGCGGCCGACATGGTCGCAATTCGGAGGCAGTACCTGGCCGACTTTCGGCGCCGTAAAGGTTACGGTTGCGTTCACGCGCGCGAACTCGCCGAGAGGATTGCCGGAGTCGCTCGGCAAGCCGGAAGGAATGTCGACCGCAACCGTCTGCGCCAGAGGAAAACCCTGGTTGATCTCGCGAATACCTTCGAGCATGCGGCCGGTTGCCGGACCGCTGATGCCGGTGCCCAGCAGTGCATCCACCACCAGAGTGGCATTTCGCGCGTCTCCGGGAATTTCGCGCGCCACCGGACAGCCGCATGCCTCGAGCATTCGAAAATTTGCGGCGGCATCACCCTTCAGTTCTTCGGGCCGGCCCAGCAGCACAACGTGCAGCGCGGCGGGGCGCACGCGGGTGTGGAGCTGCCGCGCGACCACCATGCCATCACCGCCATTGTTCCCCTTGCCGCAGAGGACTGCGACGCGCTGCGCCGCGAGCGGGCTGAAAGCCGACTCCAGAAACTCCACCACGCGATGGCCGGCATTCTCCATCATGACGATACCCGGAATGCCCAGCTCGACCGTGCGGCGATCGACGTCGCGCATCTGTGCCGCGGTGAGGACCTTCATACGCGGCGAGCCACCAACATGGTCATATCGTCCTGCAGCTCCGAGGAGCCGGTCCATTGGACCACGGCTTCCATTACGCGAGCCATCATCTCGGCCGAATCGGCATGGGCGTATTTTAGCAGCAGGTCCTGGAAGCGATCGTCTCCGAACATTTCGCCGAAGGTGTTTTCGGGCTCGACGATCCCATCGGTGTAGGCAACCAGTATATCGCCGGCTTCGAGGCGCACGGTGGCTTCTTCGTACTTGGCGCCGGGAAAGATGCCCACCACGGTGCCATTGGGCTCGAGCTTCTCGAAGCTTCCGTTGCGCATCAGAATGGGCGGGAGGTGGCCGGCATTGGTATAGGTCAGCTGCTGGCGGGCCTCATCGTACAGGGCGAAGTAAAAGGTCGCGTATTTCTCCGGAGCAGTATTGGCCCACAGCTGGCGGTTAAGCGTCGAGACCAGCGAAGCCGTGGAGAAATGATCGGCGCGACCGCCATTGGTTGCGCTTATTTGCGTGCGCATGGCCGATTGAATGGTGGCCATTAACAGCGCCGCGGAAATGCCCTTGCCTGCCACATCGCCGATGGCAAAAGCAACCGCGCCTTCGGAGATGGACATGTAATCGTAGTAGTCGCCCGAGACCGCGCGAGCGGGATGGCAGACGGCTGCGAGCTTGAGCGTGCGATTCGCGGGTGCGGCCTTGGGAAAAAGCTGCGATTGCACTTCGCGCGCGATTTCCAACTCCGACTGCATGCGCTCCTTTTCCTTGGCGACCACCAGGAGGCGCCCCAGGTTTTCGGTCATGGTGTTGAACGAAGCACTGAGGTCGGCGAGTTGGTCATCGCCGCGCACGGGAATGCGATACGTGAAATTGCCCTCCTTGACGTGCTGAGTACCGGCATAGAGTTCATGGACGGCTCCGGTGATGCTGCGGCTGAGGCGAATGCCGCCCACCAGCGAAGCCAGCTCGACGAGAAAGAACAAAATGGATACAACCACAAAGGCGACCGTCAAGCCCGCGAACCAATCGGACTTGGCGCCGAACATCGTGTCCAGCACCGCAAACAGGCGAGTGTTGACCAATAGGATGCCGTTCCTAGCGGCCTTGGGCGAATCCCACAACGCGATCGGCACCGGGTAGATGAACGATAACTCAAAATCGAGCGGATTTTGCTTGGCTGGGACCAGGCTCTGCTGGGAACGGGCCGTGTAGGGGACAAGGTCGACGTCGCCCAGTCCCGAGATCAGATGACTCAGCAGCTCGTGCGTAATGGGCGCCAGAAGAGTGAGCTCATTGCCATTGGCGGCCGCGTGCACCCAGGCGTAGACCTGGCTACCCTTCAGGATGAGCCCGTTGGCCTCCTCACGGCCGACTGGCGGGGTTTCGAGATTCGACTCGGGAGGAAAGCGGATATCGTTCCGGCCGCGGATGCGCATTTCGAACGTCGGAAACCGCCGCTGAATCAAGGGCGCGAATTGGGCCACGAACGCCTCCGGATTGGCGCTGGGCAGACGCAGCAATCCTTCCACCGGCCCGGTGAGGAAACTGATGCGGCGCTCCAATTCGCTATTGACGAGGTAAACCGCCATCTGGCCAATTACCGCCCACGAGGCGATGCCCACCAGGACCAGACCGAGGACGATCGGCACGACCGCGATCATGAGATAGGCGAGGATCAAGCGGTTGCGCAGGCGCCAGATGGCCCGGCGCAGCGAGCGGCGGACCAGTCCGACCAACGACAATAATCCGAAAAACACGGCACCCAGCAGAATGAGCGACTGCAGAGTGAGAACCAATCGGGTGATGTACAGGATCGCGTACACCAGAGCGAGGACGTAGAAGGTCTTCGTCACCCAGCGCAGGCGGCGCCAGTAATCCCCGGGCCTGATTGGCATACTTCCAGACTAGCGTAGAGTGGTGAGCCGGAATCGCCGCTGCGGCTCAACGTCATCAAACGGCGAAATGGGCAGGACGGAAACCTGCCCCTCTCATTCATTTGAATGCTAGACCGTGCGGACGGGCTGGCCCGGTCGCAAACGCTCGGTTGAAATCCAACTGGAAGCGCGGGTCGAGTTCCATGCGGCGCCGGTGCACGCGGGCGATATGGACTTTGTGATCGCCTTCCGAATGGACTTTGCCGAAGGCATCCTCATTTAGGAAATAATCGGAAATCACGAGGCGTTCTTCATCGTGCGTCAGCCGCAGGTAGTGCGGGCCCGAAGCAGGACCGAGGTCGAGCACGTCGAGCACCTTGGGCGCGGCGGGCTCCGACGTATCGAACATGACGACCTTGCCGGCCTGGTTCATGGTGATGAACAGGCGCTGGCCGTCGTTGGTCATGCGCATGAGCTGCGGCCAGCCGCCTTTGGCAATCGATGTGAAATCAAAGACCGGGGTCGCGGTCCCGGCGTACGGATCGATGAGGTAGAGAGTGTCGTCGAGCATCCCGGCGGTGTACCCGCGGGCCTGGGCGTCGCCCGGGATCAGCCGCACGTCGATCGTGCCGCCGGCGTGCGGGATGTCTATGGAGCGGACGATTTTGCGTTGGGCCAGGTCCCAAACGCGAATGCCGCCGCGTAGGTCCAGACCGCCGGGAACGGCATCCAGCGTGGTCGAGGGGCAGATGAAATCGCTGGTCAGCATGAGATTGAGCTCGGGCCGCACCGCGATCCCGTGTGGATTGAAGCCATCCTGCGGCGGCGTGTCAGGCCACTCTTTGACTAATTTGAGGTTGGAGTCGAATTCAGCGACCCGACCCGGGGCATGCCCCAGCGGGCCGCCCATCATGGTGACGAGAAAGCCGCCCCCGGGGATTGGGTAAAAGTCATCGGTCACCGAAGAGAGCGGTGGATCGGCAGAAGAAAGAAATTTCGGCGCGAGCGGGTTGGCGATATCGAAGAAAAACACTTCTTTCTGTCCCTTCAGCACACTGAGCAAGCCGCCGGCAGCCAGCACTTTGCCATCGGCCGAGATCCCCACGTGGTGCGGCTCGTTCCCGAAGGCGCCGGGGCCTTGCAGCGGCACGGTGGTGATGACCTGGCCGTAATCCGGGCGGTGTTCATCGAAATTAATGACGCTGAGAAAATCCGGGTTGACGCGCGCCTGATCGCCGGCCCAGACGAACAAGTATTTTTCTTCCGCAGATCTTTCGTCGTCACCGTGGCTTGCGCGCACGACGTGGAGAGTTCCCGAGATTAATAAGACGGCTCCGGCCAGGGCAGCGGAAACCGCGGTTTTTTTGCGCGTCCAATTGATGCGGATCATATTTCCTCCTTGCACGTTGGGTTATCGGGCGCCGGCTGTCTGTGCCGTGCCGCGCCGCGTTCGACGGGGGCGCCTGCGAGACCGCTCACCGATACGGCCATAGGCGATGACGGGCATGCTCAGACATGTTCCCCTCCTGATTCAAACAGCGCAATTTTGGGCGGAACGGGCTCAGCGGCACAGGCCGCGGTATGCTGGAGCAAAATGGGTGAGGTCACGGTTCTGCTGCGCCGCTGGAGCGGAGGGGACGAAGCCGCGCTCAGCCAATTGATTCCGCTGGTCTACGACGAGCTGAAGCGGCTGGCGGCGTATCATCTGCAGAAAGAAGCGCAGCCCTCATTGACGAGCACCGTTATTGTGCACGAAGCGTACCTGCGATTGGTAGGCTCGGCGGATCCG
>Ga0209060_10001257_pt1 | contig 29310 bp, 25 predicted proteins | sample Coa_R1_8_FD_187155 | JGI IMG/M metagenome (GOLD analysis project Ga0209060, IMG submission 187155) | Surface soil microbial communities from Centralia Pennsylvania, which are recovering from an underground coalmine fire - Coalmine... | ecosystem: Environmental > Terrestrial > Soil >...
TGCGCTCGCGAATGACAGTCATCGCCTCCTGCCCGGTGACCTTCTCGATGATCAAGCCAAGGAGCGTATGGTTGGTATTGGAGTAGCTATAACCCACAGCGGGCGGGGCGATCGACGGCTTTCCGCGAATAGAGGCTAGGGGATCCAGCTTGCCCCAGAGGCGCTTCGGGTCGAGGCTCGCGCCGCGCCCCTCACGGATCCAGGTCGGCTCATCTTCCCAGCTGCGGATGCCACTCGTGTGATTGAGGAGCTGAGCGAGGGTGGCGCACTCGGCATTGGAGATGCCCTCAACCGCCGCACCCAAGAACTCCTGCGGGGTAGCATCGAGGCGCAGACGGCCCGCCTCTACCAGCTGCAGCGTGACCACCGCCACGAACGTCTTAGTGATGCTGCCAATGCCGAAGAGATGATCGGTGCGGATCGGGGCGCGGGTGATGAGATCCGCGCAGCCGGTGGTATAGGTCCAGATGGGGGCATCGGCGGAGGCAATAGCGACGGAGATACCGGGGATTCCCTTGTCCACGGCAGCATCGAGCTGGGTGCGGAGGTCGGTGGCGGGATCGGGGGCGGCTCGGCTATGGCGGGGCATGAGGAGGTGGCTAGCGTGTATCGGCGATAGGCGAGGCCGAGCACTTCAAGCGCGCAACGGGTTCTTCCACTTGAGGCCCTTGAAACGCGCGAAATCCGCATCGGTGGACATCAGCTGGCAGCCATGCTGAAGGGCGACCGCGGCGAGATGCGCATCGCTCACGAGATTCCCGACCGCTTGACCTTCTGTGAGCATCTCCTCAAATACCGTCCAATGGGCGTCGGTCGGATGAACGAGGCGTACGCAGGATTGATCCAGCCAGCTTTGCACTCGATCGAGCGCCTGCTTAATCGTCAGGGGGCGCTCGAAGACGCGCGGATTGGTGCTGATGCGGATGAAGGCCCCGATGACCTCCCATGAAAGGCACACCGGCAACGCGCCCGACAACTGCGCATCCCACCAGGTACGGGCTGCCTCGTGTTGCGGGCTTTGTTGATCTTCCGCATACAACAGTATGTTCGCATCGACCAGGATCACCGAGATTCCTCACCCTCGATACGAGCCACCAGCTCTTGGATGTTATCGAGCGTGAATCCGGACTTCAGGCCCATTTTGTGGGGCTTTGTGCGATAAGGGCGCGCTTCGGGCGCTGTCGCGACGGCGGCAAGCCCCGCCCGCAGTGCCTCGTTAATCACGGTACGGAAGGGCAATTTGCGTCGCGCGGCCGTTGCTCGCGCTTTCTGTAGGACATCGTCGTCAATGGACAGAGTGGTTCTCATAGCGGTGCATCATAGCATCTTTTAATATGATGCTATGACATCACTATGGTGCGAAAGGAACGAAGGAACCGGGAAGTGGGCGATGGCGGGCGGTTGCCATTTCGGCGGCCTCGAACGTATATAGGATCGTGGTCCCTCCGATTACGTCGCCGACGCTGTCCGATGAGCTCGCTTCACCGGAGTCGGAGGAGTCGCGGGCAGAGGTCGTGGCCCGGCTCTTTCGGGAGCACAACGAGGCGTTGGTGAGCCTCCTGTCGCTGCGGCTAAAGTCGGTCGCGGATGCGAAGGAGGTGGCGCAGGAAGCCTATGTGCGGCTGCTGCAGCTCGATCGCACCGACGGGGCGGCGAGCCTGCTCAGAGCTTATCTTTTTCGCATTGCGCTCAACCTCGCGGTCGACCGGCTGCGTCAGCGAACGGTGCGCTGGCATGCGGCGCCGGCCGTTAAGGCCGAGCTTTTCGAAGCGCTCGCGCCGACGAACGAGGTCGAGCGGGGGCTGCTCGCGCAGGAGGAGATCGATCAGGTGCGCCGGGTGCTCGCGGAGTTGCCGGCGCCCTGCCAGCAGGCATTCTGGATGCACCGGGCCCAAGGCGCGACGGTCAGTGAGATCGCGCGGGTGTTGAGCGTGAGCGAACGAATGGTGCGGCACCATATCTCCCGTGCGCTCGTGTATTGCCAGCTGCGACTTGAAGGTGCGACGGTTGAGGAAGCGCGGGAGCGACTCAAGCGATGAGTGACCTCGCGCGTCTGGAAGCCGCGGCCGACTGGCTGGTGCGCCTGAGTGATGCGGCGGGCGATGAGACGGTCATTGCCGAATGGTTGTGCTGGTGCGAAGCGCACCCGGAGAACCTACCGACCTTTCAGCGCATGCAGGCGCTGTGGCAGGCAGCGGTACCGCCGAAGGCGGGGGCGAGCCCTACTCACATCGCGACGCCTCGCGCGGGTTGGAAGAGCCGGTCGCGGTCGTGGAAGCGAGGGCTGCGGGTTGGAATCGGAACGGCAGCCGCGGCGGCGGCGGTGCTCGCGCTTATCGCGATGGTGCTCTCGATGCATCCGACCCCGCGCCCGATGAGTGCGCAAAGCTATTCGACCCCGGTGGGGGGGCGGGGGCTCACCGTCTTGCCGGATGGCTCGAAAGTCGAGGTGGGCGCGGACTCGCGCATCATCACGGATTATTCATCCGCGATGCGCGGTGTCACGGTCGATGCGGGCGATGCCTTCTTCTCGGTGCGCAAGGATCCGAGGCGTCCTTTCGTGGTGAGTGCTGGACGGCTCAGAGTCATTGCGGTCGGCACCGCGTTCAACGTGAGGCGCGGCGCCGATCGCATCGTGGTCGCGGTGCAGGAAGGACGGGTGCGCGTGAGCGATGCGGTGGGTGATGGCCCTGATTTAGGATCGATCGGGGCGGGGGAAGAGGCGGTGTATCTTTTGGGACCTCGGCACCTCAGCGTGGCCAACATCAAGACCCACGATGCGGCGGCCTGGCGCGATGGGATCTTGAAGTACGAGCACGAGCCGCTCGCCGCGGTCGCGGCCGATCTTAATCGCTACAGCACGCGGCGCATCGTCATCGCCGATGCTGATATCGGCGAGCTTCCTTTCACAGGCACGATTTTCAGCGGCCGCATCGACGATGCCCTGCAAGCGCTCGGCGATGTCTTTCCGGTGCGTGTCATCGATGCGGGCAATGCCATCGAAATCCATCGGCGAGCGGCGGACAGCGAGCACCGCTGACGGCTGAGCTCGAGGAGTCGCGCGACGGCGGCACGGCGACCAAATCGAGCGCACGAGCGACGGAATGTCGCCTTTTCATTTCCATTCCATCGACCCGAAACGTATTTAAGGCAACAGGCGCATCGAGACGCCGTGCGAGGGGAATCGATGGGGATCATACGGGGCGTGAGAAGGAGCGGGGGCCGGCTCAGCGGCGCGTGGCTCGCGGTGCTCGGGTGCGCGCTGTGGGGGAGCGGGGTCGCGGATGAGGGGACGTTGGCGCGCGAGGTGACCTTTGACATCCCGGCCCAGCGGCTCACCTCGGCGATCGTGCAGTTCTCCGAGCAGACGCAGGTGCAGGTGATTGCCTCGGGGCACGTGGTCACGGATCAGACCACGGCGGGGGTGTCGGGGCGGCACACGATTGCGCAGGGTCTCAAGCTCCTGTTGCAGGGCACGGGGCTCAAGTACAAGGCGCTCAACGAGAACACAGTGGCGCTGCAGGCGGGTGAGCCACTCGCGGCCGTCGGATCGGGCGCGGCGGGAGTCGTATCGTCGGGGTCCGGGATTGGGAGTGGCGAGGTCGTGGGGGCTTCTGGTCGTGCGGTCGCGAGCACGACGCTAGAGGAGGTGATCGTCACGGCGCAGAAGCGCGAAGAGCGGCTGCAGGATGTGCCGGTGCCGGTGACGGCGGTGTCGATCGAGGCGCTCCTGCAGAACAACCAGATCCGACTGCAGGACTGGTACAGCCAAGTGCCAGGACTCAACATCACCACGGATGATTTCGGTACCCCATTGATCACGATTCGAGGACTCACCACCGGCTCGTACACGAACCCGACCGTGGGCTTCGTCGTCGATGACGTCCCGATTGGATCGTCCTCGGCGCTGGCCAACGGTCAGCAGGTGCCGGACATCGATCCCAATGATCTGGCGCGCATCGAAGTCCTGCGTGGCCCGCAGGGGACCTTGTATGGCGCGAGCACGCTCGGCGGATTGATCAAATTCGTGACGGCGGATCCGTCGAGCGATGCATTCAGCGGGCGCGTGCAAGCGGGAACGGACAGCGTGTACAACGGTGGGCAACTCGGCTACAGCGTGCGAGGCAGCGTCAACGTACCGTTGACAGACACGATCGCGGTACGCGCGAGCGCCTTTGTTCGGCAGGAAGCCGGATACGTCGACAACATCGAAACGGGGGAGAACGGCGTCAACTGGGTTGAGTCTTACGGTGCCCGGCTCGCGGGTCTGTGGCGACCCATGGAATCATTTTCGGTCAAGTTGAGCGCCGTCCTGCAAGACAATGTGCTTCATGGGTCCTCCTACGTGGACCTGCCCGTGAATGGCTATGCGGGTCCTGCGCTAGCGGATCTCCAACAATATGATCTGCGTAATACCGGCTGGCTTCGACAGAGCATGCGGCTCTTCACGGCAAACATCCGAGCCGGGCTCGGCGGCATCGATGTGGTCTCGCTGACCGGCTACAGCGTGAATGCGATCGCCGATTCGTTCGACGGCACCAGCTTCTATGGCGGGCTCGGACAGGCCATCTTCGGTGTCACCGGCAGCCCTCTCATAACGGACAACCGCACCTACAAGCTCACCGAGGAGCTGCGCTTGTCAGGATCGGTGGGCTCATTTCTCGATTGGCTCGCCGGCGGCTTCTATAACCATGAAAACTCGCCAGGCTACCAGGACATCGCAGCGGTTGATCCGGCGAGTGGCGTGGTGGCGGGCGATGGGCTGCATTATTCGAATCCCACAACCTTCGAGGAATACGCGGGTTTTGCGGATCTCACCTTTCATGTGACTGATCGGGTGGCGGTGCAAATCGGCGGCCGTGAAAGCGAGAACCGCCAGACGCTCACCGAGAGGATCACGGGTCCTTATGTGCCGTACGTCTATCCGGGCGCGACCTCGCCACTCAGTTATCCGTTGGTGCGCTCCAGCGACAACAGCTTCACTTATCTGCTGACGCCGCAGTTCAAGATCACCCCGGACCTCATGCTCTATGCGCGACTCGCCTCGGGCTATCGCCCCGGCGGCCCCAATGCCGATGTGGGCAACTCGGTGCCATTGACCTTCCAACCCGACAAGACGCAGAACTATGAGATCGGCCTCAAAGGCGATGCTTTGTCGCAGATGCTGTCCTTCGATCTTTCCCTGTACCGCATCAACTGGAAGAACATTCAGCTTTTTCTGATCGATTCCACGACCGGGACCGCCTACAACGCCAATGGGAGCCGAGCCAAGAGCCAGGGGGCCGAGCTCTCGATCACTGCGCGCCCACAACCCTCGTTAGTCATCTCCGGGTGGGTTGCGCTCAACGATGCCGCCCTGACGGAGCCTTTCCCCTCGAGCGCGACGGTGCAAGGGGCCTCCGGAGACCGTCTCCCCTATTCCAGTCGCTTGTCGGGCAACGTGTCCGTGGCAGACGAGTTTCCGCTGGTCGACGCCTTGAAGGCGGTCGCGGGCATTGATCTGAGCTATGTGGGCGACCGCGAGGGGATTTTCACGGCAGTTCCGCCGCGGCAAGACTTTCCGGGCTATGCAAAGACGGACTTGCACGTCGGAGTCAAGCGCGACTCCTGGCTTGCCACCTTGTACGTCAACAATGTGACTGACCGGCGGGGCGTGCTGAACGGCGGCATTGGAACATTTTTGCCCTACGCGTTTGAGTACATCCAGCCGCGCACGGTGGGCGTCTCGCTCGTGGACAAATTTTGAATTCTCAACAGTATCGACAAAGCCGATACGTCCTGCCGTCGCGCTTCGTTGCGGACAGCTTCACGGTCCGCGTGATGGAACCCACTTCTGTCGCAGCACCCGTACGGCTTCCGGCCGTGTACGCGACCGATGCGGATGAGCTTTTTGATGGCCTTGCGACACTGGCCGCGGCGCTGCAGGGTGCGGGCGAGGTGGCGCCCTTTATCCTCGTGGGTATTGGCTACGAGCGGTCGAACCACGCCGAACTTCTGCGCCTGCGTGATTTCCTGACGCCGGCGATTCGTACGCACCTGCGACCGCTCATCGAGCGGGCGGCCTTCGAGAGCGGGGCGCCGCCTGGTGGGTTGCAAGAAATTAGCGAAACGACGGGCGCCGCGGAGTTCCTGCAATTTATCCGCGAGGAGCTCATACCCCACATCGAGGGGCATCATCCCGCGAAGGCCTCGGCGCGAGGCTATTTTGGGTACTCGGCGGGGGCCACGTTCGGGCTCTACACCTTGTTCAAGGCGCCGGACACCTTTGAAAAGTACCTGCTGGGAAGCCCGTCGACTTCTTACGGCGGACATCACTATGGTATCGACCTCGGCAATTCCTGGACCGAGCAGCAGACTTCCGACGCGCTGATTTATCTGTCCGTGGGAGAGCTCGAGGAGGAGGGTACGGAGCGAGCGCCGTTCGAGCTCGTCACGGGCTTTCACAAGCTCGTGCAGTTCTTGAACGGTGCGGCGCGCCCACCGTTTCGAGTTCAGGCGGAAGTGTTTCCGAAGGAGACCCACGCAACAGCATGGGCGTTGGCATTTGCTCGCGGGTTGCGGGCGACGCTGCCAACGCGGAGATCCTCCTGACGGTCCGTGCAGAGTGCCCACCCCCACATATCGATTCTACGTCCTCGGGACCCTGACTACGGTTTACACTTTGAACTATGTGGATCAGGGACTGATCACGCTGCTGCTGCAGCCCATCAAGGTCGACCTCAATCTTTCGGACACGCAGCTTGGCTTCCTCACCGGTGTCGCGTTTGCCTTGTTCTACGCGGTGCTGGGATTGCCGATTGCCCGCTGGGCTGACCGCGGCAATCGCGTCAACATCACAGCACTGGCGGTAGCGCTCTGGGGCTTGACCGTCATGTCATCCGTGCTAGTCAGGAATTTTTGGCAGCTGCTCCTGGCTCGGATCGCCGCAGCGATCGGCGAATCGGGCTGCATGCCTCCGACGTACTCGCTTCTAGGGGATTATTTCCCGGGCGCCGGAGAGCGTGCCCGAGCGATGTCCATCTATATGCTCGCGAGCCCCCTGGCGGGCCTCATCAGCTTCATCGGGGGCGGACGGCTCAATGAGGCTTTGGGCTGGCGAATGACGTTCTTCCTGATGGGGGTGCCCGCGCTCGTGATTGCGCTGATTGTGCGAATGACCGTGGCCGAGCCGCGAGCGAGCGTCGCACACCCAGCGGAGGTGCATTTGGCTGAGCAGCCGCGCGTTCTCTCCGTGCTTCGGATGCTTTGGCGGCAACACTCGACCCGGCACCTGGTTCTCGGGCTCATTTACCTTTTGACCATGGGCTCAGGTATCGGCGCTTGGAACTCTGCGTTCATGATGCGCACGCACCATATGAATACGGGGCAGCTCGGCCTTTGGCTGGGTCTAATCTTTGGACTCGGCGGCATGGCGGGCACCCTGCTGGGTGGGATCGTGGCGGCGCGATGGTACCCGGACAATGAACGAGGACAGATGCGACTCAGTGCGCTGGTGATTGGGTCCCTCATCCCGTGGTATTTCGTGTTTTTGCTGGTTCCGGATCGACGCGTGGCACTACTGTCGCTGGTGCCGCTCATCATGGCATCCAACTTTTTCATCGGACCGACCTTTGCGCTGCTGCAGCGGTTGATGCCCGATGAAATGCGTGCGACGAGTCTTGCGATTGTCCTGCTGCTGGGGAATTTGATCGGCATGGGGCTTGGGCCCCAAATCGTCGGCATCGCAAGCGATTTGCTGAAAGCACAGTTCGGCGAGGATTCTCTGCGTTATGCGTTGCTCGCCATGTCGTTCGTCGCCTTGGGGACGGGTTATCACTTCTGGAAAGCGGGGGACTTTGTCGAGGGTGAGCTCAGGTGCGGTACGGGGTGATGGGGAGCATCGCGCGGGCGCCGGATGAGCACTTTTGCCACAAGCATCAAGGCCTCTTTGAAATCTGCAGAATTTGAGAAGCCGTGGCCGACACGCGTGTGCGCAGGCATAGCGGCATACCAGACACGCTGCCGCACCTTGGCAGCCTTTGACCGCGATGTCCGCTTCGATGCGGCAGTCGAAGCGGGATCCCAAGATCGAGCGGCCGATGTAACGCGCGCCGACGGCCTTCCATCAATCCGAGGGTACGCCGGAAGTTTGGCGGTGCAGGATCATCTCACCTGAAGGGCCTACCCGTGCGGCTATATGAAAGGAGCTGTGCAGCGCGTGGACGAAGGCGTTGACATCGCCGGCGTGGAAGACGCCGCTCACGCGGATTGATCCGAGTGTTGGATCGTCGAGCACGATGTGATTCGTGGTATAGCGATTGAAGTCACTGAGCGCGACGGAGAGCGGGATATCGCGGAACTCAACTCGTCCAGACCGCCACGATTGGATGCGTTCCAGATCCGCATTGGTGATGGCGCCGAGGCCAGCGGCATGGGTGTAGGTCGTTCCCTGCCCCGCACCCAGCTGAACCATCGGTTGTAATGTAGATAGCGCACGCGAGGTCTCGCGTGGACCGGGGGGCAGCGCAGTCACCTGGACGCGGCCCTCGAGAACCGCAATCTGTGTCCGGTCGTTGAGTGATAGCACATTGAACACGGTGCCTACATCCCGAGTGACGATGTCTCCCACAGCCACTTCGAAGGGACGGCTCATGTCATGCCGAACCAGAAACAATGCCTCGCCTGTGTCGACGTCGATGTGTCGTTCGCGCTCGGTGTAACGGACCCGTAAGCGGGTGGCGGTGTTGAGCTCCGCGCTGGAGCCATCGCTGAGAGTGATGCGTCGGTGCTCGCCCACAGCGGTGGTGTAGATCCGCTCAATGGGGCGGAGCGCGGCCGTGGATGGGATCAGCGGGTGAAAGGGCAACGCCATCCAGAGGGTAGCCGCGACGAGCAAGGCAGCAGCTGTGGCGGCCGTGAGCACCTGGCGTGACACGACTGAGCGGCCAGTGGAGCGTGGACGCGAGGTCTTGACGAATTCAGCTGTATGGATCCCGGTCAGGTTGTCGCCCTGCCGGTGGGATTGAGTGCTCGCGCCTTTGGTCCAGGCAATAACCTCGGGATCGTGCTCGAGATCGCCGAGCAAGCTCCACAGCAGCTCGCTGCGCTCAAGCTCGCGCTCGTGAGTGGGGTCTCGATCGAGCCAGTGACGGAAGGCAGAATCGGTCGATCCACTCACGGCCCCTGAACGTAGGCGTGCGAACCAGCGCGCGGCGCTGCGGCGGCTGAAATGCTCGTTAAGAACGATTTTCATAAGACTCCTCGCATGCGCCGAGTGAGGTACTCGATCGCCTGGCTCATTCGTCGCTCAATAGTCCTGGTGCTCACCCCGAGCGTTACTGCAATCTCCGGATAAGTCTGCTGCTCAAAGCGGTGCAGAAGCAGGACCGCACGAAGCTCGAGCGGCATGTCCCGCAACTCCCGCTTGAGGTGCAGAAGGGCGTCCTCCCAGACGACACGCTGTTCCGGCATGAGCTCATCGGGGAGGACGCTTGCTTCGTCGAGCTCCACGTGTTGATCGGCGTGGCGTCGAGCACGGCGGCGGTAGTACTCGCGCGCGACGTTGGTCGCAGTTTGAAAAAGATAAGACCGCGCAACCGTCTCGAAGCGCACAGTTTCGGTGTGGCGCATGATGCGAAAGTAAGTTTCCTGTACGAGCTCGGCGGCGTCATCGGCGGAGCGCACCAGGCCGCTCAGGTATCGATGCAACGGACCCCGGTACTTGTTGAACAGCAAGGTAAGGTAGGCCTGCTCCTCGGCGGTGAGGGGATCGTTGGAAGACAACCCTTTTGCTAGGGGTTCATCGTCGTGCTGCACAGGGGCCTCGGGGCAGAGAAGCTCTAGTGTGTTAGATGCCGCTTCTGATTTATCCCGCCACAATTCTTTCGATTCTGTGTCGGGTACAGCCTCTATCGGCATCTTAGGAACATCCCGCGCGACGGGGATTATAAATAAGAGGTACTGGGCATGGCTCTAGGGGCATTTTCCGAGCGGCTCCCGATGTGGATCGCCGCGGTTGCGTTGCTGGGGTGTGGGGAACTTAGCGGTGCGCCGGCCGCCTGGGCGGGAGACCCGTCGCAACCCGTGCGCTTGGACATCTCGGCGCAACCGCTGGAATCTGCCCTGCGGGTCCTGGCGAAACAGGCGGACGTGCAGATTCTTTTCTCCCCCGCGCTGGTCGCCGGTTTTAAGGCACCCGCGGTGGCGGGGGAGATGAGCGTACGCGATGCACTGGCGCTGTTGCTCAAGGCTACGGCGCTGGAATTTGAGATTCAGGCGCCGGACATTGTGGTGCTCAAGAGAGCAGGGCGGCCGATTCCGGAGAAGCCAGTCGCGATACCGGGTGTTCCCTCGGCGGCGCTGGAGGAAATCGTTGTGACGGCTCAAAAGCGGGAGGAGCGGCTCGAGAATGTCCCGGTGCCGGTGACCGCGATAAGCGGCGAGACGCTGGTGAGCGCCAACCAGCTGAGGCTGCAGGACTATTTCAGCAGTATTCCAGGCTTGAGCATGACGCCTGGCGACTTTCGCGGCGACCCGATTCTGACGATCCGAGGTATCACGACCGGAGGGTCCTATATCACCTCGACGGTCGGCGTCGTCATCGATGACATCCCCTATGGGTCCTCGACGAACGAGTCGACCGGCAGTGAATCGATCGACATTGATCCGAGCGAGCTTGCGCGAGTGGAGGTGCTGCGGGGTCCCCAGGGCACATTGTACGGCGCGAGCAGTATCGGTGGGCTCATCAAGTATGTGACGGTAGATCCGAGCACCGAAGGACTCAGCGGCCGCGTGCAGGCGGGGACGAGCTACATCGATCACGGCACGCAGCCTGGGTACTACGCGAGCGCTGCGGTGAACATTCCATTGAACGATACGCTCGCGGTTCGATTAAGCGGCTTCAGTCATCTCGATCCGGGCTATATCGACAACATATTGTCCGGGGCGCGGGGCATCAACAAAGGAGAGGTCGACGGAGGCCATCTGTCGGCGCTTTGGCGACCCTCCGACTCGCTATCGCTGAAGGTCGGGGCGTTGCTCCAGCAGATCCAGTGGGACGGATCTCCTTACGTCCAGCCCTCCCTCGGGGACTTGAAGCAATCACTAGTGCCCGGGACCGGTGCCGGCACCAAAAAGACCCAAGCGTACAGCGCGATTCTCAAGACACAGATAGGGTCCGTCAATCTCACCTCCTTGAGCGGCTACAGCATCAACAGGATCTCGGACTCGATCGATTTCAGCGGCATTTTCGGGCCGGTCGTGCAGCCTCACTACGGAGTGGCGGGCGCCTCTAACTTTGAGAATCTCGAGACCCGCAAGTTCTCCGAAGAGCTACGGGCGGTTGTGTCGCTGGGTGAGAGGCTTGAGTGGCTCGCCGGGGGTTTCTACACGCATGAGAACACTCCTTGGGCGGAGGTGACCTACGCGTCGAATGCCACCACCGGACTGATCCTCAGTCCGATCTACTACGATTCCATTCAAAGCACTTATGAGGAATATGCGGCTTTTACGGATCTGACGTTTCGCATTACGGACCAATGGGACATTCAGCTCGGCGGCCGGGAGAGCAAGAACCGACAGACCTACATGGAGGAGATCTCGGGCTCCATCGTCCCGTTCTTCTTTGGCACGCAACCGCCATTAATCAATCCTCAGGAGGTCACAAACGATGACTCGTTCACCTACCTTGTGACACCGCGCTTTATGTTGTCCTCGGACCTGATGCTCTACGCGCGATTCGCCTCGGGCTATCGCAACGGCGGGCCGAACACGACGGCGATTCTATTTAACTTGCCGCCACGCTTTGAGCCGGATAAAACCAAAAACTACGAGATCGGGGCTAAGGGCAGCGCATGGGATCGCGCGCTGAGCTTTGATGCATCGGTGTACTACATCGATTGGAAGGATATTCAGCTTCAGGTCAATACGCCACAGGGCGCCACCTACGTCTCGAACGCGAGCCGCGCCAAGAGCGAAGGCGTGGAGCTTTCCGTCGAGATGCGGCCGGTGCAACCCCTGAAACTATCCGCCTGGATTGCATGGAACGAGGCCGTCCTGACACAGCCCTTCCCCCCAGGAAGTCCGGCCTACGGCGTGGCGGGAGACCGTCTTCCCTACAGCAGTCGCTTCTCCGGGAATGCGGCCTTTGAGGAAACGTTTCCGCTGGGCGCCAGGATCACGGGATTCTTTGCAGGGTCATTAAGCTATCTCGGGGATCGCGAGAGTGTCTTTACCTCCTCCGTACTGCGCGAGCGCCTTCCCGCTTATGCGAAGACCGATCTGCGCGGCGGCGCCAAGTACGAAACTTGGACTGGGAGCCTGTTCGTGACCAATCTCGCCAACCGTCGTGGCGTGCTGTCTGGAGGATACGGCGCTTTTCTTAATTACACTCCTCTCGCCTACACCTACATCCAGCCACGCACGGTGGGTCTCTATATCTCAAAGACTTTTTGAGTAAACGAGGGGACTCCGCTATCACGCCAGCGCATCATCGAGAGCCCCATGAATAACGTCAAGGAGACGAGCGTCGTCGCGAACGGTGTCAAGCTCGAGTGTCTCGAGTGGGGCTCGACGAAACGGAGATCGTTGATCCTGATACATGGTCTTGCCGACAACCCGCACATCTTCGAAGACCTCGCACCCGCATTCGCAGATCGCTTCCGCGTCATTGCCTATGCACGACGAGGCGCAGGTCGCTCGGAGGCGAAGCCTCCATACGACATGCTGACCCTGACCGACGATGTCATCGCACTGATGGATTCATTGCGGCTCGCCAAGGCAGACCTCGTGGGATGGTCATTCGGCGGAAATGAAGTGACTGCAGTGGCAACGAGGCACCCCGAACGCGTCGGCCGGATTGTTTATCTCGATGGTGCATACGATTTTGCGGATCCGGAGTTCGTGGTGGCGTTCAGGGCAATGCCGGCCGTGATCGCAGAGGTCCCGGGGCGCGCCATGAGCTCGCTCGAGGCTTATCGAGCCTACAAATACGCTGTCGAGTACACCGACCTCGAGGATAAGGGCCGGGTCGAGCGTTACCTTGAGGAAAGTGTGAGTCGCGAGGCCGATGGTCGGCTGCGACCCAGAATCGCAAGGGATGTGATGGATCAACTGATCGCGACCCTGCTCACCGAACGGCGCGATTACGGCGGCATTTGCTGCCCCGCCCTTGCGATATATCCGCAGTGGTTCTTGAATCCTCGAGCGGCCGATCCGGATGTGCGGCGTGCAGCACTCGCGTGGGAGAGCACTTACATGGTGCCGTTTCGACGCCGATCGATGGAGCGCGTGCGATGTGAGCTTCCCCATGCGGAGATTCGAAAGGTGCCCGGCACGCACGAGAGCTTTTTCCTGGTCTTCCGTGAAGAGGTCGTCAGCGCGATGCGCCAGTTCCTGGATGCGTCCGAGTCTTGAGAAGCGCTCGCGCGGACCACCCCCGAGGCATCGCTCATCGAGCGATGCAGCTTTTGCTCCTTTTTATCGCGATGGGGGTCGCGGGATTCGCCCGAACGGCCTTGAGCTCGCTTCAAGAGGCAATGCGCGCCGGGCTTCACTTGAGTGACAATCAGATGGCACTCCTACAGGGACCTGTCATCGGAATCCCCGTGGTCCTGGCGGCCATTCCGCTGGGTTTCCTGATTGACCGCCGCCCGCGCAATCGGCTCGTTTTGGCGTTGGCGCTCGCGAGTCTTGCGGGGAGTCTCCTGACGGCCCTCGCTCCTAGCCTTTTGATACTGTTTATTGCGAGGGCCGTTGTAGGAATTACAGCGCTTGCGATCATTCCCGTCGTCTTCTCGCTGCTCGCAGATCTGTACCCGCCAGCGAGCCGCGGTCGAGCAACGACGTTTGTCATCATCGGTCAGGTGGCCGGTAACTCACTCGCCTTCGCTTTAGGGGGTGTCCTTCTCGAACGTCACGGTCTATCGGCAAACGGATGGCGCGGCGCGCTCCTCGAGCTGCTTATCCCATATGCTGCCATGGTGCTCGCGTTGCTGGCCATTCGCGAGCCAACGCGGCATGGGCGTGCCTCGATTGCAGCGCCTACCCTCGGACAGGTGTGGCATGAGGTGCGAGATCATCGGAGCGTGATGGTACCGATTGTGATGGGCATCGTTCTCATGGAGGTGAACGTCGGAGCAATGCTAATCTGGGGCGCACCGATGCTGTCACGTCAGTTTGGTCTTACTGCAGATCGGGTAGGTAGCATCATGGCGACGGGATCGCTAGTGAGCGGAGTGGTGGGCCCGCTGGCCGGTGGTTTGCTGGCCGATGCGTGCCAAAGGCTCGGCGGACCTCGACGCACGGTGTCCGTTCTCGGTGCGCTGGCCGCGCTGAGCGCTCCGCTGGGAGTGTTCGCCTTCGTGCCCGATCCGCGCGCGGCCAGTGTTCTGCTCATCGTCATGATGACGGTCACGCTGGCGGTGGCGGTGATGGGGATCACATTCTTCACTCTGGTGATCCCGAATGAAGTTCGGGGCTTCTGCCTCTCGCTGTTGATGGCCGGGGACATGCTGTGTAGCTTCGCAGTCGCGCCGGTGGTTGTGAGCGTCCTCTCGCAGTCGATGGGGGGCCTTGCGATGATCGGGCGATCGCTATCGCTCGTCTGCATTGCGGCCAACCTGCTGGCCGCGATGACCTTTGTTCTCGGCCGGCGACCCGTAGCGCGCGCGATCGTCTATTGAGGCGTTAACTTGTCAATCAGAATCGTCACCGGTGTTCCTTCCGGCGCGGTTTCACCGCCAAGGTACCGCTTTCGTCTGCTGCAGGATGTGCTGTCTCCGATGCGCGATGGGGTACTCCTGGCAATGGATGTAATCAGGCCGGAGACGACGGAACGACTCCCAGTCATTCTCCTAAGGACGCCCTATAACAAGGTGAGATACCGCTCGCGGCCCTTTCACGAAGAGCTTGCCCGTCGCGGCTACATCGTCGCAATCCAGGACTGCCGAGGTCGCTTCAATTCGGATGGTGCGTTTGACCCGTATCGTCAGGAGCGGGAGGACGGGTTCGATACGATCGAGTGGTTGGCGGGCCAGGCATGGTGCGACGGTCAAGTGGGCATGATAGGCAGCTCCTATGAGGCACAGACGCAATGGCTGGCGGCCTCGCGGGCGCCGACAGCACTCAAGGCCATCGTCCCGACGGTATCTCCGCCGGGCCATCCGTTTATGAACGAGCCCCTCTGGGGTGGGGTGATGCTCCTTGCGACCCCGGAATGGATTTTCTCGATGGGCCGGCGCAGTGAGCTCATTCCCGGCCTGCGGGATATCTACACCGCGGAGCACCCTTATCTTGAGAAATTACCGCTCGCGCTAATGGCAGATGCGGCGGGTGGCTCAAGCGCCTACTGGAACGAGTGGCTCGCGCATCCGACCTATGATGACTACTGGCGATCGCACAGCTATGAGCACGACTGGTCACAGATCCGAGTACCCGCGCTCAACATCACAGGCTGGTACGATATGAATTTACCAGGAGCGCCGCGCAATTTTTCGGGCTTGCGAACCGAAGGCGGGACGGTGGAAGCACGCGAGGGGCAACGACTTGTCATCGGTCCCTGGCCGCATTGGGTAAACCGCTCGCGAACCTTGAGCGGCGTGGACTTCGGAGCGCTCGCGGTGACGGATCTCGACACGTACACGCTCAAGTTCTTCGACAGCTGGCTTCGGGGTGAGACGAATAATGGCCTGCATCAGGAAGCGCGCGTTCATGTGTTCGTGATGGGCGCCTGCGAATGGTGGGAAGCGGATGAATGGCCTCTTCCGGGAACTGCGTCGACACCCTTCTTCCTGCGCAGTGCCGGAGGAGCAAACACCCATCGGGGCAACGGGTGGCTGAGCCGCGAGCCACCCGCCGGCGAACCCTCCGATCGCTATGATTCCGATCCGCTCGATCCAGTTCGGGTACTGTGGAACCTGCACGCCGGTCCCGTCGACGATCGACCAGTGAGCGCCCGATCCGATGTGTTGTGCTACACCTCAGAGGCGCTTCAGGAGCCACTCGATGTGGTCGGACCAGTGAAGCTGGTCCTCTTTGCTTCCTCCTCCGCCCGCGATTGCGACTGGCACGTGCGACTTGCCGACGTTTATCCTGACGGGACCGCACGGTTCTTGTGCCATGGCGTGCTGCGGTCGCGATTTCGATTTGGCTACGAGCAGAAAGTCTTTCTCGAGCCGGGCCGTGTCGAGCGATACGACATCGAGTTGACGGCGACCGGAAACCGCTTTTTGCCCCACCACCGCATTCGGATCGAGATCGCCTCAAGCTGGTTCTCACGCTTCGAGCGTAACCCGCAGACCGACGCCGTTAACTGGATGACGGACGATCGCAAGCCGGTGGTGGCAGAGCAGCGGGTCTTCCACGATTCGCAGCATCCCTCCTGCGTTCTATTGCCGGTGATCCGAGTCCCTCCTGCGACAGGAACCAAGAATTAGCTGCGGCCAGTTTGGACCTGAAGTTCACCGCTGAACGGAAGCGTCGCCCGCCAGAGCTGGGGTCATTCGAAAGTAACGATATGGCCTTATACTCTGCGCCTTTCTGCTATTCGAGGCACATTAAAAGGGGGATCTGATGGCTTCGCCGACTTCGTTCCGTCTGCACCTTGATACCGAGCGCTGGCCTCTGAAAAGTCCGTTTCGGATCACGGGGCATGTGTGGGAAGCGCTTGAGATCGTGGTAGTAGGACTCGAGGCGAGTGGATTCGTGGGTCGCGGGGAAGCCGCGGGCGTTTACTACCATTCGGAGACTGCGGCCTCGATGACGAAGCAAATCGAAGCGGTGCGCGGCCTCATCGAGTCGCGGGGGATCTCGACCGAGTCGCTGCAGAGCTTGCTGCCGCCGGGCGGGGCGCGAAATGCGCTCGACTGTGCTTTGTGGGATTGGCGGGCGCAAGCGGTGGGCAAGCCCGTCTGGCAGCTCGCTGGTTTATGCGAGCCGCAGCCGATCTTGACCACATTTACCTGCGGAGCGGATAAGCCCGAGGGGATGGCGGCGATGGCGCGAGGCTATGAGCGTGCGCGCGCGATCAAGCTCAAGCTCACGGGCGAGGCGGTGGATGCGGATCGCGTGCGAGCAGTGCGCGCGGCGCGACCTGAGGTCTGGCTCGGCGTGGATGCGAATCAGGGCTTCACGCGCGAATCCCTCGAGCGGCTCATGCCGACGCTCGTGAGCGCGCGAGTGGCGCTCATCGAGCAACCCTTTCGCGTGGGGCAGGAAGCGCTCCTGGATGGCTTGAACTCGCCCATCCCCGTAGCGGCGGATGAAACGGTGCAACATCTCGGGGATGTTGCGGCGCTCGCGGGACGATTTCAGGTGATGAACATCAAACTCGACAAGAGTGGCGGACTTACGGAAGCGCTGGCGATGGCCCGGGCGGCAAAGGCGGAAGGACTTGATCTCATGGTCGGGAACATGATGGGGACCTCGCTCGCCATGGCGCCCGCGTACCTGGTGGGGCAGCTGTGTCAGGTCGTCGATCTCGATGGGGTTGTTTTCTTGAAGAGCGATCGCGAGGAACACATCGAGTATGTCGATGGTCTCATTCGGTGCCCCGCCGAGGTGTGGGGAGCACCGAGCAGGGGCGCTCTATCCTAGGCATGGCTGAAAGCAAAGATTCGCTGCGCGTCAGGGCACTGAGTATCCGCTGAGCACGTCCGCCATCAGTCTCACGCCCTCCTTGAAATCTTGAGGGTTTGCCAAGGCGTAACCTATGCGGATGTGTCTGGGCATGCCATATGTGCTGCCCGGTACGGTGAGCACGCCCGCTTTGGCCCAGGCTTCACACAAGGGTGTGCTGTCGGCGGCATGCGTCAGCCAGGGGAATGCCAACGTGCCCCCCACGGGCTTGATCCACTGCAGTCGGGCTTGGAAGACGTTTATGAATTCTTCCAACGCCGCAACGTTGGCGTGCGCGCCGCTTGCGAGTTTAGCGAGGATGCGAGAATGCTCCTTGAGTGCCAGCGTCGCGAAAGCTTCCATGAGCGGGGAACCCGAGATCGACAAGTGATCGCGGATCTCGATGAGCTGCTCCCGGCGCTTGGGGTCGGCATCGATGATCCATCCCACCCGAAGCCCGGGCAGCGACAGGCACTTCGACATGTCGCCCACGACGATCGCGCCGGGCACGCTCGCGGCGGAGGGCTGCGCCGGACCAAAATACAGGCGATGGAAGACCTCATCGGACACCAGCGGGATCGAACGCTCCTGCAGCGCCTTCGCCAGTTCCCGGAGTTGACCGGCCGGCATCACCGACCCGGTGGGATTGTGCGGGCTGTTCACCACCACCAGCCGCGTACTTGAATCAACGGCCGCCAGAATTGCCGCGCTTTCGTGGATAAATGCGCGCGCGGCGTGAAGCTCATAGCGGCGGATCGTCAAGTCAAAGGCCCGGGCCATGGCCTCCGTGGCGGGGTAACCCGGCGCGGGCAGCAGCACCGACCCGCCACCACCGCCTGCCCAGCACATGAGCAGCATCAGCGCCTCAGACGCCCCCATCGTGACCACCACCGAGTCGGGGTCGACGTCATGGAGCCTGCCAATCTGCTCGCGCAGCGCGAGGCTCCCTTCGGCCGGCACATAGGTCACCCGCATGCGTTCCATCTCGCTCTGCAACTCGGGGCCACCCAAACGCAGGAGCTCGCCAAACGTCCACACGGGCCCTGTGCTGCTCGCGAGGTTGTAGCGGATGGGTGGAGTGGCCGAGTCGTAGGCGGACATCCAAAGGCTGAGCAGGGGCTTGGGCAGTTTCACGCGTGGTGACCCCGACGATGGGTAGCGGCTGAGGCTAGCTTAGCCAATTGGTCGATCCGCTGAAAATTTCGATCCCAAAAGCCTTACTGTCGGTCGCAAAAGACCCCTAACGCCGCCTTTTGCTAGTCTGCCGATAGGTCCTTCGGGGCGAAGAGATCTCCAATAATTACAAGGGGAGAGGGGGTTGTGAGGGTCATTTATCGGGCCTTGTTATCGATTTGGACGTTGGCGGCTCCTTTGGCCTCCTGGGGAGAACCGACAGCGGATTTGGCTGCCGGCTCAGCGACGGGAAGCGACCAGTTGCAGGAAATCGTCGTAACCGCGGAGAAGCGGTCAGAGCGCTTGCAGGACGTCCCGGTTCCGGTCACTGCCATCAGCGCAGATTCCCTGGTGGCGAGCGGCTACGAGCGGCTGCAAGACTACTTCTCTCAGGTACCCGGTCTCACCTTTACCTCGAGCACCACCGATCTCTCGATGGTCGCGATTCGCGGCATCATCACGGGAGCGGTGGAAACGGTGAACAATCCGAGCGTCGGGATCGTCGTGGACGATGTTCCTTACGGCTCCTCGACGGCGCTCGGGGGCGGGTCGATGGCGCCCGAATTTGACCCGAGCGCATTGCAGCGCCTGGAGGTGCTGCGCGGACCTCAGGGCACGCTCTATGGCGCAAGCAGCTTGGGTGGCCTTCTCAAGTACGTCACCGTGGATCCTTCCCCCGACAGCCTGCGAGCGCAGATCTCGGCGGGCACGAGCAGCGTGTATAACGGCGCCGAGTTGGGCTATAACGCCTACGGATCGGTCAATGTTCCTTTGACCAGCACAGCCGCCCTGCTCGTGAGCGGTTTTACCCGTCAGGATCCCGGCTATATCGACAATCCGGTGCTCGGCATCCGCGGGGTCAACGAATCGCACACGAGCGGCGGGCGTGTCTCCTTTCTCTGGCAGCCGGCGGACACGCTCACCGTAAAGCTCGGCGCGCTCTATCAAACCGTACACACGGACGGAGCGAATTTCGTCGAGCCCGCGGTTGGCGACCTGGAGCAGAACGACATTCGCAACAGCGGCGTCGATCACCGCAGCTTTCAGGTCTACAGCGCCTCGATCACCGCGAAATTGGGCCCTGCGACGCTCACCTCCGTGACCGGGTACAGCGTCAACAAGCTTACCGACGTGGTCGATTACGATGCGGGACTCGGATTCCTGGACGGTCTCACGCAGCAGTATCTCAACATCCCGAACGGCACGACCGGAGTCCTGCTCTTAGAGAACAATGAGACCGACAAGATTACCCAGGAGCTGCGCCTCGCAACCCCGCTTGGAAGCAAAGTGGACTGGCTGCTCGGCGGCTTCTACACCCACGAGCGCTCACCGTTCACCCAGACCATTGATGCCGCCGATCCCAGCTCAGGCGATGTGCAGGCCAACTGGGCAACCTTTGCCTGGGAGGTGACGTTTCGCGAATACGCGACCTTCACCGACTTCACCCTGCATTTTACCGATCGGTTCGACGTGCAGCTCGGCGGTCGAGAAAGCTGGATCGAGCAAACCTACCGGGAGGTCGATACGGGGCCGTTCGTTCTGCCCTTCGAGGGCTTTCCCTCACCGCTCGTCTTCAACGAGGTGGTGACCCACGACAACGCGTTCACCTACCTCTTCACGCCGCGCTTCAAGGTGTCGCCGGACCTCATGGTGTATTCGCGAATCGCCTCGGGCTATCGCCCCGGCGGCCCCAACCCAGATGCGATCGCATTCAACTTGCCCATATCCTACAAGCCTGACAAAACGAGGAACTATGAGATCGGCGTGAAGGGCGATACGCTTCACCACACCCTGACTTTCGACGCCTCGATTTACTACATTGACTGGAAGGACATTCAGCTCTCGTACGTCGATCCCAATAACGGCTTTGGCTTCAATGCCAATGGCAGTCGAGCCAAGAGCGAGGGTGTGGAGCTGTCAACCCAGATGAAGCCGGTCACCGGACTTACCATCGGCGCCTGGATCGCGTGGAACGAGGCGGAGCTCACCCAGTCCTTTCCGGCGGGCAGCTCCGTGTACGGCGTCGCTGGAAATCGGCTCCCGTTCGGACCTCGACTCTCAGGGAATCTATCGGTTGATGAGCAGTTTCCGATCAGAGCGAGCGTATCGGGTTTTGTGGGCGGCTCGCTCAGCTATGTCGGGGACCGCGTGGGTAACTTCACCGCGCCGCCGCCCGCGGTGCCGCCGCGCCAGGCCTACCCGGGCTATGCAAGAATAGACATTCACACGGGGATCAACGTCGACTCCTGGACGGTGAATCTGTTTCTCAACAATCTCGCCGATCGGCGCGGCATTCTCTTCGGGGGCCTCGGCACCGTGCCCAATCCCGCGGCCTTCACTTACATCCAACCGCGCACCGTGGGCTTGCTCGCGACGGTCAAATTCTGATGGCGGTGGAGGCGGTGGGTGGGGCGAGAGTCGAGACCCCAGCCTCTGCGCCTAGAACCCCCTGGACTCGCTACCTCGCGTGGCGGCGCTGGGGCATGCTCGCGGTGATCCTGCTCGTGATCATCTCGAACTACTCGGCAGCCTTTGGCATTTCGGTGCTGCTCGAGCCGATCAAGCGCGACTTCAAAGTGTCCGACACCGCGCTCGGATTGCTGAGCGGCCTATGCTTCTCACTGTTCTACGCCGCTGCCGCCGTACCGCTGGCCCGCTGGGCGGATTACGGGAATCGACGGACCGTACTTGTGGTGACGCTCACCGCCTGGAGCTCCATGACTGCGCTCTGCGGCACTGCTCGTACGTTCTGGCAACTGGCGATCGCGCGCTTTGGCGTGGGCGCGGCGGCGTCCGGCGCGCTACCGCCCGCGCAGTCATTGATCGCAGATTATTTCCCGCCCGAGCGCCGGGGCACGGCCCTTGGCCTCATGAATGCCGCCCTCAACATTGGGCTCTTCCTAGGAATTGGCCTCTGCGGGATGATCGCAGCAGCGGAGGGGTGGCGAGCGGCACTCCTCTGGTTGGGTCTACCTGGGATTGCGCTCGCCGTTCTCGCGAGATTCACGCTTGCCGAGCCGCGCGAGGAGGGCCTCGCCGCAGAGCGCGTCGAATCGGTGGAATCGCTGGCGCAAAGTACCCAGCGGCTGCGCGGCAAGCGGAGCTTCGTGTATGCCTTGATCGCTATCTCGGTGTACTGCATTTTCGCCTATGGCTCCTCGGCCTTCATGCCATCCTTCATGATCCGCACCCTGCATGCTTCGATGCGCCAGGCGAGTGTGGTATGGGCCGCGGTGATCCTCGCTGCGAATGTCACGAGCTCGATTGTCGGCGGATGGCTGGGTGATCGGCTGAGCCAGCGGAATCTTCGCTGGTATGGCTGGATTCCGGCGTTGACTTGCCTGGGCGGCGCCGTGCTGTACTGGCTCGCGTTCTGGTCGCCCAATTATTTAACTTTCATCAGTGTGGAGTTCTGTGCGGAATTCGTGCTGGGTATCGGCTTTCCCCCTATGTATGCGGGCGTTCATCGCGTATGCGGTGGCCGGCGCCGGGGCCTCGCGATTGGGGTCTTATTTTTGGCGATGATCCTGTGCGGCAACAGCGTGGGACCGCTCGTCGTGGGGGCGCTGAGTGATGCGCTCAACGCAGCGTATGGGGTGGCCAGCCTGCGCTACTCACTGCTTGCGCTGTGTTTCATCATGCTCCCGGCCGCCGCGCTCTTCTGGGCCGGCGGGCGCTCTATTCCACACGACCTGGAGGAGTGATTATGCGGCGATTAGAGGGGTCCACAGCGCTCGTGACGGGCGGTGCGTCCGGGCTTGGCAAAGCGATCGCCATTCGCCTCAAGTCCGAAGGGGCAACGGTCTTCATCAGCGATATCCAGGCCGATCTCGGGCGCGAGGTGGCGGCGGGCGAGGGGTTCACGTTCTTAGTCCAGGACGTGTGCAGCGAAGCCGGGTGGTCAGAGACCCTGGGCTCGGTCGAATCGCGCAGCGGGGCGCTCCACATTCTGGTGAACAACGCCGGCATCTTGGGCTCGGTCGAGAATGCCGATCCAGAAAATACGCCGCTCGAATTGTGGCGCAAGATTTTCACGGTGAACGTCGAGAGCGTCTTTCTCGGCTGTCGTGCGGCAATTCGTGCGATGCGCCGCACGGGCGGTGGGTCCATTATCAACATGTCATCCGTCGCGGGAGTCCTCGCCGTCCCTTCCGCCGTGGCCTACGCCGCGAGCAAGGCGGCGGTCCGGAGCCTGACCAAATCCGTCGCGCAATACTGCGCCGAGCGCAAGCTCAAGATCCGCTGCAACTCCGTGCATCCGGGCGATGTTATGACACCGCTCTGGGAGAAGGCGGCGGAGGGGTTCGCTCGCGCGCGGGGCATGACGGCGAAGGAGGTCATCGAGCATGAGCGAAGCCTCTCGCCGATGGGCGATTTTCCGAAGCCCGAGGACATCGCAGCGGCGGTTGCTTACCTCGCCTCCGCGGATGCCCGCTTCGTGACCGGCGATGGACTCATCGTCGATGCCGGCGTCGTTAACTGCGACACCTTTCATCCGGAGTCATGAGGCCATCCAGACGCATGAGGGCACAAAGACGCGTGTACCGGACTTGGGCGGAGAAAGCCTGTGAGGAGCGCTAAGGGGTGCGTGCTCGCGCTGAGGCTCGCGGCGCTTGCATTGGTATGCGCAACCGTGCGCGCTGATCCACCGAACATCGTGGGGATCGACCACGTGGGGATCGCGGTGGTCAATATGCAGCGCACCATCCACTTCTACCGCGACCTTCTCGGGATGGAGCTCGTCGAGCAGGATCAGGTCAATCGGCAACCCGACTACGACCACATCTTCGGGCTCAAGGACGTGAAGGCCAAGGGGGCCATGCTCAAGCTCGGCGCCATGCAGATCGAGCTGTTCGAGTTCGAGCATCCGCGCGGCCCCCCAGCCGATCGACATCGGCCGGTGAACGTGCCGGGCATTTACCATATCTGCTTCGTGGTGAAGGACATTAATAAGGAGTACCAGCGGCTCAAGCTAGCGGGGGTGCCCTTTCACTATCCACCGCAGGATTTCGGGATGGCGAAGGCTGCCTACGGACGGGACCCGGATGGGAATGTGTTCGAACTGCTCGAATGGCCTGCGGCCACCACCCCTGCAGCGCCCGATCAAAGTGCCCACTGAGGGGGCCGGGGCCGTTCGGGGTCATGGAACGCGTGAGCCCTCGGTGCGGTGGATGGTCCGCCCGCGAGCGGCCGTTTACTTGAGATGTGCGGTCAGCTAGTGTGAGTGGCCGCATGTCGTGAGCCTCGAGAGACGCCGCTTTGGAGCGGTGCAAGGTGGGTCATGAATAAGCAGAGCTTCTTCCCTCGCCCGCGGGACATGCAACCGCATAACACCTGTGCCTTGAGCACGATGGGCCTCGAGCAGCCGGAGATGGTGCGACGCGCCGGCAAAGACTGGCAGCGTGCCCAGGTGTGCCGCCACCCGCATTTCATCTTGAATGCCTGGGAGAGCTATCTCACGCACGAATCGATCGAGTACACGCGCCAGGAGCACTACATCAAGCTCAACTTCTGGCTCGCGGGGAAGCACACGACCGTGCTCGATGGGTTCGGCCAGCACGATCATGAGCGCCCGGAGGTGTTCCTGACGGCCGGGCCCTGGGACATGGTGAAGGTGGACATCTGCAATCGCCAGGCGCAGGTGGCCTCGCTCGCCCTGTGTGTGCTCAAGGACTTCTTTCCCATTCACATGGGACTCGAGGTCGATCAGCTACCGGAGCCGCTGCGCGGGATGCTCACGGCCCAGGAGATCCCCTTTACCTTTCGCCGCTTTCCGCTGACGCCGGATCTACTAGCCGCCGCGCGGGCGATTCTGGCGGCGCCTTTTGCGGTGCGGCGGGTGCCGCTCTATTGCCAGGCGAAGGCGGTCGAGCTCATGTGTCTGCTCTTCAATCACATGGAATCAATGGAGCGCAAGTCCTGCGCGATTGTCGAGCCTCGAGCACGTCAGGAAGCGCGGCTGCGCGATGCGCTGGAGTTCGTGAATCAGCACTACGCCGAGGCGATCACGCTCGATCGCATCTCGCGCGAGGTCGGTCTCAACAAGATGGCCTTGACGAGCGGCTTTCGCCAGCTCTTCGGCATGTCGGTCTACGACTGCATCCAGAAGGCGCGCATGGAGCGGGCGTACGAGCTTTTGCAAGATGAGGCGCGCTCGATGGTGCACGTCGCCGAGGCGGTCGGCTATCGCCATGCCTGCAACTTCTCGACGGCATTTCACGCCTATTATGGTTGCACTCCGCAAAGCGTGCGCCAGAACGTCGCGTAGATATTTTCGATTTCAAACGGGTTTCTGTCGCTCGCAAACCGCCCGCCGTTGATCCTTCTGGTAGCTTGCCGGCACTCACCAGGAGATCCGGGTCATGCCGTTCACGCAGGCACAAGCGCTCGAGGCCTTTCGGCGCATGATGCGCATCCGCAAGTTCGAAGAGGAAGGGATGCGCCTGTTCATCGCGGGGCGGATCCCGGGGGCCTATCACGCAAGCATCGGTGAGGAGGCGACCATCGTCGGCGCCTGCATGGCGCTGCGCGTCGATGATGCCATGACGGGGACGCACCGCTCGCACGGGCATCCGATCGGCAAGGGCGCGGACCTCAAGGCGCTCATGGCCGAGCTCATGGGCAAGCGCACCGGCATCTGCAAGGGGCGCGGAGGCTCGATGCATCTTGCGGACAACAGCGTCGGCATCATCGGTGAGTCCGCGATCGTGGGCGGCGGCATACCGCTCGCCACCGGGGTGGGCCTGAGCGCCAAGGTGCGGGGCACGGATCAAGTGTGCCTGTGCTTCTTCGGCGATGGCGCGGTCAATCAGGGCACCTTCCACGAGTCGCTCAACATGGCCTCGCTCTGGAAGCTGCCGGTCATCTATCTCTGCGAGAATAACGGCTACGCGATCACGACCTCGGTTGCGATCAGCCATGCGCAGCCGGAAATCGCAAAGCGCGCTTCCGGCTATGGCATGCCGGGGGTCGCGGTCGATGGGCAGGACGTGCGCGCCGTGTTCGAGGCGAGCTCGACGGCGGTGGCGCGCGCGCGCCGGGGCGAGGGCCCGACCCTCATCGAGTGCAAGACCTACCGCTTCGAGGAGCACGAAGTCGGCCTGGTGGTGCCCGGGCAGCCCTATCGAACGACGGAAGAGGTCGATTTCCAGCGGCAGAATCGCGACCCGGTGGTGCTGTTTCGCGCGGCGCTGTTGAGCGAGGGGACGAAAGCGGCGGAGCTCGAGGCGATCGAGCGCGAGGTGGCCACCGCGGTGGCGGACGCGATTGCCTTCGGCGAGGAATCGGCGCTGCCGGATCCGGAGACGCTGTACGACTACATGTACAGCCGCCCGGTGCTCTATCCCCGCAAGGCCGGGCGCGCGAGCGCCGCGAGGGAGGGCTAGGTCATGTCGAGCGCGGTGGCGAACCCCTCGCACGTCCGCATGAGCTATCTCGATGCGATCGTGCAGGCGCAGATCGAGGAGCTCGAGCGCGATGAGCGCGTCATCATGATGGGAGAGGACATCGCGATCTACGGGAGCGGTGACCTCGTCGAGCGCTTCGGCGCGAAGCGCATCTGGCCGATGCCGATCTCGGAGACGAGCTTCACGGGCGTGGGGATCGGCGCAGCGATTGCGGGCTTGCGGCCGATCATCGACCTCAACATCGCAAGCTTCATGTATCTTGCCTCGGATCAAATCATCAACCAAGCGGCGAAGCTGCGCTTCATGACGGGCGGCCAGGTGCGCGTGCCGATCCTGTTTCGGGTCTGCATGTATTACGGCACCTCGATCGCCGCACAGCACTCCGATCGACCGTACCCGATGTTCATGAACGTGCCAGGGCTCAAGATCATCAGCCCGACGACCCCCGCAGACGTCAAGGGGCTTCTCAAGGCGGCGGTCCGCGATGATGATCCGGTGATGCTGTTCGAGGACATGAAGCTCTGGACTTTGAAAGACGAGGTGCCGACGGATCTTGATTTTCTCGTGCCAATCGGCAAGGCGGACATCAAGCGCGCGGGACGCGACGTCACGATCGTCGCGATCAGCGGGGCGATGCGACCCACGCTCGAGGCGGCAAAGGCGCTCGAGAAGGAGGGCATCTCGGCCGAGGTGATCGATCCGCGCACCTTGAAGCCGCTGGACATGGATCCGATCCTGGAGTCGGTCGGCAAAACCGGCCGATTGGTCATCGTCGAGAATGCACACCGCATGGTGAGCGCGAGCTCGGAGATTGCCGCGATTGTGTGCGAGGAAGCCTTCGATGCCTTGCGCAAGCCGATCATCCGACTGACCGCGCCGGATGTGCACGTGGCCTTCAGTCCAGCGCTCGAGCAGGCGCTCTTTCCGAGCGCCGAGCAAATCGCGGCGGCCGTGAAGCGACTCTTATAACGGCACGCGGCGAACGGCGTGCGGCTGAGGCGGCGAGGATCGTGAGCATCCCCATCAATTTTCCCAAGTCGGGCATGGGCATCGAGGAGGGGACCGTGGTGCGCTGGATGAAGGCGGTCGGCGATCGGGTCGAGCGGGGCGAGGTGCTCCTCGAGATCGAGACGGCGAAGGCGTTGCAGGAGGTGCTCGCGCCGGTGAGCGGCACGCTCGCGGAGATCCTCGTCCCGGAGGGCGCAACCGCGCCTGTCAACACATCGCTCGGCGCCATCAAGACCTAACGCGGAGGGAGCCATGGCGAATCTCTCGCTCTTTGACCTGACCGGTCGATGCGCGCTGGTGACGGGCGCGGCCATGGGCCTCGGGCGCGCTTGTGCGACCGCGCTTGCGGCCGCGGGCGCACGCGTCGCACTCGTCGATGTCAATGAATCGGTCGGTGAGAAAGCGGCGGCGGCGCTGCGCGAGCAGGGCGCGGATGCCTTCTTCGTCCGCTGTGATGTCGCGCGGGCCGAGGACATCCGCCGCATGACCGAGACGGTCGTTGAGCGCTTCGGGCGCCTCGACATCGGCGTCAACAATGCGGGCATCGGGTTGCCCGAGGGCGGCAGCGAAACGCTCGATCTCGAGGCGTGGAATCGCGTCTTCGCCTTGAACCTGACCGGGGTGTTTCTATGCGCTCAGGCGCAGGCGCAGCAGATGATCCGGCAGGCGCCCATCGGCGGCAAGATCATCAATACAGCCTCCATGTACGGGCTGATCGCGGGCGGCAATGTCGCCTACAACACCTCGAAAGCCGGCGTCATTCACTTGACGCGAAGCCTCGCCGCCGAATGGGGCCGCTTCAACATCAACGTCAATTGCATCAGCCCGAGCTGGGTGGTGACGCCGGGCATGGCGAACGATGCGCCGCCCGAGGTGCGCCGGCAGATTCGTGAGGTCACGCCGATGGGGCATGTGGAGCGGCCGCGCGACCTCTACGGGCCCGTCGTGTTCTTAGCCTCGGCGGCCTCGGACTTCGTGACCGGGCATAACCTCATCGTGGATGGCGGGCACACGTTGAACACTTGGTTCAAGCCCTTCACCCCGCTCGAGCGCAGCGTACCGCCGCGCGTCGACCCCGCCGGGGAGATCGCCGATGCGCTCATCGACCTCGAGGCGCTCGGCTTAGATTCTGGGATGCTGCGCCGTGGATGACGCCTTCACGATCGTGCCCTTATCGCCGATTCGCAAAATGATCGCGGTGCGCACGAGCGCCGCCAAGCAGGCGATTCCACACTTTCGGGTGTGCGCCGATATCGAGGCGGATGCTCTGCTCGGGCAGCAACGCGCGGGCCGTGAGGAGAGCGGGGAGCGGGTGTCCATCACGGACTACCTCCTCAAGGCGTGCGGGGAGGCGCTCGTCGAGACGCCGGCGCTCAATGTGCAATGGGTCGAGGGCGAAGTGCGGCGGCCGCGGAGCATCGACATCGCCGTCGTCGTCGCGCTCGAGGAGGGCATCTCGACGCCGGTCGTGCGCGGCGTAGATGGAAAAAGCTTGCACGAGGTCTCGCGCGAGGTGCGCGCGATGAGCGCGCGCGCGCGAAAGAACACGTTGAAGATGGAAGAGATCTCGGGCGGATCCTTCAGCGTGTCCAATCTCGGCATGTACGGAGTGCCTGAGTTCGATGCCATCATCAATCCACCGCAGTGCTCAATTCTCGCCGTGGGCGCCGCGCGGCACTGCGTCGTTCCGGTTGGGGAGGCCGTAGAGGGCACGCGGATTGCCTCGATCATGCGTGTGACGCTCTCCTGCGATCATCGCGTGATCGATGGGCGGCTGGGGGCGCAGTTCCTCGCGGCGCTCAAACGGCGGCTCGAGGATGAGGGTTACCTGCGGACGTTGACGGAAGAGTCGGGGCGATGAGCGGGACCTGGATCGAGCGGGCACGGCAGCTCGATCTTCGCGTGTGCGACTTCGTCGAGGGACGGCGGATCGAGGAGCCGGCCGGCGAACGGCTCGAGAAGACCGGTCCACGGGATGGAAAGCTGCTCTATCGCCTGCCGCGCGGGGATGCGCGGTCGGCCGAGCGCGCGGTCGCCTCCGCGCGGGCGGCGTTCGAGGATGGGCGCTGGTCGCAGCTCCCGGTGCAGCGCTGGAAAGAGGTGCTCTTCAAGCTCGCAGAGGTTGTTGAGA
>Ga0209060_10001263_pt1 | contig 29199 bp, 25 predicted proteins | sample Coa_R1_8_FD_187155 | JGI IMG/M metagenome (GOLD analysis project Ga0209060, IMG submission 187155) | Surface soil microbial communities from Centralia Pennsylvania, which are recovering from an underground coalmine fire - Coalmine... | ecosystem: Environmental > Terrestrial > Soil >...
TGCGGATGTTGCTTGGCCGCTGCATCAGTTCGATTCGTCGGATGGGAATCCTATCGTTTTGTCGCGCGCGCAGCGAAGAAACCCAGATTTTATGCCGGGTTGCGCCATCATTTTTCATGGCGAACTAGTTAGATAATGCAGGGAACTTGTGCGGAGGTGTGAGAACATGGCGAAGCTCGTCTTCGGAATGAACCAGTCCCTGGACGGCTACGTCGACCACCTGGAAATGCGGACAGGCCCCGCGCTCTTTCGTCACTGGATAGAGCACGTGCGCGACCTGACCGGCAGCGTGTACGGTCGCCGCATGTACGAGGTCATGCGTTATTGGGACGAAGACCGTCCTGAGTGGAGTGCGGAGCAACACGAGTTCGCGGCGGCGTGGCGGCGCCAACCGAAGTGGGTCGTGTCGCGCTCGTTGAAGTCAGTCGGCCCCAACGCCACACTTGTCGAGGATGACATCGAGGCGGTGATACGTGGCCTGAAGGCTCGGCTCGTTGGGGAGATTGCAGTTTCCGGACCAAACCTAGCACGAAGCCTAACCGACCTTGGTCTTATTGATGAGTATCGACTCTACTTCCACCCCGTCGTGCTTGGTCGCGGCAAGCCATTCTTTGCCGGCCCGCGGCCGCCGCTCCGCCTTGTTTCCACCGATCCCGTTGGCGAGAACACGGTTAGGCTGACATACGTCCCTGCCTGATTGCGCTACTCCGCCGGTCCGGTGCAGTCGGTTTTGTCTCAAACCACCGCCACGCCAAATGCTTACCGCTTGCGGCTGTCGATTGAGTGGAAGAATCAAACTGACCCACTACCCCCACCCGTGCAGCCCACAGGACCTTTCCTGTTCAAGGCCCCATACCACCAGTTCGCATCAATCCAAGGCTGCCACCAGCCGTTCACGCGCAGTCTCCACAGCCCCCGACACCCTCTTCTTCTCACGTAACTCGTCCCGCATCATCAGCCCGTCGTCAACGGCGATGAATTCATCTGCCGCGACGCGCAGTTTCTCTGCGGTGTCCTCCGGCACCGCCGCGACGCGGGTCTGGACGCCTTGTTCACGCAGCCAGTGGATGAGATCGGCGAAGTCGCCGTCGCCGGTGGCAAGGCCGAGCACGTCAACGTAGGGCGCAAGGCCTACGATATGGAGGGTAAGGCCGACGTCCCAGTTGGCTTTGGGCCGCCCTACCGCGGTTGTCCTGGGCCGAACATGCGGCTCCCAGCCGGCGTACCTCAGCGCAGCCAGGAAGCCGGCTTGCCCGGAAGTCTCAACGGCGAACGCGGCGGCCGACACGACCCGCCCGCCCCGGCTCAGCCGCTCGTAAAGAGCCGCGAAGTTGAGGCGGCGCCCGCGCCATTCGCGAGCGCTCGAGGTGAGGTTTTCGAGGTCGGCCGCGAGCGCGATCCGCGGCGGCGCGTCCGGGTGGACGAGCCGCCACGCCTCCCGCTGCGCGCGGGGCGTCGGCGCTAGTTATAGTTAGCGCTTAGGGCGCCGCATGCCGTAGGCTGTCTCGCAGCCTCTGCCGATACTCGACCTGAACCACGACACTGGGCTTGAGCATGCTCATGGTGTGCGCTTGCCAGGCTGTCGGGACCTTGCCAGCATCGTATCGGAAAGGTTCGAGTCAACCTCAGGTAAAGAGGGTGTCCCTGTCAGGGCGTTTCAGGCAACACTCATGCGAGCTCGTTTTCCGCATCCCACTGCGCCAGCTCCGGGTCCCGTTTGATCGGATCGCCGTACCCACCCCCGCCCGGCGTCTGAATCACGAGCGCATCCCCACGGCGCAGGTGCGTTGTGTACTTGGACGGTAGAACCTCCTCTCTCCCACCGGCCCGCCGTACCAAGTGGCGGGCCAGCGCTCCTGGCTGCCCACCGGCTAAGCCCCATGGCGCCACCCGCGTGCGCTCGGTGAGGATCGACACCGTCGCCTCCTCAGTAGTGAGCTCCCAAGCCCGCACGACACCACAGCCGCCGCGCCACCGTCCTGCGCCGCCTGTCCAAGGGCGAAACTCGTAGGCGAGAAATCGCATTGGTAACTCCTGCTCAATCGCCTCGATCGGTGTGTTCATCGTATTGGTCATATTGCAGTGAATGCCGTCGATGCCATCCCGATCAGGCCTGCCGCCCATCCCGCCGGCAATCGTTTCGTAGAATGTCCAGCTTCGGCCACGCTTCCGGTCGAAGCCGCCCACTGTGACGTTACTCATCGATCCGTTTGAAGCCGCGGGAACACGCCCCGGGACCGCGTCGGCGAGCGCCCGGAGGACAACGTCGGCCACACGCTGGTTCGTCTCAGTGTTCCCCACACCGACCGGCGCGGGACGCACGGGGTTAAGCACTGTCCCGCCTGGCGCTGTGACCTCAACCCGGCGCAGCCAGCCTTCGTTCATCGGCGATGGCGGGTCACATACCGCCTTGAGCGCGTAAACCGCGCCGGCCGTGGTGACTCCGAACACCGCGTTGATCGGCCGCGGCACCTGCGGGTCCGTCCCGGTGAAGTCGATGTGAACCCGGGCGTCGCGGACGGTCACCGCGACCCGCAGCCAAAGGAGCCCGCCGGGCGTTCCGTCGTCCTCAAGACAGTCTTCGGCCGTGTAGCGGCCGGCGGGCAGCGTGCCGAACGCCCGCTGTGCCTGCTCCTCCCCCTGATCAAGGATGGCATCCCACGCGGCCAGCACGCTCTCGCGGCCGTACCGCTCCATGAGTTCTCGAACGCGCCGGTCGCCCAGGGAAGCCGCCGCCACTTGCGCTCGGAGATCGCCCCGCGTGGTATCCGGGGAGCGGACATTGGCCAGGATCAGTGCAACGGTGTCCGCAATCTCTTTGTCGCCGCGGATGAACAGGAGGAGTGGGACCCGGATCCCTTCCTCGACGAGCTCCCGGGCATCGCTGCTGAGGCTGCCGGGGGTGCGGCCGCCCACGTCCACGTGATGGGCCTTGTTGGCGCTGTAGCCGACGAGCGTACCTTGCCAGAACAACGGCCTGACGATCAGGATGTCGTTTAGGTGCGTGCCCGCGATGTACGGGTCGTTGACGATGAACACGTCGCCGGGCTGTTGCGCCTCGCGGCGGAGGAGTTCGACCGTGTTCCGGACGCCGAGCGGCATCGAGCCCAAGTGTGCGGGGATATGTTCGGCCTGGGCTACCAAGCGGCCCGCCGCGTCAAACAACGCGCAGGAGTGGTCCATGCGCTCCTTGATATTGGGCGAGTAACTCGCGTTGCGGAGTGCCAGACCCATCTCCTCCGCCGCGTAGATCATCGCGTTCCGGATGACCTCAACGGTCACGGGATCCGGCCTCATCATGCAGCCCTCCATAGACGCAGCACCCCGGCTTCGGCGATCGCGACGCTCCATCCGGGCGGGACGATCGTCGTGGCGTCATCATCCTCCACGATCACAGGACCCTGGAGGGCTTGCTCGGGTGTAAGATGATGACGGCGCCACACCGGTACCTCCGCCCAGCGCCCTCCGAGGTACGCGCGACGTCGCTGCGGAGCGGCGGCACCCGGGAGCGTCTGCCGCCCTTCCCAGAGCGGCAGCGGCGGCATCATCCCGAGGGCCATCACCCGCGCACTTACGACCTCGATCGGCTCCCGCGCGGGCGCGTAGCCGTAGATGTCCGCGTGGCGTGCCCGGAAGGCATCCGCGACCGCCGCGAGCCCCGCCCCGACCGGCACGGTCAGTTCGTACGACTGCCCGACGTAGCGTAGGTCCAAACCGCGCTGCACGACGACTTGGCGTCGGCTGTCGCCGTCGCGTACGGCCGCCTGGGCCTCTGCGTCCAGACGCTCGAACCGCTCCGCGAGCCAGTCGGGCTCGACCGCCTCCAGCGGGCGCATGACGCTCTCGACGCGGTCGGCGCGCAGGTCGGCCGCAAGCAGGCCCACCGCCGAAAACAGCCCCGGGTAACGGGGCACTACGATCTCCGGGACGCCCAGATCGTTGGCGAGCGCGGCCGCGTGCATGGGGCCGGCGCCTCCGAAAGCCACCATCGCCATCTCCCGGGGGTCGTACCCCCGCTCCAGCGAGACGATCCTGAGCGCCCGCGCCATCTGGGCGTTTACGATCTCAACGACTCCGGCGGCCGCAGCCATGCGATCGAGGCCGAGCCGGCGAGCCACCGTGTCCACCGCCTGCTCGGCCGCCTCGTACGACAGGTGCATCCGCCCGCCGAGAAGGCCCTCTGGAGACAGCCACCCGAGCAGGAGATGCGCGTCGGTGACGGTTGGCCGGTTGCCGCCGCGCCCGTAACAGGCCGGACCAGGGTCGGCACCCGCACTCAGCGGACCGCACCGGAGCGCGCTACCCTCCACCCACGCCACGGTACCGCCGCCGGCACTCACCTCTGCGAGGTCGATGAACGGCGCGCGCACAGGATACCCGCTGCCGCGCACGATCCGCCCGGCGTGCACCTGCCCGCCGACCTCGTATTCGGTGACGACCTGGGGCCGGCCGTCGATCACGGCGCCCGCCTTGGCCGTTGTACCACCCATGTCGAAGCTGAGCACGTGGCCGTATCCGAGTCGGCGCGCGAGTGAGGCCGCGCCGACTACGCCGGCCGCAGGCCCGGATTCGATGATCGTTCCGGGCCTGGCCGCCGCACCTTCGATCGTCGTGATCCCGCCGCTCGACTGCATCGCGTAGAGAGGCGCCGCGGACGCCTCGCGGGGGAGGCGCGCGGCGAGGCCGCGCAGATAGTGCGAGACCACGGGCGAGAGCAAGGCACTGACAACCGTGGTGCTCGACCGCTCGTACTCCCGGTACTCGGGGTCAATGTCGGAGGAGGTGACGATCACCGCCTCAGGCAGCGCGGCCTGGAGAATTTCCTTCGCCCGTCGCTCATGCGCCGAGTTGGCGTAACTATGGAGGAAGGCAATTGCGACGGCTTCGACGCGGTCGGCTGAGAGGCGCGCCGCGGCGGCGCGCACGCGCTCTTCGTCGAGTGGCCGCACGACGCGCCCTGCCGCGTCAATCCGCTCGGGGACGCCGATCCGCAGCCGCCGTTCCACGAGGGGCCGCGGCCGATCGTAGGACAGATTGTACAATTCCGCCCGACGCTGGCGCCCGATCTCGAGAACATCCCGGAAACCCTCGGTCGTGAGCAGCGCCGCACGGGGCAGCACTAGGCCGATCTGCCCGAGGAAAATGTTCGTGCCGATCGTTGACGCGTGGACGATATAGTCCGCCCGCCCGGGGCGGTCGGCAAAAAGCCGCCCAAACGCGTCCAGCACGCCGTCTGCGGGCGCCTGAGGCACGCTCGGCACTTTGACCGGTAGGAGCGTACTCCCATCCTCGCTCACCGCGATGAGGTCTGTGAATGTGCCGCCGACGTCCACACCGATCCGGTATCGGTTCTCGCTCACAGCATTCCTCGCGCGGAGCAAGTTATACGGGTACAGCGTTTTCCGCGAATCATCTACGACCAGGCAAATCGTTCGAAGAGCGCCGGAAGCTCTTGGTGACCTGCGGTCGCTGCCGCGGGCAGAGCATGTTGTCCTAATGCCGCAGCATCCTTGAAGCCGTGGCCGGTGAGGACGCACACGACCGAGTGGCCCTGCGACACCTGCCTGTCGCTGACAAGCCGTCGAATCGCCGCAAGAGTCGTCGCCGAATCCGGTTGGACCCAAATGCCTTCTTTCGCCGCAAGGTCCCGCTGGGCCGCAAGAATTTCCTCGTCTCCGACATCTAGTATCAGCCCGCCCACGCGACGCAGCGCCCTCAGGGCCCGCGCGCCGCTCGGAGGGTATGGATTCATAATCGCGTGGGCGATCGTCTGCGGATGCGTCACACGGTCGACGGTCTCTCTCCCGTTCCGGAAGGCCCTGGCGACAGGGTTACACCCGCTGGCCTGAACCCCAACAACAAGCGGAGGCTTCGACAGGACTCGCAAGTCCAGGAGCTCGTCAACTGCCTTGAGGAGAGCGGAGAGATTGCCTCCGCTGCTCACCGGGACAAGGACCACATCGGGGGGCCGTCCCAATTGATCGACGATTTCATAGAACAGCAGCTTTTGCCCCTCGATCCGAAACGGGTCGTCAGAGTTCACCATGTAGACGGGCAGGTCTTTGGCGAGACGTAGGGAGGAGTAGTATAGATCTCCGTAGTCGCCGTCGAAGCGTACGATGTTCGCGCCATAGAGTCCCAACGGGGCGAGCTTTTCCGCGGGGACAGAAGCCCCCGCCAGCACGAGACAGCGCAGGCCCATCCGGGCTGAATAGGCCGCCACCGAGATTGCCATATTGCCGGTGGAGACCGTACCGACATGGGAGAGCCCCAACGCGCGCACACGAAGCAAGCCGGTGATCGTACCCCGGTCCTTGAACGAGCCCGTGGGATTCGCGCCCTCGCACTTGAACCACAGCTCGCGGAGGGCGAGTTCCTTTCCAAGGGATCGTGCGCGGACCAACGGCGTCCCGGCTTCGCCAAGGGTCAGCTCGTCGGCGATTGAGTCAAACGGCAAGAAGCTGCGAAAGCGAGCCGTCCACCGCCCGGGAGAGGGTGGCCATGACGCCTCCGACAGGTCTAACCGAGCCAGGAGTGGCTCGCCGCAGACCGCGCACCGCTGGGCCTTCTCACTGGGTTCATGCGTTCTTTCACATGCCGAACATACCAGGGTGAACTTCGCCATCAGACTCTCGGACCGCCCACCATCGAAAGCGTATTTCGTCTCATCGGCTCCGATGCAAGCCACGCGTGTATTCTCCGCTCAAGGCGTCGCAGTACCCGCCGAGCGCCAATTGGGTGACTGCCCTCGCAGGTACAACGTCCGCCTGCCCTGCCTACCGAGGATCCTCCACTTCGCTGATGAGCCGAACGCCCAGCGCGGTAACCCGACCGTCCAGTGTAGTCACCTCGCCGCCGGTCTGCACCTTCGTCGCACTAAAGCCGACAAAGCGTCCCCACGGCATGCGCGTTGAGATTTCGTAACCGCGTGCTTGGCCACACGGCCACCCGTACGTCCACCACAGCACGCGATGGCCCGGGTCCAGCACCTCGCCCGAGATGGTGCCCTCTTGGCGACCGTGGTTGCAGATCGAAACGCCATAGGGGCGTTGCGCATCGCCTCCGCCGTCGCTGTGATCCCGGATGGCGTGAAAGACAGCATGGATATCCCTTGGGGCACCGTTTAAGAGGCTATTTGCTCGCGCCGAGCGGTCCCGGGCCGTCTCGGCCCCCCACCGATCTGATACGACCATCTCAAGAGTCGCCCAGACGTTCGTGCACACCAGTTTTCCGCGGGGGTTGCGGGCGACACGCAAGGCCGTACGGCTCACTTCCAATGACGCCGCGTCTCCGGCGGCATCGGCCAACAGATAGTTGCCCGAAAGGACCGTGCCGACGTGGCGCTGCATCAGTTCGATGGCATGCCCGACACTCGCGCATTGAGCGAGCAAGGCGCCCGGCCACCGTTGCGGCGGAGCTTGTTCGTTTCCGGGTTCGTGCACGTAGGCATACGTATAGGCGAGACCGGCCGCGTTGATGCCGCGCGTGAGCATCCGGTTCCATGGCACTGGGGAATCGGGGTCCTCGGTTACTACTCGGACGGCGATGTACGAGTGGGGTGCACCGGCGGTGCAGATCAGCTGGTTCGAAACGACGTACGGATCGTCGCTCGAGCTGGCCAGCACCCACGCCGGTCCCAGTACGTGCCCTAACAAGGTGCACACGCTTGGTCACCTCCCGGTACCCTCGATCCCTGGTCAAACCGCGGCCGACCGCCAGTCCCGGACCATCGAGTGCCGGCGCTTACCTCACCCCCGCGTCGACGGTGCGAGGCGTCAGCGATGAATACTGCTCCTCCGTCACGGGGTAGAAGCATGCGAATCGGTGGCCGTGATCCCCGACCAAGGGTGGCTCGTCACGGCTACACCGTGGATGGGCGTTGAAGCAGCGGGTGTGGAACCGGCAGCCGGGGGGCGGAGCCGTTGCCGGCGGCAGCTCGGCTGTCACCAGGATCGGCGGGAGCTCGCCCACGCGCTCCACGCTCGGCACGGACCGGCCCAATGCAAACGCATACGGGTGTCGGGGACGGACCGCGTACACGGCGGCCGGCGCGTCCTCGACAATCTTGCCAAGATACAATGTGAGGACGCGGTCGCTGACCTGTCGGATCAGCGCCAGGTCGTGCGCAACAACCACCAGCGTCAGGCGCTCCTGTCGCCGCAGCTGTTCGAACAGCTCGACGATTTGGGCCTGAATCGACACGTCCAGGGCACTCACGGGCTCGTCTGCGATAAGGACCTCGGGTCGCACGGCGAGCGCGCGGGCGATGCAGACACGCTGGCGCTGCCCGCCCGAGAGCTCGTGCGGGTAGCGTCCCGCAAAGTGGGCGGACAGCCCCACCTTATCAAGCACCTCGCGAATATGGGCGTCCTCTTCCCTCGGCGGACAGATCCGGTGGGTCCGCAGGGCCTCGCGAACAGCGTCCGCGACAGTGTAACGCGGATCCAGGGACGAGTATGGGTCCTGGAAAACGATCTGCACACGCCGCCGGAACTTGAGCAGGCTGGCACCGCGCAGCCGCGCAAGATCCTCCCCGTCGTACGCGATCTCCCCGTGGGTCGGGCGGTCCAGGAGTGCCAGGAGACGAGCAAGGGTGGTCTTCCCAGACCCCGACTCGCCCACGATACCCAGAGACTCTCCGCGGTGAACGTCGAAACTGATGTCATCCAGTGCGTGGACGATTTCGTGGCGCCAGGCCGGCCCAACAGCGAAATGCCGGGTGACCCCTGTAACCTGAAACAACGGATCCTCCGTCGATCCAATTGATCGCACCGTGAGCGTGGCGCCGTCGCCTCGTGAGGGCGTCGGGCTGATTACTGGGAGGCCACCCCGTACTTGGCTCACCCAGCAGGCCGCGAGGCGGCCGGGCCCGACAACCGCGGCGGGCGGGTCATCGACTTGGCACCGCTCAATCCGGTAGGCGCATCGCGGGTGGAAGGCGCACCCCCGCGGACGATTCCACGGGGTTGGCGGCGTCCCGGGGATGCCGTAAAGAGCCCGGGCGCTCTCAAGCCGCGGAACGGCCTCGAGTAGCGCCCGCGTGTAGGGATGCATCGACTCAGCCAGGACCTGGGACGTCGGCCCCGACTCGACGATCCGTCCCGCGTACATGACCAGCAAGCGGTCGCAGACCCCGGCGACGACCCCGAGATTGTGTGAGATCAAGAGAATGCTCGTCTGCCACGAGGCGCGGAGGTCGGCCAGCAGGTGAAGGATCTGCGCCTGGATCATCGCGTCCAACGCCGTCGTGGGCTCGTCGGCGATCAGCAGGGAGGGGGCGTTGGCGAGTGCCAGGCCGATCGTGGCGCGCTGACGCATCCCACCAGAAAGCTCGTGCGGGTATCGCCGGAGAATCGCGGGCGGGTCCGGGAGCCCGACACGATCCAGCACCTCCAGTGCCCGGCGCCGGCGTTCCCCGCCCCGAACACCATGATCCGTCAGGGCGTCGTTGATCTGCCTACCGATCGTCAGGGACGGATGGAGACTCGTGAGCGGATCCTGAGGGATCATGCCGATTTGGCGGCCGCGGAGGGCGCGGAGCATTGGGTCGGTCGCCCGCAGGAGATCCACGTCACCAAGCCTGAGCGCGTCCGCGGAGACCCGCGCCGGCGGGCCGACCAGGCGAGAACACGAGAGCGCCGTTAACGTCTTGCCGCTCCCTGACTCGCCGACCAGTCCGATGATCTCTCCAGCCCCGATTTCGAACGACACGCCTCGGACGGGGTGTATCCACGCCCCGCCGTCAGGGAAGCCGACCCGCAAGTTCTCAACCCTGAGGAGAGGCGGGCTCATGCGGGCATGCGTTCCTCCCCGGCCGGAACGGTCAGGACCTGCGCGCCCGGCATCGCCGCGGGCCGTCCCGCTCGTTCCAGCGCGGCCCGGGCAGCGTCGCCAAGCAGCGCGAAACTCAACACGACGGCGGACAGGACAAGCCCCGGCAGGACGCTGATCCACCACTGACCCGTGACGATGTAGCCGGCGCCGCTGGCAATTTCCGCGCCCCACTCCGGCGTAGGAGGTCTGACGCCGGCACCGAGGAAGCTCAGGCCCGCCGTGAGCAGAATCGCGCCTCCCACGGCGATCGACGCGTATGCGATCGTCCCATCAAGCGAGTTGGGCAACACGTGACTCCCGAGAATCCCCGTCTCCCGGACACCAAGCGCACGGCTCGCCGCGACAAACTCGCGGTGCTCCACGCTTCTGACTGCCGATCGGGTGAGGCGCGCGAACACGGGCAGATTCACGAACGCAACACCGATCACGACGTTGCGCACCGTCTGGCCGAACATGCCCACGAGCGCCAGCGCGAGGATGAACACCGGGATCGACTGCACGAGATCCAGCAACCGCAGAATGATCGTGGACGCCCACGCCGCGAGGCGGCTTCCGTTAAACCCGTATCCGGCAACGGCACCAAGCATGATCCCGGCGATCAGGGAGATCCCGACGGACACCAGGGCGATGACCACATCGACACGGAAGGCGGCGAGCGCGACAGAGAGGACGTCGATTCCCGACGCGTCGGTCCCAAAGACGTGCCTGGGCGACGGCGGCAGCAGGACCAATGGCGTCGGGCGCTCCGGGTTGAACGGGGCTAGCGTCGGCCCGACGATGGCGAGCAGGACGGTCGCGGCGACGATACCTCCCGATACGAGCGTCGCTGGGGGTTGCCGGAGCCACGTTCTCACGGCACTCATCGTCGGGCCCTGGGGTCGAGCGCCATCTGCAGGACGTCCGCCACGGTGTAGACGAGCACCGTAAAGATCCCCGCGACGATGACAAACCCCTCGATCGCCGCGTAATCGGCGTGGGTCACGGCCTGCACCGCATACTGCCCAAACCCGCCCCACGAGAACACGGTCTCGACGAGCACGGCGCCGCCGAGCAGGTAGCCGTACGCTGACGCTACGGCAATGACAAAGGTCGGCATGACATGCCGCAGGGCGTAGTATTGAAGGCGCCACGGCGTGATCCCCCAGCTCTGCGCGAACCGGCTGAACTCGCTGTTGAGGCTTCGTACCGCCGCCACACCCGTGATCCGGACGACCGGGCCCATGTAGATGAACACGAGCGTCGCGACGGGGAGGATGAGGTGTTTCACCGCGTCGCTGAACGCGGCAAAGTCGCCCGCGAGAAGGGCGTCGATCGTGGCGATGCCGGTCACCGTCGAAACAACCGCATGGCTGCTGAGTTGGCCCGTCGGCGAGGGGCCAAGATGCGCCTTCGAGTAGAAGATGAAGATCAGGGCGAGCCCGACCCAGAAATCGGGCAGCGCCCCCGCGACGAATCCGTAGGCGGCGATCAGGCGACCCGCCAACCCCCGCGGGCCCATGGCGATAACGCCGGCGATCACGAGCCCGAGGCAGATGATTCCTAGGAGCGCCAGTGTGATCAGTTCCAGCGTAGCTGGCGCCCGCTGAGCCAGGTCCGTTGAGATCGGGTTACTCGTGTACCACGACGTGCCCAAGTCCCCGTGGACGAGTCGCTCCACGTAGCGGACATATTGCACCGGGAGGGGTTGGGTTAAACCCAGGTTAGCTCGGATCTGCGCGATCTGATCCGCCGTGGCGACCGGCCCCGCCATGAGGGCCGCGGGATCGCCCGGGAGCAGGTGCACAAGCACGAAGACGATCGTCACGACCCCCATGGCCTGGAGCGGAAGCAGCAGCAAACGGCGGTAGATAAAGAGCGTCATTTAGGTATGGCGCAACTCCTGGAAGCGGACGTCGTTATCCGGGTACCAGACGAAGTTCGTGAGCGTCGATCGATGCGCCACATGCCATTCTGGGTTGGCCAGCATGATCCACGGCTGCTGCTCCTCCCAGATCTGCTGGGCCCGGCGCGCCATGGCCGCTAGCTTCGTGTCATCGAGTTCCACCAGCATCTGCGGCAGAAGGTCATCGAACTCCTTGTTGACCCAGCCGCCGATGTTGAGCACGGTCGTGGCGTTCCAGTACACCCATAGCGCGTAGGCGGGGTGCGCGATGAACGGCCAGTTGTCCTCGAGGAATCCATGCCCGTCGTGCTTGTACAGCTTGTCCACGAAGACCGCGTCCGGTACGCCGTTGAGCGTCACGGTGATTCCGATCTCCTGCAGAGCCGATCGGATGATCGGGGCAAGCAGCGGGTCGTCGTAGTTCGCCAGGTTGTACGTCAGCGTCATCGGGAACGAGCTCTGCCCAGCCTCCTTCATGAGCGCACGTGCTTTGTCCACATTGGTGGAGTACACCCAATAGTCGGGAACATAGGCGGGATATGTCTCCGGGATCGGACTGCGCACCAGCCGGGCCGTGCCGAAGTACACGCTGCGCAAGATTTCTTCATACGGGATCGCGTACGCGATGGCTTGGCGGACCCGGTGGTCGGCCAGCGGTTGGTAGCGCAGGTTGAGCTGGATAGACTTGATCTTGTTGGCAAGGTAGCTGGTGACGGTGAAGCCCGGCGTCTTCGCAGCCTGTTCCAGCTGGGGCGGCGTCAACTGGGCAGCGACGTCCGCGTCCCCCCGCAATAGCGCTGCCAGACGGTTCGCGCTCTCCGGTACGGCTTTCCAGACGACCCGATCGTAGTACGGCTTCCCGCGGTACCAGTGGGGATTGGCCACCAATGTGACCTGCTGACCTTTGACATAGTTCTCGACCATATAGGCGTCAAACCCCGCGGTGTGCGTTGCCAGATACGCCTTGGCCCACGGATCGGCCGACGTCGCGTGGGCCTTGGCCGCCTTGGAATCGAAGAGGCCACCGTAGTACTTCATCGCGTCGATCCGGAGGAAGATCGGGTTGCGCGTCGGCAGCGTAAACCGGACCGTATGCGGATCCAGCGCCTCCATCTTGCCCTTGCTCACGCCCATCACATCTGCAAAGAACCCGCCCGTCTGCTTCAGGGCGGCACTGCGCTTAAATGACCAGATCACGTCGTCCGCTGTGAGCGTATTTCCGAGGGACGACTTCGCGCCGGGTCGCAGGTGGAAGGTGAATACCCGCTGATCGGGAGAGATGTCAATTTTCTCAGCTACTCCCGGGTCAATTCCCGTGGTCCCGGGGGCATAAATGTCGGCCAGCGAGACTCCGGTCTTCGGGTCCTTGACGATCTTGTAGCGGACGATATCGCCCCCGTAACACGCGGATGCCAGTTGCTCTGTCAATCGAATTCCTGTCTGATCAAGGTCGAAGGAGGCGGGAGTGTCAGTATCCAGGTAGACAAGGGTGCGGCGCGCCGCTGCCAGCGCCGTCGCGGAACGGTCAGTTACACGCGCGCCTAGTCCAGCCAGCACGCCGCCGGCGGCCGTCGCACCGGTCTTGAGTACCTGTCGGCGGGTAACGCGTCTAGCACGCCTCTCCATCACCGTCCACCTCCCATCGGATTTGGCTGAGTCGGTTGCCTGGCACCGCCAGTCCGGTAATGCAGCATGCTTAGATCTGAGCATGACTGGATGGGACATCATCACACACGAACGGGGGCCCCTGCAAAGTTCGCGAGTTCGGCGACGCTTTGAAGGAGACTCTTCGAGGGACTACAGCGGTGAATCGAGTTATCACCGTGCCGGAGTGCGAAACCAACGCGACGCGCGTTGCATGTCGGCAACGCAATTCCCCCTGACGTCTCGCGTGCTTCGTATCTCTGCCCGGCCAGTGCCCCTGTGGCCGGGACGTTAGGTGAATTGTAGACTGTTTGTCAACAATCCTGCACCGTGTTATGCTGGGCGCAGTCGTATTCGGGAGGGATGCATCCAGTGGCCGTGCGGTTGAAACACCCTGAGGCTAAGCTCCTGCGGCACCGCGCTGTGACTCGTATTCACGATCTGATCTTGAGGGGAACGTACCCGCCAGGGACGCACCTTACGGAGACCGAGCTTGCCGGGCAACTGGGCATCAGCCGCGGGCCGATCCGGGAGGCAATCCAGGAACTGGTTCGGCAAGGGCTTGTCGTGACAATCCCCAACCGAGGTGCATTCGTCATCCAGTGGTCTGTCGAAGACGTCATCGAAGTCTTTAGTGTACGGAGCGTCCTCGAGGGATTGGCAGCCCAGACCGCGGTCCGGCGGTTACCGACCGATCGACTGGTCCCCCCTCTCGAACGGACCATCGACGAGATGCGGGACGCAGCGCGCTCGGATCAGCTGATGAAGCTTGTCGATCTGGAGATGGCGTTTCACCAGACGCTCGCGGGCTCATCGGGGAATAAACGCCTGGTCCGAATGCACGATGACCTCTCCGCGCAGATCAGGATGCTTATCGCGACCGCAGAGGTACGCCTTCGCCTCTATGATGACTTGGCTGAAATCCCAGAGCTCCATGTGCCAACTCTAGACGCTCTTCGATCTGGAGATGCGGAAGCGGCCAAGCGGGAAGCCGAAGAACATGTCCGGCGCGCCGGAGAGCGCTTGATCGAGCGCATGCTTGCCGGCTCGTTTCGATAGACTGCAATGGACACGCCAGCGTAGTCGATGAACCCCCTCTCTCTCTTCTCTCCTCGCCCAAGAAGCCATGATTGTAACCAGCATATGTGGCCAAGTTTGAGTCAGGCTTCCGACTCAGATCCGTGGAACATGACGGGTCGTCGGATGACATGGAATCGGAAAAACTGCGTCACGAAGTAGGTTTCTCCGATCTCGACGACCCGATGGTCCTTCCCATACACGGTCTCGACCGAAAACAGTAGGGGAGTGCCGGGCGGCACCCGTAGCTGCCCGGCAATGTCATTGTCAGCGCTGCACGCAGTTAGCGTGGCCGTCGCATAGTCGATCGCCGGATCCTGCCGGAGGAGAAGCATGTCGAGTACCGATCCCGTAAACTGACGCGACAGCAGCTCGATCGGGAGGGCCGTCTCTGGGACGTAGTCGGTCATACTTGCAATGGGGGTGTCATCCGCCGTTTTCACTCGTGTGACGGCATTGATCGGCGTTCCCGCCGGAAGACCGAAACGCTCCGCAACCGCACTATCGGTGGCCTGCTGGATCCCGAGACCTTCGCTCCCGCAACGCCACCCTTGCCGTTTGGCGATCGACTCGAGACTCTCGAGCACTTCCATTCCTTCATCAATAAGCCAACCGGCGGACGTGACGAATGTGCCTACCCCGTGACGCTGTTCAATCAAGCCTAGTTGAGCAATGCCTCGGATCGCTTCTCGAACGGTTGCTCGGCTCACCCCAAGCATCTCTGCTAAGTCATCCTGTGCGGGCAACTGGGCACCCGGCAAAAGGCGACCGTTGCGGATAAGATCCATCAGCTTGTGCTGCGCAACTGTGTACAGAGCCTGCCGATGACGTTTGATACGCAGACCACGACGACCCGCCGTAAGCATCGCGTCTCTCGGACCCCCGGGAAATTATCAGTCATCCGACTTCGCTCCCGGGGATACTGGTCCTGCAGTGCAGGAATTCTCATTGAGGTTCGCAAACTTCAGACATCAGACGACTGATCTGAATGGAGTATGTGTCGCATGGAGGCGGCGAACGTACCGGCCCGCACCAAGCTCCTTCAGGCGCATGGCCTGATCCTTCTGCGCCGTATGCTCCTCATCCGGGAATTCGATGCGCGTGCTGGCGAGTTGCTGGCATCGGGCGAGATTATGGGCGAGATTCACCAATACATTGGGCAGGAGGCAGTCGCCGTTGGCGTACTCGCAGGGGCGGGCGCGGAAGCGCTTGTCGGGAGCACGCACCGGGGCCACGGGCACCTTCTTGCAAGAGGCTGCGCCCCGCGCCCCATGATGGCCGAGCTGTACGGCAAGGCCTCCGGTTATTGCAAGGGCAAGGGCGGTTCCATGCACATCACGTCGCTCGAGCACGGCATGCTCGGGGCGAACGCCATCCTTGGGGCGAGTGCGGCGATCGCCGTGGGGGCCGCCTTCGCGGAGAAGACGACACAGAGTTCGCGCGTGGCCGTGGCCTTTTTTGGTGACGGCGCGGCGAATCAAGGCGTCCTCCATGAAAGCATGAACCTCGCCGCGGTATGGAAGCTGCCGGTCTTGTTCGTCTGCGAAAACAACCAGTACGCGATCAGCCTCAGAGCTGACCACGGCCTGAGTGTCCGGGATGTATCAAGCCGCGCGGCCGCCTACGGATTCGACGGCCGCAGCGTCGACGGGATGGACGTCCTCACCGTTTACGAAGCCACCTGCGAGGCGCTGCGCCGGATGCGGACCTCCAGCCTACCGTTTCTCCTCGAGGCCAAAACCTACCGCTACCATGGGCACTTTTCCGCCGAAGCCGCGATTCTCAAGCATCCGTATCGTCCCGAGGACGAAGAGAGCGTCTGGCAGCGACGCGATCCCATCGCACGCCTCCGCGGTGAGTTGCTCGCGCACGGATTCGTCCCGCAGGAGGAACTGGACGCCCTGCACGGCGATGTCCGCGCCGAGGTGGAGGATGCGGTGGTATTTGCGCGCCAGAGTCCCCCACCGTCGGCGGACGAGGCGTTCACCGACGTCTACGCAACCGAGGTGGCGGGGCTGCCCGACGGGGTGCGCTGATGCCGAGGATCCGGTTCGCGCAAGCGCTCCATGACGCGCTGGCCGAGGAGATGCGGCGTGATGCATCCGTCATCGTCCTGGGCGAGGACGTCCGATGCGGCCTGATGGGCATTACGACCGGTTTGGTCGACGAATTTGGGCCCGAGCGCGTCCTCGACACCCCGATCTCCGAGGCGGGATTCACAGCGCTGGCCATCGGCGCCGCGATCCGTGGGCTGCGGCCGGTCGTGGAATATCAGATCAGCGCGCTGCCATACGTGGCCATGGATCAACTGGTGAATCAAGCGGCAAAACTCCGGTACATGACCGGCGGGCAAATCCGGATTCCCATGGTGGTCAGGGTCACCATGTCCGGTGCCGCGGGCGGCCTGGGGGCGCAACACTCTGACCACAACTATCCCATGCTGGCCCACATGGGCCTGAAGACCATTATGCCGTCGTCGCCGGCCGATGCGAAGGGACTGTTGAAGTCGGCGGTCCGTGACGACGATCCCGTGATTGTGTACGAGGATGCGAAGTGCCTCAGCGTGCGCGGTGAAGTGCCCGAAGGCGACTACGCGACGCCGCTGGGACGCGCCGAGGTCGTGCGCAATGGCGGCGCCGTGACGATTGTGGCTATCGGGCACATGGTCCACGAAGCGCTTCGGGCGAGCGAGCTTCTCGACCGCGAGGGAATCGCAGCCGAGATCGTGGACGCGCGCTGCGTGCTCCCACTGGATACTCACACCGTTCTGGCATCGGTGGCCCGCACGGGACGGCTCGTGGTCGCCGACGACAGTAACTCGTTTTGCGGCTTCGCGGCCGAGGTGGCGGCGCGGGTCGCCGGGGAGGGATTCGGGCTCCTGCGAGCGCCGATCATCCGCTGTGCCCGGCCCACCGTGCCCGTTCCGTTCAGCCCGCCGTTGGAGTCGGCCATCCTGCCGTCGGCCGCGGGAGTCGTGCGCGCCGCGCGGCAGCCGATGGAGGCCCACATGCCCGCCGGGAAGGGAGCGGACGGGTGCACGTGATGCGCCTCCCGCAGCTCGGGATGGGGATGACCGACGCCGACATCGTCACGTGGCTCGTCCATGAAGGCGACGCCGTGGAGAAGGACAGTCCGCTCGTGCTCATCGACACGGCCAAGGCGAACGTGGAGCTGGTGGCGCCGGTGACGGGGGTCGTGCGGAAACTGCTTGTGCCTGAGGGTGCTCGCGTGGACGTGGGGGAGCCGATCGTCATGATCGGGACCACCAGTGAGACCCTTCCGCCCGAGTAGGGCCATGGCCGCTCCCGCGCACGACGTCGTCGCGCTGGCCCAGGCCCTCATCCGGCTTCGAACGGCACCGGGCGCGGAAGGGCCGGCCCTGGCCCTGGTGCGCACCGTCATGACCGATCTAGGGTACGACCGCGTTACGGTGGACGACCTTGGCAACGTGATCGGGACGATCGAGGGTGCTCGGTCTGGATGTCTGGTGCTGGACGGGCACGTCGACGTGGTGTCAGAAGGGGACCGCGACCGCTGGACGCACGATCCCTGGGGCGGCGGCATCGACGGCGGGTTCCTTTATGGCCGGGGCGCGACGGACATGAAAGGGGCGGTCGCGGCCATGGTGGTGGCGGGGGCACGCCTGGCCGCAGAGACCGGACGTGATCGCCGGACGATCCACGTGAGTTGCACCATCGCTGAAGAGTTGGTCGAGGGGCTGGCATTCGGGCATGTCTGCGATCGTCTTCGTCCGGATGCTGTCGTGATTGGCGAGCCGACGAATCTGACCTTGGCGATCGGTCAGCGCGGTCGGGGCGAGCTGTGTCTCGAAGTGCTCGGACGGGCGGGCCACTCCGCGTATCCGGAAACGGCCATTAACGCCTTGGAGAAGATGCTCACGATTCTGCCGGGCCTCCTGGCCGCCCCGCTGCCGCCTCCCCACGCGGTCGTTGGCCCGGCCCTGCTGGTTCCCACAGAGATCATTTCATCGCCGTATCCGTCCAACTCGGTCGTCCCCGAGCGTTGCCGGGTGACACTCGACCGACGGCTCCTCCCGGGGGAGACGCCTGAATCCGTGTTGGCACCTCTTCGGGAGTACTTGGCGGAAGCACGGCGACGCGATCCGGCGCTTCTCGCGACGATCGATGTTGCACAACTCGAGGCGCGCACCGACCGTGGCGCGATACTTCGCGGGATGAAATTTGCCCCGGGTTGGGCGCTGGCGCCGTCGTCACGGATCGTCGAGGTCGCGCAGTCGGCGCTCGCGGAGAGTGGCCTGGGTCCATGTGTGTCGGCGTATCTCGCATGTACGAACGGCAGTGCCGCCGCGGGTGAACGCGGCATCCCGACGATCGGCTTTGGCCCAGGGGACGACGCGCAGTCACATCAAACGGACGAGCATATCTCGATTACGGCGCTTGAGCAGGCGGTCGACGGCTACGCCGCGCTGGCACGATATCTGGCGGTCGCGGAGACGCTAGCGTAGCGACACGAAGCGACGACATCTCAGGGAGGGTGGGATGGACATGGCCAGCACGACCGGCATCACTCGTCGGAGCTTGCTAAAACGCAGTCTCATGACTGCGGCGGGGCTGAGTGTGGCGGCCCCGATCCACCAGCCCGTACCCGGGTACGCCGCCGGCGCGCCCGCGGTGAAGGGCGGGACTCTCCGTGTGGCTATCGATTCGGAGCCGCTCGGACCGGACCCGGCCCGCCCATTTTCCCGCGTTGACCGCTACGTTGATCTGACCATCTACGATACCCTCTTTACGTTCGACGAGAAACTCCGGATCCAACCGAGCTTGGTCGCGCGCTGGGAGACACCGAGCGCGACCGAATACCTCTGGCATCTGCAGCCCGGTGTCCGGTTCCATGATGGCACTCCATTTGACGCGTCTGCGGTCAAGTTCAATATCGACCGAATCCAGGACCCCAAGAATAACTCGCCGTCCCGCAGTCTCCTCTCTACGGTGGCGGGTGTCGATGTCGTAAATCCGACGACGGTGCATGTGAAGCTGACGCAGCCGAACGCTGGGCTCTTGAGCGTCTTTGCCGACATTCCCGGATTGATGGCGTCTCCTGCGGCCATGGCCAAGTCGGGGAGTGACTATCTGAATCATCCGATTGGCACCGGGCCGTTTGTGTTCGGGGAGTGGGTTCGGGACGAGCACCTGTCTGTGAAACGCTCACCGTCCTACTGGCGGCGCGACCCCCAAGGCGCAGCCCTCCCGTATTTGGACGGCGTGATGTTTCGGGCCATACCGGATATGCAAGCGAAGCTGACCGCGCTGCTTACCCGCCAGGTCGATGTGATCGACAGCATGCCGGTGACCGCCGTCGCCACGGTGAAGCAGCAGGCCCAGTACGTGCAAGCACCTCCGCTCGGCTACGTGTTCTTCTTCATGAAGGTTGACCAGCCACCCTTTAACGACGCTCGCGTGCGCCAGGCGTTGTGTTGGGCCATCGATCGGCCGGCCATCGTCCAGACGATCCTCCGCGGGACGGCCACGGTGGCCCAAGGCCCCCTCCCGCCAGCGTCGTGGGCCTACGATCCGCGCTTCACGGCCTATACGCCACGCGACGTCGGGAAGGCACGTCAGTTGCTCAATGCGGCGGGGGCGTCCACCCTCAACTTCAGCTTCCTCTACCCCAGTGAGGAGCCCTTCACCTCGGTGGCGCAGGTGCTGAAGAGCAACTGGGCGGAGGCCGGCGTGACGGCGAATCTGCAGCAGCAAGACTTCTCGACGCTGTTGCAAAACATGTACGCTGGCAAGTTCGCCGCTCTCATGATTGACTACAGCGGCCGAATCGATCCTGATGTGTCCGTGGGGTCGTTCTTCGCGACCGGCGGGCTCAACAATGCCGGCAAGTACTCGAACCCCCAGGTGGACCGGCTGCTCGCGCAGGCGCGCTCGACCAGCGTCACCACCGAGCGCGCGTTTCTCTATCGCGAGGTGCAGCGCATCGTAATGCATGATGCGCCGATCGGTCTCATTTATTACACGGCGCTCTCGAACGGCATCGCGAAGTCGGTGCGCGGCTACCAGTTGATGGCCGATGGTACGATCCGGTTGACGAACGTCTGGCTGCAGCGGTAACCGCCGAGCGCGGCGTCGATGCTCCGCTATGTCGCTGCCCGTCTGGCCGCCATGGTCCTGGTCATGCTGTTGGTCAGCGCGTGCGTGTTTGTCCTGATGCGCGTGCTGCCCGGCGACCCCGTGGTCGCCATGGTCGGCATGATGGACGTGTCGGCGTCGACGCTCGCGGGCATGCGGCACAGCCTGGGCCTCGACCGGCCGCTGCCGGTCCAATTTGTCGTGTGGCTGGGAAATGTCGCGCACGGCAATCTGGGAGTCTCCATTCGGAGCCGGGAGCCGGTCACCGGTGTGCTGCTGAGCCACGTGCCGGTCACGCTGGAGCTCGCGGCGCTCTCGCTCGCTGTGGCGGTGATGGTCGCGATTCCCTTTGCGATGCTGGCGGTGCGCCACCACGGCCGTTGGCTCGATCGGATGCTCACGGCAGGCTCGTTGGTCGGTGTCTCGTTTCCAGGATTCGTCCTCGCGCTAGGCCTGATCTATCTGATGTCCCTACGCCTTCGCTGGCTGCCGCCGACCGGATATGTCAGCCCTGTTGACGATCTCGCCGACAACCTGAAGCTGATGATCATGCCTACGCTGACCCTCGGTCTCACGTCGGCGGGGCTGCTCACCCGGCTGCTGCGCGGCCAGTTGCTTGAAGAGATCAGCCACGGCTACGTGCGCACCGCGCGGGCAAAGGGCGCGACCGAACGTGCGATCATGGTCTCGCACGTGCTGCGGAACGCCCTCGTACCGTTTACGACCGTGCTCGGGAACGAAGCCGGTGTGCTGCTGTCGGGGGCCGTGATCACGGAGACGATCTTCGCGCTCCCCGGCGTCGGTCGGCTCGCCGTGGAGAACGTCCTCAACCGCGACCTCCCCGTCATCCAGGGGGTCGTGCTGTGGTCAGCGTTGCTCTACCTGAGCATTAACCTCGCCGTGGACCTGATCTATGGCGTCCTCGACCCACGAGTTCGCTACGGATAAGATCGGTTGGCCGCGCGGCCGGTGGCTGCGGTGGCGCCACCGCGTGCCTGCGAGCTTTGGCGTCGCCGCCGTGCTGGTGCTGGTCGCGATTGGCGCGGCGTGGCTGGCCCCGTACAATCCGTATCAGGAACATGTCACCCTGCGTGACGCGCTGCAACCCCCCAGCCTCCATCACTGGCTTGGTACGGACCAGTTGGGACGGGACGTGTTCAGCCGTATCTTGTTCGGGGGCCGGGTGTCGCTTGGCCTCGGGATTTTTGCGGTGTCCATCGCCGCCAGCCTGGGGAGTGCGTCAGGCCTGTTCGGCGGCTACCGCGGTGGGTGGTGGGACCACGCGCTCATGCGGGTCGTGGACGCGCTGCAGGCCTTCCCAACGCTGATTCTCGCGATCGGGATTACCGCAGTCATCGGCACCGGCGTCGTCGGCGTGACGGTGGCCATTGGCGTCGTCACGATCCCGATCTTCGCGCGCTTGGCCCGGGCGCGGGTGCTTCAGGTACGTACGCTTGACTACGTCGAAGCGGCGCACGCCGTGGGCGCTTCGGGCGTGCGCACGATGGCGCGCTGCATTCTGCCGAACGTTGCCGGCCCGCTCATCGTGCAGGCCTCAGTGAGCTTATCGTTCGCCATTTTGATCGAAGCGGGCTTGTCTTTCCTGGGTCTTGGCGTGCAGCCGCCGACCCCATCGTGGGGCAATATGATCAACGAGGGCAAGGAATTCCTGGAACAGGCTCCGTGGCTCGTGTTCGCCCCCGGCGGCATGATCTTCGTCACCGTGATGACGTTCAACTTTCTCGGCGATGCGATGCGCGATAGGCTCGATCGGGCAGGCCCGGCGTAACGGCGCAGATAGCTATCAAACAAGCAGCGATGGGAGATGGAGACAGCGTGGAACGGTTCGCGAGCGGTGCTGGTGGGATGCGGGCGCCAGCAGGGTCACCGGTCCCGGGAGTGTTCCCCCCGCCGGAGTCGCTCCGCCCAACACTCGTCGGGAGCCGGTTCATGGTCTCGGCCGGCCACCCGCTTGTGGCATCTGTCGCGGTGCGTGTGTTGGAACGAGGGGGAACGGCCGTGGATGCCGGCGTGGCCGCCGGCTTGGCCACGAACGTGGTGCAGTCGGACATGGCGAACTTCGGTGGCATCGCGCCGATCCTGATTCGGCCGGCCGGATCCGGGACGGTGTGGAACGTGAGTGGCGTTGGAACCTGGGGGCGTTCGGCCACCGTCGACGCATTCCGCGAGCGGTTTGGCAGGGAGATGCCCCTCGGTGCGCCTATCGCTGTGGTGCCCGCGGCCCCTGACGCGTGGATCACAGCGCTGGCGCGGTTCGGGACATGGACCTTCGGGGACGTGGCAGCGCCGGCCATCGAGCTTGCCGCCGACGGGTTCGCGTTGGATGTGCGGACCGCGCGATCGCTCGAGATCCTGGGACGGGGGTTCAGCCAGTGGCCATCCTCAGCAGCGATCTACTGGCCCAACGGCCGGCCCCCGCACGCGGGGGAGTGCCTCCGCCAACCGGATCTGGCGCGATTGCTGCAGTGGCTTGCGGACGCGGAGGTTGGCCGTGATCGGGTATCGGCCCTGGAGCAGGTGCGGCGAGCATTCTACGAGGGGATGCCAGCAGAACGCGTTGTGTCCTTCGTCAGCGCCGAGGGAGGCTGGCTGACGCGGGACGACCTGGGGGCCTTCCGCAACGAAGTGACGTCCGCGCTCTCGCGTCAGTACGCCCGCTACAGGGTCTACACGAGCGGGTTCTGGTCGCAAGGGCCGGTGCTGCTTCAGGCGCTCGCACTGCTTGACGGCTTTGATCTTGCCGGATTCGGACATAACACGGCCGACTATCTTCACTGTCTGGTTGAGAGTCTCAAGCTCGCGTTTTCAGATCGCGAACGATACTATGGGGATCCGCAGCAGATGGCTGTAGACGGGGAGTGGTTGCTCTCGGACAGCCACGCCCGCGAGTTGCGGGACCGCATTCGCTCCACCACCGCGCTCCCCAACCTGCCGACGGTGCGTGCAGGGTTGAAACGGTGCGATACGACGTCCTTCTGCATCATCGATGCTGCAGGGAACGTGTTCAGCGCGACCCCGAGCGACACCCTGGACGGTGGCCCGATCGTGCCGGGGTTGGGAATCATCGTGTCGCCGCGGGGCGTCCAGAGCCGGCTCGACCCCAGCCATCCGGCGGCGATCGGCCCTGGCCGCCGCCCGCGCGTGACACCGGCACCCGCCCTGGCACTGAAACCGACGGTGGGCGAGCCCATGCTATGGGCATTCGGCAGCCCCGGCGGTGATGTGATTGTGCAGGCAATGTTGCAAAGTTTCCTCAACTGCGCCGTCTTCGGGCTCACCCCGCAGCAAGCTGTGGAAGCGCCCCGCGCAGCGACATTCAGCTTTCCCGACTCCTTCTACCCGCACACCGAGGTGCAGGGACGCGTGAGCGTCGAGTCTCGGATCGCCGAGCCGATTCGCGCCGACCTGGAAGCCCGGGGGCACCGGCTCCACGTCTGGCCGGATTTCGAATTCGACGCCGGGGCCGTGTCAATGGTGCTGGATCTTATCGAGCCATCGAAGGGGCGCGTCCTCGTGGGGGCGGCGGATCCAAGACGGACATGTTATGCGTTTGGCCGGTAGGGACGGCGGCCAGGGAGCGTAGGCGCCATGACCGCGAGTACTCCGGTGGCGTTTGAGAAAAAGGTGGTGATCGTTACGGGCGCCGGCCGCGGTCTCGGCCGTGCAATCGCGCAGCGGTTTGCCGAGCAGGGTGCGGCCGTCGCGGTGAGCGACGTCTCGGGCGAGGAATCCGAGACGGCACGCCTCATTGTCGGGGCGGGTGGGCGTGCGGCTGCGGCCCCGGCCGACGTGACACGGTCGAGCGACATTGAGCGGTTGGTGTCCCGAGTCCACGATGCGTTCGGCCGGATCGACGTCCTCGTGAACAACGCGGGGGTGATCATTAACAAGCCATTTCTCGAGCTCTCCGAGGGTGAATGGGATGTGCAGTTCGACGTTATGGCCAAGGGGACGTTCCTGTGTTCGCGTGAAGTGGCCCGGTACATGGTGCAGCAGGGGCAGGGCGGACGAATCATCAGCCTTGCGTCGAGCGGAGGGCGGCGTCCTCTCGCCGACGAGTCCGCCTACTGCGCGGCCAAGGCCGCGGTGCTGATGCTCACCCAGGTCATGGCGCTTGAATTGGCCCCTCACGGCATTACCGCCAACGCGGTCTGCCCGGGCATGATCGACACCGACATGCTGCGGAAAGCCTTGAGCGCAATTGCGCGACGCCGGGGAGTGGCGGGCCGGGTTGTCGAGGGCGAGAGCGTCCGGGAAGTCCCGCTCGGACGTTTGGGGAGTCCCGATGACATCGCCGGGATCTGCCTGTTCCTCGCGTCCGCGGCGGCGTCGTATGTTACGGGCGCGTTCATCGACGTGACAGGCGGATGGATGCTGCCGTAGGTCGTTCTCATCGATGCGGCTTGAGGGAACCCTTTGAGCGACGTGTGGCGAGCCCTGCCTGCGGCCGGGGCGATGGTCGCGTGGGGCGTCATGGATTTTCTCGTCAAGATGGTTGTCGACCGTATCTCCACGAGGACGACGTTGCTAGGCAGTCAGGTTGCCGGGATAGTCCTGTGCCTCGTCGTCATGCCCTTCGGCGCCTCACTTCCCATGCCGCGCGGCTCCCTATGGGTGCCGCTCGTGCTCGCGGGGTTGGCGTACGTTGTGGGCAACCTATCGCTCTTCGAAGCGTTCGCCCGTGGACCGTTGTCCATTGTGAGCCCGATCTCGTCTTCGTACGGAGCGGCGGCCGCCCTCTTAGCGGTCGTGGTCCTGGGCGAACACGTAAGCTGGCCCGGTGCGACGGCAATTCTCGTGATCGCAGCAGGGATCGTGTTTGCGAGTCGGCTCCCCGGCGATGGTGCCCGCGTCCGGCGAAGGGCGTCCGTGCCCGGGACGACCTATGCACTCGGCGCCGTCATCGTGATGGCGCCGTTCTCACTGTTACTCGCGCACCTCACGAAGGTCCTCGAACCGATCACGATCGTCTTCGCCGTGAAGCTTGTGGCCGCGGCCATCCTCGCCGGTATCGCTGCCCGCGCCTGGCGCGAGATACGAGGTGCGAACCTTGTCGTCGTCATCACGATCATTGGAGCGCTGGACGTTGCGGCGACATGGTGCTATGTGCAGGGGATCATGACCGCTGGGCTCTCGATTACGGCCCCTATCGCGGCGGGCTATCCTGTCGTAACGGTGCTCTTGGCACAACTCTTGCTCCGAGAAGGGTTGACGGCGATCCAGCGCCTCGGCGTGATCCTGGTATTAGGCGGGGTGACCGCCCTGAACGTTGTCGGCTAATGCCCGCGGGCGATCACAGGCGATCACAGTAGTTCGGAGGCCGACGCACATGCGCATCACATCCGCGGAGATCGTGGAAGTACGCCTGCCAACACGTCGAGGCCTGAAGTGGCGGGGGTTGGGCCGCGAGCTCGGCAATTATCTCATCATTCAAGTTCACGCCGATAATGGGATGGTGGGCTTAGGAGAGGCGACGGTGCTGCCCACGTGGGGCGGCGATCATCACCGTTACTATGGCGAGGATCCGACTATTACGGCGTATGTGCTCGAACGCTACCTGGTCCCACGTGTGGTCGGCCTCAGTCCCCTTGACCTTGTCACCGCGCACGAGGCAATGGATCACGCCGTGCGAGGATACCCGTACGCGAAGGCCGCGATCGACATGGCGCTCTACGATTTGGCGGGCCAAATGCTTGGTGTTCCCGTGTGCCAGTTGCTCGGAGGGCGCTACCGGGACACGGTTCCTCTCGCGCACATGGTCGGTCTCATGGAGGATGATGATGCGATAGCCGAGGCCACCGCCGCGGCGGCCGAGGGGATTGGGGCCCTGCAAGTGAAGGGCGGTGAAAGCCCCTCGCGTGACATTCGGTTGATTGGGGCGCTTCGAGCCCACCTGCCTGAAACGGTGCGGTTCCGGCTCGATGCGAATCAAGGGTACGAGGATGTGAAGACGGCCATTCGAGCGATTCGCATGATGGAACGAAACGGCCTGGAGATCATTGAGCAGCCGGTTCAGGGAGTCGACGCGCTCGGCGCCGTCACGGCGGCAGTCGATGCGACGGTGATGGCCGATGAGAGCTGTTGGTCGATCGCAGATGGGCTCCAAATCATACGGGACCGCGCGGCGGACGCTGTCTCGATTTATGTGGCCAAGGCCGGCGGACTTCTCCACGCCGCGGGCCTCGCTCAGACGCTGAGGGTAGCAGGGATCCCCTGCGATGTGAACGGCTCGATTGAGACCGGGATCGGAACAGCGGCCAACCTGCATCTCGCAGCGTCGCAGCCAGCGATCACGCTCCCATGTGTGATATCGGCGAGCGCCCCGGCTGGCCGCGCGTCAACAAACGTGGCAGGCCGATATTACGACGATGATCTCGTGCGGGATGGCTTCCATTATGAGGGCGGGGTGTTACAGGTGCCGACCGGCCCCGGCCTCGGTGTCGCGCTCGACGAAGAGAGGCTGAAAGGGTTTGCGACGCGTAGGTGGACCGTAGGTAAGTCTTGAAGTCTTATCTCGCTCAGCGGGGACAGCCCAGGCGCTTGAACTGCTTGCTGTAGAGCACGGGCTTACGACACCGCCGGGTCCTGTAGAGGGTAGCCGTCAATCTCGTGTTGGGAACATTCGTTCGGTATGCCATACTGGCCACAACTTAAACGTCGGGGTGGGTTGTGGTCATTGATGCGAAGGCCCCGCAGGTTTCAGCGCTCGCCGAGTCTCACGCGGCCGCACTCCAGGATTCCACGGTGCTGCTCACGCGCTTCTTTTTCGATGCCGCGAATGGTGTCACGGCCGGTGCTAGACTCCCCTTACATTAAGTTGCCCCAGGTGTGTGAGCAAGGGATACAGCGGCGCAACATTGGCTCGGCCGGCGCTCGAACGCTTGCGGGACCTGGTGGCCGACGGGACGGTGGAGCGGGTGCTGGTGTTTGCACCCGATCGGTTAAGTCGCAAGTACACGTATCCCTCATCGAGGCGTATCAAGAAGGATTCATGGACTTGGCCGAACTTCGCCAGCGGGGGCCCAAGCTACGGCAGCGTGAACGCGCATTGCAGGCGCAGACAGACGCGTTGGAAACGGAAGCAGTGAACGCCGTGCGTTATCTGCAGCTCCAGGAAAACTCAGGAGACGTTTCTGGAACGTCTGAGAACGGTGAGTCAAAACCCTCTTGGTCCCTGACCGCCAGCGGGTACTCCGGCTTGTCGTCAAGCAAGTGGAAATCAGCACCGACACGGTGGTGATCAAGCATTCGATTCCGATCCCCGGCCAACATCCGTCCGGGGATTATCCTTTGCGTGGGAGGAGTCATCGGTCCAGATCTGGGGTTTTGCCTCCGCCGGCACGATGCTTCCACCCCTTCAGCCTACGCCAAAGGCACGCCCCGGAGCCCCGCGAGACCGCACTAAGGTGGCGGCTGATTCTTGTCCCCAGCATCATGACCAGCGCCGAGAAATGTCCGGTCTTAAGAGGGACGCGGTAGTGTCCTCGCAGAAGCCACGGGCGGTTCGAGGAGCAGGGGGCCGGCCCCGTGGGGACGAAGGGCTGCGGGACCGGAGGGGGTCTGCATGGGATACGGGTTCGTGATCGCCGTTGTCGTCGTCGCCCTGTTGCTGCTGTGGAACGGGGTTAAGATTGTCCGTGATTACCAACGCTTGGTGGTGTTCCGCCTGGGTCGCAGCTTCGGCCCGCGGGGCCCTGGGATCGTCTACTTGATCCCAATCATCGACAAGGCGGTCTGGGTGGACCTCCGCGAGGCGTTCCTCGAGATCCCCGCGCAGACGTGCATCACCAAGGACAACGCCCCCATCTCGATCGATTTCCTGATCTACTGGAAGGTGTTCGACCCGCAGCTCAGCGTGATCCAGGTGGGCAACTTCGCCGGTGCCGCGCAGGGGATCGCCACGACCGGGCTCCGCGCGGTAATCGGCGACCTCAGTCTCGACGAAGCCTTGACGAAGCGGGACCAGATCAACCAAGTCATGCGCGCCAAGCTCGACGACGTCACGGAGCGCTGGGGCGTCAAGGTGACTACCGTCGAGATCCGAGAGATCACCCCGCCGAAGGACGTCCAGGATGCGATGACGCGGCAGATGTCCGCCGAACGAAGTCGGCGCGCACTGGTCACGGAGGCGGATGGGAAGAAGCAGGCCGCCATCACCATCGCGGAAGGGGAAAAGCAATCGGCGATCCTGAAGGCGGAGGGAGACCGCCAGGCCGCGATCCTCCGGGCGGAAGGGTTTTCGCTCGCTCTGGGCACGATCTTCAACGTCGCTAAGACCGTGGACACAAATACGATGAGCCTCCAGTACCTGGAGGCCCTGAAAGCCCTCGGAGCGGGCCCCGCCACGAAATTCGTGTTCCCAATGGAGTTCACCAAACTGCTCCAGCCGTTCGTGGATGGGGGGCGTTGGAGTGCGCCGCAGAGGACGCCGTAGCCGGCGAGCAAAACTACGGACACGCTCTAATTTAGTTCGCCATGAAAAACGCGGCCCGAACGTCGGATCGGGTATGGAGCGGGTGGTGCACTACGGGCAGGAGTGATCCTTTTCGCCCGAACCTACCGATTGGCATCGATTACCACCAGTCGATCCAGATTGTGGGTCAGAATACCGAGCCCGAGCCATAG